>Ga0192242_10083_pt1 | contig 45356 bp, 42 predicted proteins | sample Koala_Koa27_J3_FD_131235 | JGI IMG/M metagenome (GOLD analysis project Ga0192242, IMG submission 131235) | Enriched cells from koala feces incubated with labeled cellulose particles, San Francisco Zoo, California, United States - Koala_Koa2-7_J3 ...
AAAAACAATGCGGCACAAGCCATAGGGTCCGGATGGTGAATATGGATAATATCATATTCTTTTTTGATCTTATGCAACCTGAATACCAAAGCAGGTGCAATCATCGTAGCAGCCAGTTTGAACCAAGTAGGAACACATAATATCCGTCCACAATCATTGAAACGAATAATACCCGATCGGGCTCCTTTGGTCGTAGCACATAGCATATCACAATCAACACCAGCTTCCGACAAACCCAACATAATATCAAACATAACTTTCTCTACCCCTCCTACTAAAGGAAAAGATTTACCTATCTGCAAGATTTTCATATCACATTCTTATTCGGCTGAGAATTCTTTAATACGCTGTTCTTCACTCAGTTGACAAATCAGTAAGGTATTATCCTTCTCAGCAATAATATAGCCATCAAGGCCTTGCACTACTACTTTTCTCTCCTGCATAGTATGAATCACACAATTACGCGTTTCATACAACTTGATGCCCTCCCCTATTTGAACATTATTCCGAGCATCTTTAGGTAGATTTTCATGTAAAGCTCCCCATGTTCCCAAATCGCTCCATCCAAAGCTAGCCGGGAAAACAAAAATCTCATCTGCTTTTTCCATAATGGCATAGTCTACAGAAATATTTTCGCATAAAGGAAAGTTGCGATTAATCATTTCCTGTTCTTTATCTGTATAGTAATAGGGAAGAAGGTGCTCGAATATTTTAGAAATATTCGGCTGATAAACACGCAAAGCATTAACAATGGTATTAACATTCCACATAAAAATACCTGCATTCCAAAAGAATTTATTTTTCTCAATATAATGTTGGGCAATTTCCAGATTCGGTTTTTCTTTAAACGAATCGACACGATAGACCTCTTTATTTGTAGTAGAAGACACGGTCAAGTCGGCTTCAATATAACCATAACCGGTATCGGGGCGACTCGGCTTCATTCCTAAAGTAAGAATAGCATCCGATTCTGCAGTAAAGTTCATAGCCGAATTTATCACTCGTTGAAACTCAACTATATCCATCACGATATGATCACTGGGGGTCACCACTATATTAGCATCAGGATTGCGTGCTTTGATTTTCCAACTTACATAGGCAATGCAAGGTGCAGTATTGCGGCGGCAAGGCTCACGCAATATATGGTCATCAGCAATATCCGGCAGTTGCTTTTTTACTGTTTCCGCATACCTTTCAGAAGTTACTACCCATATATTTTCTAAAGGACAAATGCCCTGAAAACGATCTGCAGTAAGCTGAATCAATGTACGACCATAGCCTAATACATCTATAAATTGCTTAGGATAATCAGGAGTACTCATTGGCCAAAAACGGCTTCCAATCCCTCCAGCCATTATTACAAGATGATTATTCTTGAGATTCATATTATTCATTTTATATTATACAAACACAAGTATTATTTTTCCGCATCCTTAATACTCATTATTAATAGAGAAGAGTTTTACTTTTTCATACCTAAAATTTTGAAGGAAAATCAAATAAAAACTACCAGCTCGTTGAAGTTCTGTATTATTTTTTATCCCCATAAATCACTTTATGTAAACAATATGAAAATAATATGGTACATACACACACTAGTAAGACAAATAAATAATCTGATTCTACATAGATATGTTTTCCTCTTAAGAGATGTATACTAACTCCGTGAAAAAGATAAATTTCATATGAGATAGACCCTAAAAACATCATAATTTTATTCCGATTTCCACCTACATAACTAATGAGATAAACAACAAGCAATGGAATCAAGATGTACACAATAGTAAAAAGAGCCTCTACTTTGGATACAGCAATAATAAGAATTACTACACATGCAACAGGCATAAATAGAAATCTCCATCTTTTTTGTCTTAGTATGCTATTCCAAGAGGATTCTTTAAAAGCGTAAAACATTCCGGCAGGGAAAGCCAAAGAACTTACCCACCAATGTCTCTCATAATGCATACTGCTCATTATAGTCAGCCCTATAATTGTCAGCCCCAGTACAAAAAGTATTTTACTTCTCATTGTAGTGCCATACTTAAAAGAAAAGAAGAAAAATAAGTATTGAATAATTATAGCAATGACAAACCAAGAGTATGGTAATATAGTATCTCCTTTACGAATCAGTTCAATCAATGAAGGAGATGATAAATATCCTTTATCCATAAACTCCAATACCATATAGATAAGTGTCACAATAAGGAATGGCTTTATCGTTTTCCAAATACGTCTATAAAAGAATCCGTCTAAATATCTATTTCCTTTTTTAAGATAAGAACATGTAGATCCATATCCGGATATAAAAAAGAATAAAGAAACAACAGGTGCTCCCCATGAATTAAATAAAGACAAAATAGAAATGTCAACTAAAAACTGAATATGAAAAGCAATAATAAGAAAGGATAGAATACCTTTTAAACAGAGTGTTCTATCTTTATCTAGAGGATAAAAGTTATTCCTAAATGGTTCTATCAATGAGTAGACATACAACAAAGCCAATACAATTAAGAAAAAGTACATAAATATTGGGATTATATTGAGTTTATAATAGAATACAATTTACCGGCACTCTTTATCCAACTATAATTTTCCAGTTGTTTTTTTCCCTGTAATTTCATTTCCTCCTTCAAGTTCTCATCACCACACAATCGTTTTATTTCCACAGCCATCTTCCTTTCGTTATACGGATTGACATAAATGGCTGCACTTCCACAAACCTCATGAAGCACGGGGATATCCGACACAATCGCAGGACAATTCATGGCCATTGCTTCAATTGGAGGAATTCCAAATCCTTCATAAAGAGAGGGATAAACAAAGCAAGCAGCTTGCCGATAATAACTTTTCAATTCTTCATCACTAACACGCCCCAACCAATGAATCCGAGGATTCTCGCAAACATCCATCTCATTCTGAATACTGCCAGATGTATAAATGGCATTCCATCCACCGACAATATATAAATGAAGATCGGTATCCTCCAAATATCGAAAGGCTTTCAGCAATCTCTCAAAATTCTTACGGGGATCAATAGACGATACCACCAATACATATTTATCCGAAATATTATTCTCTGTAGAAGAATACTCAGGCTCCTCCTCCATCAGACAAGGAGGCACAGCATTATACACTACTTCTATTTTTCTATCGCCTATATGAAGCATACGTATTATCTCACTCTTTGAAAAGTTGCTCACTGTCAATACTTTCAATGCTGTTTTAGCACTTAAAGGAGTCAATATTCTATAAAACGAAGCATATGTCTTTGAATACCATTGAGGATGAAACATAAAAGCCAAATCATGGATTGTCACTATTTTATTCTTCACCAATACAGGACCAATCCCGGTAAAGTTGGCCAGTATGCTTTTTCCTTTTTGCTGTAAAAAGAAAAAAGGTAAAACACATTGTTCCCAGAAGTGGGAATGTCCTATCCCCCAATGTATAATATTAAAATCATCTACTTCATAACTATCACACAGGTTTCCCTTTGGACATATAATCACAAAGTTTACTTTTAAGATAGTTAAAGCTTTACATAACTCATAGGCATAACGATTGACCCCTGTCGGCACTTGTTGCAGAAAACGTCCATTAATGTATATCCTTTTTTCCTTCATCATCCTGCTTACTTATAGTGACTGGAATAGCTTCATCCATTTATTCATAATATCAGCCTCAGAGAAGCGTTCAGAGTTTAGTTTCGCAGCAATCCCCATGCGTAACCTTAAAGTTTCATCATCCATCAACTCTATTACTTTAGCTGCTAAAATATTGATATTACCCTCCGGAACGAGAAATCCCTCAATGCCATCTGTTATTATATCTCTAGGCCCGCATTTACACGCAAAGGAAACAATTGGTAATCCAAAAGCCTCCGCTTCCAGTAAAACCATCGGTAAACCTTCATAGCGTGAAGACATTACCAATATAGAAGCTTGTTGATAGATTTCTTCGATGTGTGTAGTTGGAGACACTAAATGTACATATTCTCCCAAATGATTTTCATCAATCAAGCTCTGCAATTCCTGCATTAATTCTCCACCTCCTATTATATCCAATGTCCAGTCTGTGTGATGTTCACAGACAATCTTCCATGCATGGATTAAATAATCAAATCCTTTTTGATGAGTATATCGTCCTATGGCGATAACCTTCCTATTTTTTAATGCAGCTACATTCTTTGGACTAAAAGAGAGCATATTAGGTATTACCTCTATGTTTGACAATTCTCCCCAATAGCCTCTATCCTCTTTAGTCAGAACCACGAACTTATCAAAGGCTCCGATTATCTTTTTATCTGTTTTACTTCTATACCAATCGGCTAATTTCCAAATGCCTTTACGTCCATATTGCAATCTTTTAAATTTGGAAAAATGTATTTCCAATACTTTCCTACTCCCATCCTTAATGTTCGTAATAAAAGAAACATCATTGCAAAACATAGATATAACGATATCTGCCTTCAAGTTTTTCAACAAGGCAGAAAGTCTTCTCTTATGCTTTGCCTGTTTAAATGGATAATGAATCAATTTATTGATGAAAGACTTACCATTATTTTCTTCATAATTCACTTCCAAATCATAACATTGAATACGCTCGTCCAATGAGAAAAAGGGTTCTTTGCCCTGTTGGTCTGTTGTTATGATAGTCACTTCATACCCATGTCTGATCAAATAATTGGCTTTATTTGCCAATACCCGTTCCATTCCTCCAGAATTATGAGTCTTTGCAATACAATATACAATTTTCATCCGATAACTCCTTCCTCTTCTCTATCAATACAATAGAGTAAAGCATAAATGATAAATAAATCAGTAGGCACTTTCATCCATATTATAAAGCTCAGCGATAAAAGGATATAAAAAAAACAGTTTATAACTAGGAAATTTATATCGACATACAATAGCATTATAAACAAAGAAAAACGAGAAAATAACTAAACCCAGAATTCCACTATACAATACAAAACGACAATAGCCTATATCCGTCCACTGCCCATGAATGATATAAAATATTCCAGATCCTATAATCCATGTTTTAGTATCCGTAGGCCAAACCCACATTGTATTGTTTAACTTATTTGTAGAATCAGTATACCATTTCCCCTTTTCTATCCAATTGAAGAAACCTTCAAATCCATATCTTAACAACCCATGAACTTGTTGATCCGTATTGTAAAAATAAGCCGCAATAACAGCCATAATTCCGGCCACAATAAAAATAGTTATCCAAAAATTCAAGCTGCTTATCTTTATATTATTAAATTTGAATATCCCCGTAGAATAAACCAAATAGATTATTGATAATATACATCCTACAGTAGTGGTACGCGACATTATATTACCAATAATACTAATAATGAAGAAAGCTGTCAAATAAGCGACATATTGCTTCTTCTTTTGAATATTTTCTATAATCAGCGCAGTTAATCCTATCAAAACAATAGAGAAACGAGTACCCGCTACATCCAAAGCAGCCCCTATACCATAAAGCCGATTTACGCGATCAAAGAAATCAGCACCAGCAATCGTATTTTCGGTGGAAGTATAGAGATTCACAAAAAAACTTTAATTGTGGAATCCACTCAATAGCCAAAGCTAAAAAGCATTGTATCACACAGACCAATACCAGGTAATTTATTAGTGCTCTAAAAGAAACCTTATTATAAAATAATTTAAGTATTCTATACACAGCATAAGCTCCTCCTAACCAAGTGGCAAATGAGAGGATATATAAAGCGTAAGTATAATCGTCTGTATGATTATAATCAACAGCAATAAAGCCAACCCCAGAAAAGATACAAGCAATCAGTATAGCTCCTAATATACCTCGATTGACAGGAATACGGCCATCCTGCAAACATTGCCATCCGAATAATATTACCCCAGCCACTGCCAACATCATTTTTGTATTCAACCCTCTGGGCAGAAATGTAAATTCAAACGGAAAGAAGTACAAACTGACAGCACATACACCTATTACACCAGCTAATATCTTATTTTTTGCAGCTATTTCCATGTCCTATCTATATATTACTCCATATACCAACTTTATTACACCATAATAATGCAATCTTATCAACCAATATTGCCCTTTCATTGCAGCATACTGCAGCAAACGAATCCTAAAAGATTGTACTTCATTATCAAATGCATATCTATTAGCCTCAGGAAACCATTTACGTCATTGAATATAACACTCTTTATCAGCTGTTATTAATAAAGGCCATTTTATTACCAATTTCAGTATATCAATATATTTAGTGTATTTCTTTCCTTCTTGTAATTGTAAAAACTGCTCCAACTCATATATATTATTAGTAACTTGAAAAATATGAGCTTCGGATTGAGAAGTTCTGGTCAAAGCTTCCGGATTTACCTGACGATAATGATAAAAAGGTTTATGCAACATTACCATTTTATTCGCAACGCTCAGCAATTTCATCATCACCATCATATCTTCACCCATATTCCATCCCTCTACAAAACGGATTTTATTGTCTTCATATAAAGAACGCTTCACCAAGTACAGCCAAAGATTCCATTTCATCCTGCCACACATCATTCTTTTCAATGCGTCATCCGGATTTTCCACCGATGGTTGCTTCATGTATCGCTCATTGCTATTAAAAGTCAAGAACCAGTCATGTCCCACTATATCAGCATCTTTTTCTTGGGCTTCTTTTACCAAACACTCAATAGTATCATTGTCTATTTTATCATCTGCATCTACATAGTAAATATAATCACCTGTTGCATTATCCAAACCTGTATTGCGAGCCGCAGCCACTCCTTTATTAAACTCATGATGCAATATTTTTATTGATAGCTCTTCCAACGAATGTTGTCCACTTATATTTTGAATAACCTCCTGACTATTATCTGTACTGCAATCATCAATAAACAATAGCTCTAAAGGTCTATAAGTCTGTTTATGTAACGAATTAATACACTCATACAATGTTTGCGATGCATTGTAAACAGGAATAATGATAGATACTACTTGTTTACTCAATACCATAGTTCATTCGATTTATTATATTTCCACTTACGATATAGTGAACGTATACCATCAATAAAAAAAGAACCGATGGCAGAATCGTATACTTTATATAAAGAGTATAGTTTTCTATTCACTTGCCATTCTTTCTTAATGGTAGCAGGTAACTGATCATAATATTGCCACCAAGTTTTGAATTCTATGGTAAAATCATTCCAAGGCTTAATTCCGGTATAGTGTATTGTTCCATGACTCCAAACTTCCTCCCAATCTTTTTCTGTATATTTTTCTAGAAAATAATGTTTGTATTGGGGTAAATAAAATGTGCGTATACTGTTATAATAAGGAGGTAAACCCAAAATTCGTCCCCGGCACAACTGATTTAGAACATCTTGATCCGGAAATTCCAAATACTCCGCTTTCGAGGCTTCTATAAATTTCTCAACCATATTGTCTTCACGAAGCTGTTTTAAGTTCATCATCAGAAAACCGGAATTGATATATGAACCAGAATCAACTCCAATAGCTTTCAAGTGATCCTGTTGGAAATCCATTGGAGCTTCAAATACTGCCGCCAAATAATTATCCTCTAAATCAACCGAATGATACAGATATCCCAAATCGTTACGGACAATGACATCACAATCTATATATAGCACTTTGTCATACTCAGGCAGCAAATCAGGTAATAATAAACGATAAGAAGCAGCTTCCGTATACTTAGCATCCACATAGATATCCTTCAGTTTCCCCTGAAGATTGATAAAAGAATAAGTAGCCTTTTCAGCTCCTATTAATTGTATTTTTTCTTTTAATTCTATTGAAAGTTCTTCACTTAATAAACAAATAACATGAAATAAGTTCTTATCATCAGTATTTTCAAATAAAGAGTAAAGGCATGTAGCCACAGGTATAAAGTAGTTAGGAGTAAATGCGACTACTAATGGAATACTTAAGTCTTGTTTATTTGGATCCATATATTTCATTTATTATTATCATTAGCAATATTATAGGCATTATAATCTTCCACACGTGATGTATAAAGATCTACCCTCATAGGAAATAGTGTTCTGAAGTAAAGTAGCAATGTATTTTTAGTAATACGTTTATTATTATTTTTCTCCACCTTAATTATAACATTCAAATCTTATACGAAAATTAGAAATAGAAATTACGAAGAAACACTTTGAAGTTTCTAGTATAAGAGAGGGCTGCTTATCTCCATAGTACTATAAAAGATAAAAAGAATTGGAGAAAACAATTTCACTAGGACTAAAAAGTGTTCTTCGTAAAAACTACAACTACATAAATGACTAATGAATCTAATAAAAAGAAAACTCTTGATTTATTCTAAAAACTGCCACAAACTAAAGCCATGGTACCGTGAGCATTCACTAAGCTCGGCTTTTTCCGGTGTAAAATGTAAAGCATAAGCCGGATTGTCACTCCCCTCCTGATTACTAAGAGTATTTGCCCAATAATTTCCATTTTCACCCACTGCAATAGGACATATACAATTCTGACCAAGAGGTATCATACCTGCAGCCGGAAGAAATATATAATCTTCAGAATTACGTTGCTGGTCTGTTGCTTCTTCAGGAGCAACAGAAACAGACTTTGCTTGCCCCCACATTCTCTTTTTCAGTACCCACAAACCTGTGGTATATACTCTGCCATCATAGCCTATCCACTCTGGGCCTTTATCATCCCAGAAGACTCCCGAACCGAGTATACGCTGAATTTCCTCAGGAGAAGGAGCAAATTGACATGAATGGCTGGCAGAACCTGATATTCCACTGAAAGGAGTACTCCCAGGTTCAAAAGGTTCTACAGCGTCCCACCTATAATAATCGGATGTCCATCCCCAGATAATGTTTTTCCGCATACGCAAATGAATCGTATAACTATAACCTGGCCTGAAAGCCTTCAAAATCCTCATATGTTTGTTTGTCATCAAATCATCATTGATTTCAGCAATATGCAAATCATATTCCGTTACATCATTTCTAGGGATAAAGATTGAGTAATTTGAATCCAGTATCGTTTGCGATCCTTGGGAAACCGCACCAGACATTCCCATCGATACATAGATTTCCGGAACAATCGGCTCCATTCTGCCTGAAAGGATATCAACTTCGGCATATACAGACGAACACTCTGTCAATGAGGTATTAAATGAAAATAGCCCCGTACTATAATACATGCGCACCCTCATTCTGATAAATAAATGTTTAAATAGTATTACCCCTAATTCCGTGTCATCCGGACCAATCGCACCAGTTTCAAAACGCATCACATCTCTCATAAAATTTTCGGTATTATTTTTTGTCTCTAGAAAAGCCCAATCACCTGCTTCTACAGTAGTAGTCGGCATTTCATAAAGACTATTATAAGAATAGAATATAACCCTCACATAGGTATCAGGGACCTCACAGGATAGCTGGCCATTATCATCTACTGTCAATTCATGAATTCTGTAAACTACATTATTCATGGCATCTATCACAATTGCCAACACCTTTGTTCCGGCAGCAATCGGCTCGGCGGCACGAGAGTCCGCTATTTTATCACATTCTACAACAGCCTCCAGAATCGTGCCATCTTTTAATCTCTGATAAGTGGTATCCGGAGTTTCCCCAAGCCCGCGAGAACTCTCATTAGAGGTTTCGTCAAAGCCTTCTCTGACAGAGAAAGTCAGCATACGTGTTCCGTTTCCAATATTTACTTTCTGATCATTATCGCTGCAAGAGGATAAGAGGACAAGCAAAAACAACAAATTTGTGAAAAAGACAGGTAATAGTTCTTTTGTTTTCATCTTATTTTCCAATGAATTTATTAATTGATTATCTAGGTTAATTGATAGGGATTAGAATGTAATAATGTCACCATTATCTATTTCCTCCTCAATCCATTCATGTTCTGCCGGTCCTGTGGAGCTTTTCAATTTAGATCCGGCAGCAATTACTTGTTCCAATATTACCTGCTGTCTTTTTATGACAGGGCATTCATAACTTTCTTTTTTCATCTCTTCTTTCATAATTGTACTTCCAATTGATTCAAAAATATCTATTTAGTTATTAGGTGTAATCACTGTGCGGCTATGGCGCCAGGTGCGGCGGGGAAACTTGTATATAATCCCTACGGTAGCCGTAAAAAGACCTTCTCCTTTACGCCCGCCCGTTTCGCCGTCAAAACGGTCATTTACTAACGTACCACGAAGATCTAAATGGAAATCAATAGCAGAAGAAAAACGGAAAGAATTCAAGGCACCCACATTAGCACTTACCCTATTAGCAGTAGGAGCTTCCCAAGTCCTCATCCAACCCACTCCCACGTAAGGGCTGCAATTCCAAATACGAGTTTCATTGTAACCGCAAAGCAAGTTAGAGAAGTTAAACAATACATCACTGTGAAGATTAAAATAATCGAATTTCTGTTCTTTCAACCAATAGCCGGTTTGAGGTTTACCACTGATTGGCTTGCCATTGGAATGAGAACCATTTTGCGTAGCACCTTTGATAGAAAGACCGCTATACATTACCCGAACACCTATATCCGGAGTAAACCATTTACCAAGGGATATATCCAAAGCAGGAGCTAGACGATCACCAAAAGACATTTGTCTATTGTGATCGCCAAAATACACTTGGGCACCACCGCCCATACTAACAAACCAATTATCTAGAAACCGATTCGTCGTGACTTGGTATTTGTCGCTGTCATCTTCATCATTTCCCACATCAAAAGAATGTGCTTGAACAGCAGTACCAGCAGCCAATAAAAACAAGGCAGCCGCATAAAAAACTTTTTTTCATGTCCATTACATATTTATTTTAAATCAAATCAGCAATCAAATTCAAAATATGTCTCCAGTCTCCACAAACCGGAACTTTTTTGAATTAATTGGGGATATATCCTTTTTCCGAAACTATCACATATTAATTGCGCGAAAAACAAACAAGAAAGACATATCCATTTATAATGAGAGAAAAGGTTTTAATTGGTACTGATTATTTTGAAAGAACTTTTTAAGAGTCTCTGAATATTTCCACTAGAAAATAGAAGAATTCTGAATGCTTCAACGGTTCAAACAACGCATTCCACACCAAGGAAGAAAGCGTTTCGTACTGCGAAACTAAAACATCAGAAAGTAAAATATTTTATTTAACATCGAAACTGAAAAATCAAAGGAAAGACTACATTAGTGCAAAGACTTATCTTTTTATTACTAGTGGAAAATAGAAATATCATAGTGGGGATTTAAATTTAAAATCCGGAAATAATCGCTATTATTCCCGGATTTATCCTTGCTTTTTTCACAAAAAACAGGTTTCATCTAACATCTTTGTTTGTTATCTCATCTTCGTTTTTATGTATCTAGAAAACCGCAAAACGAAAAATCAATAAGGGGAATGAAAAGTATTCATTATAAGCATTTGATATCGCAGCTATCGATTCGCTAAACGGATATAAAAAGCTGTACTATAACAACTACATTTCGTATATAAAGAGAAAGAAAAGAAATGAGCGTACTAAGAAAACAAATAAAATAATGCGTTGCAATGATCAAATAGATGACAAAATGATAGGATAAACACGATATTTTCATGAATTTACCACCCACATCTTACTAAAATTTATATCTGCCGAAATAGAAAACGTATCATTATAGCTGTCGATTGGTACGGAAATATTTTCAAAAAAGAAGAATTATAGTTCTTAGAAGTACAAAAGCATTTTATAATCAGAAAACTATAATATATCATCAGAAGTAAGAGGAGTATAAGGTCCTTCCTTTACCTCAAATATTACAGAACCACTTTCAAGAACCTCCAGCGCGTGCCATTGTCCTGCAGGAATATGGATACCATAACATCCCCCACCTACATCCAACAAAGTTTCACTCTGCAATTCTTTATTGCTATTATAAAAATAAACTTTTATCCTGCCACGCAACAAAATATAAGTTTCTGTCGCATATCGGTGGCGATGTATAGGAATCTCCGTCCCTGGTTCCAGTGCATTGAGCAAACGCTGTACCTTGTCATCCAAATGCTGATGCAAATTATAATTCATCCGCAAACGTTCATTGTCCCGGGCTTCTTGTGACAATTTATCCAAAAGTTTTTCATCAATTCTATCCATGTAAATGATAATATTTCTTCATAAACCAAATATAAAAAACCAGCAATACCATACAAACCACCGCAAATACCATATAACCGGGATAAAGCAGATAGAATACAGCAACAGCTAACTGCACAACCATATACAGAGCAGCTACCCCGATGTGAGAAACACCCAATTCATTTGCCATTAATTGATATAAATGCTTACGATGTGGAAGTCCTATATTTTCGTGTAACATGATGCGATGCACAATAGTTAATATAGTATCTGCACCATAAACAGCAAGCAGTATCAGCCAAGAGAAATCACCAGTTGCCAAGATCAGCTTGCCCAACAAGAATAAGATGATAAAAGCAATAGAAACAGAGCCCACATCTCCTGCAAAGCACTTCGCCCGCTTACGGAAATTGAAAAAGCAGAAGATAAGAACGGCAATAATCATCGTACCTATCATTCTGGAATCGACAAAAGAGATAACATACTCATTCACGTAGCAGAATACCCCTAGCAATACCAGCGAATATCCCCCCCCCGTGATGCCATTGATACCATCCATGAAATTATAAGCATTGATAATGCCGGTACATACAATTAATACTGCAATGACAGCCCACCAGGGAAAAGCGAACAGCCCCCATTGGTAAAACATTAACGCCATAGCAGAGAAATGAAAAATAAGTCTGATTCTCTGCGATACCGAGCGAATATCATCTACCATACTGATAAAGGAAATCAGCGTCAGTCCCAAAGTAAACCAAAGGTATTCACAGCAAAACAAAGAAAATACCAATGCGCCAAAGTAAAAGATAATGCCTCCACCACGCAATATAATTCCGGTGTGCGAACTTCTCTCATTAGGCTTGTCTATAATATTAAATTTATCTGCTACACGAAAATAAACTAACTCCAGAGTTACCAACAGAACAGATATGAGGATATAATATAACATATAGTTACTCTATTTTGAAATTATCTAATACGGAAAGAGGAAGCCATCCCAGTTCTTTAATAGCTTTTTGGTTACTAAATGTCAATGATTCTGTGATCTTATCCAGTTTAGAAGAATTTATCGGGGCTTTTTTGCCCAAACAATCTCCCGCCAGCGCCATTGCTTTAGCCATAAAATAAGGGATTGAAAAGGGTCTTCCTTTTCCCAACTGATGACTTATGACTCTTTCCAATTCTCCAAAACTAGGTTGATAGCTATCGCATACATTATATACTCCTCCTTTTTCTGCCAGTAAAGGCACCAAGCGAGCTATATCCTGTACCATCAACACACTTTTCCGGGCTTTTCCACCGGCTATGCTCAAATATTTTCCCGTCTTTATTCCTTTTATCATCGCCCCCAGGTTACCGGGAGGACAAGGTCCGGCTATCAATGAAGGACGGATAATCCCCAGCCGCACCCGGTGAACCGAGCACCACTCTGTCAAGAATGCTTCTGCCTGTTTCTTGTTATCAGCATAGGGGGTCGTTCCCTCCAAAGGATGTTCCTCGGTTATATCTTTACCCGTCTCACAGCCATATACAGCCACTGTACTGACAAATATCAGCGCCGAAGGGATACCTGACTGTTCCAATGCCCGGCATAAGTTTTTAGTTCCTTGAAGGTTTACATCATAAAACACCTTTCGCTCCTCCTCAGTCCTAGGAACGGAATGAGCTTTGCCTGCTGCATGAAGAACTATGTCATATTTCTCAGCAAACTCAGGCACTCCCCCAGCTATATTAAACTGATAAGTATCTTGCTGTGACAACCCAATGGTATCGACCTGATAAGTTTCTTTTAAAAGCGGATATACGTTTTGCCCCAAAAAGCCGGAAGCGCCGGTAAAAAGAAGTTTCATATTATTGTTTTATTTATCATATTTCTCAAATACTGAGTTTTTACTCTTAAACTCAGGTACAAAAGCCTTCATTTCCGTAACCATAGCAGGTATATTCACATCAGCACTCAGTCGTGAAAGCAAGTCAATATGCGGCAACACGCTGGAGTAATCATATTCGCGTACGGACGCTACACGTATTTTATGATGAGGCGTTTCTTTGGTTCCTTCCTTATCGCTCAGTAATTCCTCATATAGTTTTTCGCCAGGGCGGAGACCGGTAAACTGAATAGGAATATCTTTATCCGGCCGCAGACCTGCCAATTCTATCATGCGTTGTGCCAGTGTAAGAATTTTCACAGGTTCACCCATATCAAATACAAAGATCTCCCCGCCATCGCCCATTGTTCCGGCTTCCAATACCAAACGGCAAGCTTCGGGTATGGTCATAAAATATCGAATAATATCAGGATGTGTCACTGTCACCGGACCACCGGTTCTAATTTGTTCCTTGAAATGAGGAATAACGGAACCATTACTACCCAGCACATTACCAAAACGAGTCGTTATGAAACGAGTAACACCTTTCACCTCTCCACGTTTTAGAGCCAGACTGAGTCTCTGCACATAAATCTCGGCCAGACGCTTGCTACACCCCATTATATTGGTAGGATTCACTGCCTTATCGGTAGAAATCATAACAAATCGTTCCACACCATGTTTCACTGATATATCGGCTACATTCCGTGTTCCAAAGACATTTACACGAACTGCTTCGCACGGGTTTTCCTCCATCAGCGGAACATGTTTATAGGCCGCCGCATGGAAAACCACCTGAGGAGCATACGCACGAAAAACGTATTTCATTCTCTCCGCACTACGCACATCGCCTATCACGGGTACAAAATGCAGAGTAGGATATTTCGTTTCCAATTCCAAGCGAAGATCATGCATAGGTGTTTCTGCCGAATCCAAACAAATAAGATTACGAGTTTGGAATCTTGCCAACTGGCGGCATATTTCACTACCAATACTGCCCGCAGCTCCGGTAACCAAAACAACTTTATCCTGCAATAACTCTCCTATTTTATCCAGATTAATCTGTATTTCTTCGCGTCCCAATAAGTCTTCTATATTGATTTTACGGATAGAACGGTGAATGATACCACCTCTCACTTCCTCCATATTAGGGACAACAAGTACTTTTATTTTTAATTTCTCGCATAGGGGAACGATCCCTTCTTTTTCTGTTTGCATGGTCTGAGTGCTGGGGAAAAGTATTCCGCCTATGCTACGGCTTACAATCAGACTGTTTAGTTCTTCCTCATTGGCTGCACAATAAATAGGATATCCTGATATACGCATTGATTTTTTTTCTGTTTGTGATATAAAAAATCCGCGTACTATATAATCCCGCATATAAATAGTTGAGTTTCCTTGTGCCAATGCCACACTGTCACTACCTATTCCATATATCAGAATATTTTTTTTATTGCCATGAACAGACCTCAAAAGTATATTATAGGAATTAAGCATCAGTATGCGAGAACTCAAAAGGAAAGCAAACGTGAAAAAGAAATCGGCCCCACAAATATGATAGCCCTGTATTCTACCATAATACCCGAATAAATTAAGCACAATGCCAGAATAATTCCTTTTGAAATGCACATCATCAACAAACGCCACAGATCCCCCACCGTAGTATGCCGGATAGTATTGGCATATGAATTGAAAACAAACATCGAAACCACCGAGGCAAGCACGGCAAAAGCAATAAGATGATAAATATCCAGAAAAACAAATCCCCAACCTAAACAATAGGAAACAACCAAGCAAATGCTATAAGTAGAGAACACTGAGAGTAACAAATCAATCATAAATACAACCCAACGGTTCAGATATTCCATCTTACTAAGACTGAAAAGTATTTTATAATACCTACTATTCAATTTCATAATATATTTTTTTAAACTAGACTTTCTGGCTACAACGACTAGACTTTCTTTGTAGAATTAGAGAGCATACAATCCGATGAGTACCAAAGAAAACTCTTTTTTATTCTATGCTCCAATGCCAGGAGGTGGTAAAAGAGTAAAAGAAAAGAGGGGCAGAAGTCTAATCGACTTCTGCCCCTACAAAATAGAGTTTATAAAACCTCCTTATTTCACAATAAGGTTTTAGCAATGCCTCTATGATTAATTCTTACCGGAGATACATCTCCATACCAATGCGGCAACCGCACCTCCAGCCATGGGGGATACAATAAATAGCCACAACTGGGAAATTGCCTCACCACCGGCAAACAAAGCCGGAGCAATACTACGTGCCGGATTCACAGAAGTACCTGTAACCGGTATGCAAACAATGTGTACCAGTACCAATGTCAAGCCAATAACAAGGCCGGCAAACTTAGGTGCAGTACTACTTCCGGCTGTACTGCCAAGCACTACCAGCACAAAAATAAATGTGAAAACAAACTCAGCCACCAATGCCGACCACATCATTCCTTCGCCATATCCATTGGCTCCCGTACCAGCCAGTCCCATACCATTGGTAATGACATACAGAATACCGGAACCAACAATAGCCCCTATCACCTGAGACACCATATATCCGGCTGCTCTTTTTCCGGTCATACGTCCGGAAATCCAAACTCCAAAAGTAATCGCAGGATTAATGTGACAACCGGAAATATCTCCGATAGTATAAGCCATTGCCACTACGGAAAGCCCAAAGGCAAAAGCTATTGTCAATACAGCAGCCACCGAAACAGCTCCTCCGTTCAATACAGCCGCACCACAGCCCATTAACACCAGCACCATGGTACCTAATGCTTCTACTACATATTCTTTTCTCATATTCTTTAAAAATAAAATTGCTTATATAAATAATAATCGGACTTTTCCCTTCCGGTCTACGCCTATCTTGTAACGACAAAATGGCTTCAACAGAAATGGGAATAGTCCGATTCGCCTCTATACTATATAAAAACCTTAAGAGAGAACGGTCTTTAATAGCATTCCGGCGTAATTCATTCCGGCTTCATTTTATTACCCGCCTTGAATTTGATAATCTTCTTAGCAGGAAGAAGCATATTTTTTCCTGTAAGAGGATTATGACAATTACGAGCTTTACGCTCAATAACTGAGAACGTTCCAAAACCTACCAACATTATACTATCACCTTTATTCACAGTCTCTACCATTGTTCCAATGACAGCATCTAAAGCCATAATACTTTGATCTAAAGTCAAACCTGTTTTCTGAGCCACTGCGTGGACTAATTCATTTTTATTCATTATACATATCTTAATTAATACTACAATCGTTTTTACAATGAAAGAGAATAGAATCAGGCAATCGTACCAAAAAGTAATAAGAAAACATTTTATACGAAGCAGAATAATGCATTAATATTTCAAACAAAAGGGCTGTATAAGAGTAGAAAGATTCATGCCTTCTACCTCATGATACAACCTTAAACAAAAAGAAATGCTCCTATCCTCCGGCCACAATTCCACTTTAATTTATAATTCTCTATTCTTTTATTACAACATCCGGGAAATAAGACATACCGCAAAGCACAGAAGTACCCCCGAAGGCCTCTTTCAGATCCTCCGATGTATCCAGCATTGATTGGGGCTGTTTCACAAGCGTTATATCCGTAGGAGTGCAATCAGCACTTTCTCCGGCTTGCAATATCTTGTTATCAGAAGATGTCTGTATTTTGACACTTCCTTCCATACAAATGACACGCATTTTATTTTCTTTCTGAAGTACCTCGAATTTTGTTCCTAAAACAGAAATAGCCCCAACCCAAGTATATACTGTAAAAGTTTGACCTTGAGCCACAGCAAATGATGCACTCCCTGTAAGATACAAATCACGGGAGAAGTACCACTTAAGGCTGTTATAATGCAGAGCCGAATTTGGCATCAGCTCTACACTAGAATTGTCGGGCAGGGAAACCAGCGTCTTTTGCCGGTCTGTTTCAATAACGACCTCGCTATTAAATAGCGACCATACAACAACAAGGACCGTGATAGATGCAGCTATACCCCAACAAACACTTTGTATTATTCTCCGACGATGATTCAACTTCATCCTTTCTCGTTCACGCTCCCTGGCAAGTAGATTTCCTATTTCTTCCTTTTTTTCGAAAAGATTCCTCTTTAAAAAAAATAGAAGACAATATTTTATCTACATTTTCTTCTTCTTCTAAACTCATAAAATTTCTTTGTCTAAAATAACAGCAAAGATAAGAGAAAGACCGATAAAACAATGTAAGTATTAGCTAATTTTTGAAATTCACGCAATCTAGCTAACGCTTGAGTATTTGTATTTTTAACAGTCTGAATACTCAAATCCATTATAGTTGCTATTTCATTGTTATTCATTTCCTTAAAATACTTCAAATATACAATTTCACGCTGCCGTTTGGTCAACGTATCCAGCGCCTGCTGCAAAGAGTTAAGCAATTCTTTGTCACATTCTGCAGCAATCATGGTTTTTTCGATGTCTATTTCCAGTTCAAAGTCATAATCAGGGTATGACACATCTTCTATAGACACATTTCTACTATCCCTCCTTTTTTTACCTCAAGCAATATAAGGCGCTTGAGTGACACACACAAATAAGCAGAAACCGAATTCGGCTCTGAAATAGTTTTTCTTTTCTCATACAAATAGACAAACAATGATTGAATAGCATTCCCTACTAATTCTTCATCAGCAATAATTTTCATGCCATATCCATAAAGCATATCAGCATACTGTTCATACAAAGAATTAAAAACTTGTTCATCCCCTCTTTTTATACAATTCCAAAAATGTTCTTCCATCTTTTTATCTTTATTACTAAAGTAATAGAGAGTGCATTTACCATACCGTACTAAAAAAATCATGTAAATGCTCAAATTCTTCGTTTAGTAAAAAGAAGTCCCCCTTCTATTATACAGTATTCATTCTTTAATATAATTGATATCCCACTCCTCATATTCCCCCAAGAAATGGACATTTTATACTAAAAAATATCACTACCTTCCAGCATAAAATATCCATTCCAAAACAATAATTTTCTTTATTTATAGATAGCCTTTTTACCGGCCAACAAGGTATTCTTCATTAATGATACGATAGTCATCGGGCCTACTCCCCCGGGAACCGGCGTTATATAAGAACACTTGGGAGCCACTTCGTCAAACTTCACATCACCTGTCAATTTGAATCCGGATTTCTTCGTAGCATCCGGTACACGTGTCGTACCTACATCAATAATAACGGCTCCTTCTTTTACCATATCAGCCTTCACAAAATTGGGCTGACCCAAAGCAGCAATTATAATGTCAGCCTCCCGGCATTCTTTTACTAAATCCCTGCTGCGGCTATGACAAACAGTCACTGTTGCATCACCCGGATACGATTTCTGTATCATCAGGCTCGCCATCGGTTTGCCCACAATATTGCTACGCCCTAATACAACACATTTTTTTCCTTGTGTCTCAATATTATAACGCTTTAGCAATTCCAGGATACCATTAGGGGTGGCCGATACATAACAGGGAAGTCCGATAGACATACGTCCCACATTGATAGGATGAAAACCGTCCACATCTTTACGATAGTCAATAGTCTCAATCACTTTCTGCTCCGAAATATGTTTGGGTAACGGAAGTTGTACGATAAAGCCGTCTACGTCAGCATCTTCATTCAATTCTCTAACCTTTGCCAGTAATTCTTCTTCGGTCACATCCGCTTCATAGCGGATCAAACTCGATTTAAAACCGCATACTTCGCAAGCTTTTACCTTGGCTGCCACGTATGTTTCACTTCCTCCATCATGTCCTACGAGGATTGCAGCCAAGTGGGGACGTTTACCGCCTCCGGCTACGATTTCGGCAACTTCAGCAGCAATTTCCTGCTTCACTTGTTCCGAAATAGCTTTTCCATCAATTAGTTGCATACTACTTATTTTTTAATCTGTTTCTTCTATTTGCTAATGTTCAGGAAGCAAATGTACTACAAATCAGATACGTAGCATAATAAAAAAGGAGAAAGTGTGGAACTTTCTCCTTTTTTTTCTATCTTTAATATGGTATTACTTTTTCATTTTCGGCATCATTTTGCCCATTTTGCTGCTGGTTACCATCTTCATCATCTTACGAGTCTGGTCAAACTGCTTCAACAAACGGTTCACTTCCTGAATAGTAGTACCGCTACCTTTCGCAATACGGGTACGTCGGGTACCGTTCAATATTTCCGGATTAGAACGCTCCTCGGGAGTCATTGAGAAAATGATAGCTTCAATACTTTTGAAAGCATTATCGTCAATATCAATATCTTTAATAGTCTTGCCCACACCCGGAATCATAGATGCAAGTTCTTTCAGGTTACCCATTTTCTTTATCTGGTGAATCTGAGACAGGAAGTCATTAAAGTCGAACTGGTTTTTCGCAATCTTCTTTTGAAGGCGTTTGGCTTCTTCCTCATCATATTGTTCCTGTGCACGTTCTACCAAAGACACGATATCACCCATACCGAGGATACGGTCTGCCATACGTGCAGGGTGGAATTGGTCTACGGCGTCCAGCTTTTCACCTGTACCTACAAACTTGATTGGCTTGTTTACAACGGTACGGATAGAAAGCGCAGCACCACCACGGGTATCACCGTCCAACTTAGTAAGAACAACACCATTGAAATCCAAACGTTCATTAAACTCACGAGCCGTGTTTACGGCATCCTGACCGGTCATTGAATCGACAACGAACAAAGTTTCATCCGGATTGATAGCCTTCTTGATAGCTTCGATCTCGTTCATCATCTGTTCGTCAATTGCCAGACGACCGGCTGTATCGACAATTACCAGATCATAACCTTTTGCCTTTGCTTCATGGATGGCGTTCAGTGCTATCTGCACCGGATCTTTGCTGTCCGGTTCGCTATATACAGGCACTTCAACCTGTTCTCCTAATACTTTCAACTGTTCGATAGCAGCAGGACGATAAACGTCACAAGCCACCAATAACGGCTTACGGTTTTTCTTGGTTTTCAACATACGCGCCAACTTTCCTGAGAAAGTGGTCTTACCCGAACCTTGCAAACCGGACATCAAGATTACTGCCGGACGACCTTCCAACTGTAATTCGGCAGTTTCTCCACCCATCAGTTTGGTCAGTTCATCATGCACAATCTTCACCATCAACTGGCTAGGCTTCACAGCAGTCAGTACATTCTGTCCTAATGCCTTTTCTTTTACCGTATCCGTAAAGCTCTTGGCAACTTTATAGTTAACGTCGGCATCCAAGAGAGCTTTACGCACATCTTTCAGCGTTTCCGCCACGTTAATCTCGGTGATTTTTCCTTCACCTTTCAGAATCTTAAAAGACCGTTCCAGTCTCTCACTTAAATTATCGAACATATATCTTTAATTATAAATTACGAGTTATAATGCCTGTCATTCCGAGTGAAACGAAGAATCTGTAAACACACAGCCCGGTTCCTCACTAACGTCCAGAATGACAACAGGGTGCAAAAATACAAAAAACTTATTTACCTTATATCTTTTTATTCTGCCATTTTGCTTTTTTCAAATAAATAAAGCTACTCAGCAGCAATAAAGTATAGTAAACCACCTCTATGGAGAAGCAAACAGAAACAGGTGCCTGCACCACCATTCCTATCCAAAAGATGTAAGCCGTATAGAATACAAGCGTACCGGTTTCCAGTATTAAAGCAGCCTGCGTATTGCCTGTTCCCGAGATAGCATTGAAATAAACATTTGCCACCGAAGCGATAATCATAGCCACCGCAATAACATACAGAGAAGGTACTGATTCTACCAACAATGCAGGTTCATTGGTATAAATAGAAAGTATGGCATGAGGGAAAATAGCTGCCACCGCCACACACACCAGCATAATGATAAAGGACATACGGGCTATCCTACCTATCAAATGCATGACATGGGATATTCCACCGGCACCTATCAAATTACTAACCAAGGAGTTGGTGGTAGTAGACAAAGCCTGTACCGGTATAAGCATCACCACATAGATACTGCGCACAATATTGGCAATCGCCAGTTCCCGCTGCCCCAACCTTTCTACGGCAACAAAGAATACGAACCAGGTAGCCATAGCAAGGAAATATTGCACCATAGTAAAGCAGGAAATACTCAGAATGCGTCCCAGCAAAGAAAAATCAATCCGTTGCCAATGATTCAAACCGAACTTCTTCAAGTCAATCTTTGCCCATGTATAAACCAAGAAAAAGACTAAAGAAGCAGCCTCAGCAATCACCGAAGCGATAGCTGCACCTTTAATTCCCATCTCCGGCATACCGAATTTACCGAAAATCAGCACATAGTCCAGCAACACATTGACCACCGCCATGACAACCGCATTCAGGGTCAACACTTTTGTCCGTGTAATGCCTATATATAACGCACGGAACATGACATTGACAAAGGCAAAAAAGAAACCGAAGATACGCCAGTTAAGAAATTCCATTGCCGCATCAAAGATGCTATCTGACGAAATCAACAAACGGACAAGAGGCGGAGCCAGCAGATGACTCAATCCGAATAATACCACTGCCAGTCCCAATAAAAATGTGCCGCCCTGTATCATCACCGGACCCACATCTTTATAGTGCCCTTCTCCATTGCGACGGGCAATCAGGATTTGCGAACCTATACTAAAGCCAAAAGCAATAGTGAAGACACAAATATAGAACAATCCGCCCATGGCAGAAGCTCCCAATTCGACTTCCCCCACTCTACCCAGGAAAGCCGTATCCGTCACATTAATAATGTTTTGCGCTAATAATCCGAGAAAAATCGGATAACTTACATTCCATATATCTTTGTTGGTGTACATATATTAATTTTGCGTTGCACTTAAAGAAGTGCAAAGATAGTACTTTCTTCCCGATCTGCCATCCGGAATGGAGTGAAGAATCCGTAAACCGGCAAAGAATTGATATTGGAAAGCAATAGGCGGAACAAGAAAAAGATAACAGGAGACCTGGGAGAAGATGACGGGAGACCTTTGGGAAAACAACCCGATCTTTCCCAAAGAACCTTTAAGGAGTTCTTTCTATGTTTCTTTCTTTAATTAATATATTATAATGTAGCAAATCCGCGGTTGCGTCCGCGCTAAGTCCGCGAAAAAGTTATAATTCGCTATTACACAGGGTCGTATATGTCGGAAATAAGTCCGGAACTAAGTCCACAAAAAATCAGGACATCTTAAAACAGACTTAGTCAAGAGGTAAATAGTTTCTATTGAAACAGTTGATTTTTTCAATAGAAATGCAAATTATTGCACAAAAGGTTTGTCGGCGTGTTATTTTATCCTACCTTTGCGCCCGCAAACAAATTAATTAAGTAACAAATGAAGAAACTTTTATTGATTGGCGCAGCGACGCTGATTGTTTCAAATTCAACTTTTGCAGGTGGTTACCTGACAAATACTAATCAACATGCTTCTTTCCTTAGAATGATTGCCCGTGGAGCTTCTATTGATATAGATGGAGTATATTCTAACCCTGCCGGCTTGGCATTCTTACCTCAAGATGGATTCTATTTTCACTAACAGGACAGAGTGCTTATCAAGAACGCAATATCCGGTCAACCACTCCACTTTTTATAACGAGTAAAAATCCAACAGGTGAACGTTATTACAAAGGTGATGCTGCCGCCCCTATAGTTCCTTCCTTTCACTTTGCCTATAAAAAGGACGATGGACCATCTCATCCAGCTTTGCAATAACCGGAGGTGGAGGAAAAGCCTCTTTCGACGATGGTCTGCCAATGTTTGACGCAGCAGCTATCGGTTTAATTTCCGGTTTAAGCCAAGGAGCATTAACTCCCGATATGTATGATATCAACTCTGCCATGGAAGGTCGCCAGTACATTTATGGCTTGCAACTCGGATTGACATACAAAATCAATGAACATTTTGCTGTCTTCGCCGGAGGCCGTATGAATTACTTTTCGGGTGGTTACAAAGGCTATCTTAATATCGGCTTGAAAGAGGGTGCAATGGAACAAGCCGGAGCAAAATTAGTAGAAATATACACTAACAAATTCGTACAAAGCGGTATGCCTTTAGAGCAAGCTATGCAACAAGCTATGCAGGCAGTTCAAGAAGCCGCTCCCGCCATGGCCGAAAGACTGGATAAATCAAAAATAGAACTGGATTGTGATCAAACAGGCTGGGGTATAACTCCAATAATTGGTATAGATGCTAAATTCGGACGTTTAAATCTGGCAGCTAAATATGAATTCATGACCAACATGAATATTGAAAACAAGACTAAGAAACGAGAATATCCTATCGAAGCAGAAGAAGTAATGGCACCGTATGCACATGGTGTCAACACACCTAGTGATATACCTTCAGTACTGAGTTTGGCTGCCGGATATGAATTTCTCCCCAACCTACGTGGTTCTGTAGAATGGCATTTCTATGATGACAAATCAGCAGGAATGGCAGGAGACAAACAAAAATATCTAAAACGTGGTACATTTGAATACCTTGCCGGCGTAGAATGGGATGCTACCAAACAACTGACTCTTTCAGGTGGTTACCAGCGTACAGATTACGGATTAAGTGATCAGTTCCAAACAGACACTTCTTTCTACTGCGATTCTTATTCTCTTGGTTTTGGTGCTAAAGTAAAACTAAATTCAAAACTGGCTCTTAACGTAGCTTATTTTTGGACAACTTACGATGATTATATAGTAGATAGCAATAGTTACAAAGGAATCGCCAATATACCGGGTAAAGACGTATATTCACGCACAAATAAAGTATTCGGTGTAAGCGTAGACTATCATTTCTAATCTAAGATAGAGAATAATAGTAAAAAAGCCCAGTAACATTATCATATAAGTTTGTCATTCCAAGTGAAACGAAAAATGATAGTGTTATTGGGCTTTTAAATACCACATCACATTCATGTGATTGACCTACCAAAAGATATATAGGAACTGATAATCTTTCAACCTCACCCTCAACTGCTTCAACGACCGGGTAATGTGAAACTCCACAGTCTTTACCGAAATATCCAATCGCAAGGCAATCTCCTTATTAGGTAAATTCTTCATTCTGCTCAATACAAACACCTCCCTGCTGGTAGGAGGAAGTTCACTGATCGCCTCATGAATCAAAGACTGAATTTCATCACAAAACAGTTTATCAGGATCACACGCCTCCAAAGTAGAAATACGCAAATTGATTTCTTTCTGACGCATATCACCTATATGCTGTTCGGCACGTATACGCACCTCCAAGTGTTGCAAATAATTCAGAGAACGGTTCTTTATGGCAGTCAACAGTAATGCAGGGATATTCGTATCCTCCTGCAACTCGTTTCGGTGCTCCCACACATTGGTAAAAGCACTCATTACGATATCTTCAGCCTCAGCCCTATCCCTTACATACGAATAGGCGAACTGAATAAACTGTTGCTGACGTTTGCTAAACACCTCCGTCAGCTCCGACATAAATACATTCCCTGTTTCTTTCATCAGTACAACTCAGTTTCAATTTGTTAGATCTTTATATAAATGCCTTTCTTATATAATATATGTACAATACTCCAACATAAGGCAATATATAGCAACGAATAAGCCAACGAACCGGGATATCCTCCCAGTACCGGGGCCAACATCTTTTCATAAATAAAAGCACTGATACCAGTAACACCCAGAATAATTCCCATTGTTTCTGCAAATACATAAATAAACAAAGGATTCACTCCGAATGACCGGAAGAAAGTGCACCAACGCTGATACCCTTTAATATCAATAATCCAGATAAGCAGCGCCAAAAAACTGGAAGCCAGTCCGCAAGTGGTTATCACAAAAGTAGGCGACCATATCTTCTTGTTGATAGGACAACCATAACTCAGCAGGAAACCCGCAAAAGTAAGCACTGTACCTATCAGGAACAAACGCTGTATCTTCTCTTCATTATCTTTAGCAGAAAGCAATAGCTTTCCACAATAAAAACCGACCATTACATGGCATACAGCCGGAACTGTACTCAACAGTCCTTCGGGATCAAAAGCAATCCCTCCATCATGATACATATGGGAAGCACCTAGCACCCATGCATCAAAACGAGCCACAATATTTGTTTCCGATTGTATGAATCCGTCTCCCGTTGCCAAAAGAAGGAAGTAAGCAAATAAAGTTGCCAGAATAATAGCCGGGAAATATTTATGCTTCACCGTTATAGCAATGAGGCTGGTCACACCATAGCCTATAGCGAGCCGCTGCATTACGCCCAAGTAACGCCATTCTTCAAAATTAAGGTGATGGGTAAATACTGACTTGGCCAGCAAGTTCAGGAATAGCCCGATGTAGAAAATAATAACGGTGCGTTTCACAATCTTTCTCAATGTAGCATGCGAATATGCAAAATTATACTTCCGCAAAGAAATATAAGTCGATATTCCCATAATGAACATAAAAAAGGGAAAAACGAGATCGGTGGGGGTCAATCCGTTGAAAGCGGCATGCTCTAGTGGAGTATACACATAGCCCCAGGAACCGGGGTTATTCACAAGAATCATGCCTGCAATGGTAATGCCTCTCAAAATGTCAAGAGCAAGCAATCGTTTGGGGGTTTTTGCTGTCATGTGTGTTAGATTAATAAATTGGTTAACTCCGACAAAGATAGCATTCTATCAGCAATAAAGAAACAAATATGTGAAAAAACTTTTTATAATGCAAACGTATTAATAGCTCTTAAAGGCATGATTATTCCGTTTTTATTGCTATTTTTGTCCACAAAGAATTTTAATACCCCCATTATTTAAAAACTTAACACCAAGTTAATGTTATGAAGAAAAAGAGTCTATTTGTATTATTCGTTGGCCTATTAATGTGTGGATGCCAAATGAAAGAAATGATCAATGAGTACAATGTAGTTCCATTGCCTGTTACCATGAATGAACAGCAAGGGCGTTTCTATTTGAACAGTGATGTTCCCATTGTCGTTAACGCTTCAAAAGAAGTGAAGGATATAGCTTCCGGCCTATCGACTACCGTATTTGATATATCCGGTATAAAGTTAAAGTTGTCTGATGAGTTACATAAAAATGTACCAACCATTCTTTTTGACAGCATACCCGGTATGGAGAAGGAAGCCTATAAATTATCAGTTACTCCCAAATTGATAACAGTTACAGCATCAAGCCCCAACGGATTCTACTATGGATTGCAAACCCTGTATCAGCTTATGCCGATAGATGTGTATGGCAAAGAAAGAGCACGCAATGCCGAATGGAGCGTGCCCTGCGTAGAGATAGAGGATGCTCCCGCATTCAAATATCGTGGAGCCATGCTTGATCCGTGTCGCCATTTTGCATCTGTGGACTATGTAAAGAAGTTCATAGATGTGCTTGCCGCCCATAAAATGAATACTTTCCACTGGCATCTTACCGACGATCAGGGATGGAGAATTGAAATAAAGAAATACCCCAAGCTGACCGAAATAGGCTCTCAGCGTTCCGAAACAATGGTAGATTATTTCTATACCCATTACCCATTCAAATATGATGGTAAGCCTCACGGCGGTTTCTATACCCAGAAAGAAATAAAGGATGTAGTGGCCTATGCCCAGAGCAAATATATCACAGTAATTCCCGAAATAGAATTACCGGGACACGCATTGGCTGCCATTGCTTCTTATCCCGAATTGTCTTGTACGCCGGACAGCACTTACGAAGTTTGTAAACTGTGGGGGGTATTCGACCAAGTGTTCTGCCCCACCGATACTTTCTTCCAATTTATGGAAGGAGTAATGGATGAAGTAGTAGAACTGTTCCCCAGCGCCTATATACATATAGGTGGCGACGAATGTCCCAAGACCGCATGGGAACAATGCGCACATTGCCAAAAGCTGATTCGTGAACTGGGCTTGAAAGACGATGTTACCCCCAATGTCATAGACGGCAGAAAGCATACCAAAGAAGAAAAACTGCAAAGCTACATCGTAGGCCGCGCAGAGAAATACCTGAACAGCAAGGGACGTAACATCATCGGCTGGGATGAAATATTGGAAGGCGGACTGGCTCCAAACGCCACCGTAATGTCATGGCGCGGTGTGGAAGGTGGCATGACTGCTGCCAAAGCAGGACACGATGTCATCATGACTCCTAATCCCTATGCATATCTGGATCACTATCAGGAAGAACCCGAAATTGCCCCTGTTACCATCGGCGGATACAACACGTTGAAGAAAACATACAGCTATAATCCGGTTCCTGCCGATGCAGACGACTTGGTGAAACAACACATAATCGGCGTACAGGCCAATTGCTGGTCAGAATATATGCCGACCGAGAAGAACCGTGATTATCAAATCTTCCCCCGGTTGATAGCTATTGCCGAAACCGGTTGGACTCCAATGGACAAGAAGAACTTCGCATCATTCTGCAGCCGCATGGTAGAAGACTTCCAACGCTTGAAAATGCTGGGAGTGGAACCGTGCCTCAACTTCTATGATGTGAATATCAACACACGTTCTACCCAAGACGGTGTGCTGAATGTGGAACTGGAAACATTCTATCCCGACGCACAAATTTACTATACTACGGATGGTTCGGAACCTTCTGTAAATGCAAACCTATATGCTCAACCCTTCCCGCTTGAAGGTACTTATGATTTGAAAACGGCTGCATTTGTAAACGGCAAGCAGATAGGCAAAGTAACTCATAAACAGCTCTACAAGAATCTGCTTACCGGAAAGAAATATGAAATCACTCCGGAACCCAGAGGCATGAAAGGTGATATTCTGGGAGAGAATGATGTACTTGGCGCCGATACGGTTACTTTGGGATTGACCAATGGAAAACGTGGCAACAATGCTTCTTCCACTCCATGGGTGGGCATCCGTCCGGACAAGAACGATAAAGTGACCTTTGTAGCAGAATTTGATAGAGCCAATATCAATAAAATCAGATTCGGAACGCTATATAATGCTGCCGGAGGCATTTTACCAGTGAGCAAAGCTGTGGTATATGTTTCTGCATCGGACAATAAATTTGTGAAAGTGGCCGAGAAGGAATTTACTTATAATATTAAGGAAAATACATTCAGAGGCTTTGATGAGGAAATAGAATTCCCCACTCAGGATGCTGTCAAAGTGAAGATTGAATTCATAAGTGGTGGCAAGATACGCAATGGTATTGATTGCTATAGTCCGCATGATAAGAGTGAGGTGCCCAGTATGCTGGCGCTGGATGAAATAGAAATCTATTAATCATCGCTCTATTGAGGATATAATCTTAAATAGATGTCATAGACTCGGAGGCTTACACATTACTAATCTTACGGCCAATACATTAGTAATGTGTAAGGCTTAACATTAGCAATGTATGAGGATTGTCATTAGTAATGTGTAAGCTCCCGAGTCATAGACGTTACAAAGAAACTTTCTTTCACCCCTTCTCTCTCTTCACGCGTATACGTGTACGCGTGAAGAGAGAGAAGGGGTGAAAGAAAGATAGAAATTTACTGATGTCCCATTTTTGACCTATGACTTAAAAAGCCAATCAGCCAAAAACGAAACATCAGCGACGTTTACTCTTCGTACCCTCCCTCCCTCTTAGCACTTCCTTACAGAAGCATATCGGCGTGGTTCAAGTGATAAAAATACAAATCTTATTACTTAAAACAAAAAATAATGCATTCTTTTATTCTGTTTGCGCAAACTTTTAATATCAATCCTGCAACTCTATTGAAAAACCATGAAAGCTTTTCAATTTAAAGGCGCTTCAACCACAATAAATATTGTTGCTTCCGAACTTGCCATATCGACAGAAACTGTGTATATTTGCAATCAATGTAACCCTTTTAACGCCAAAGCATCATGATAAAATATCCTATCGGAATACAAAGCTTCAGTCAGATTATAGAAGACGGATACATCTATGCTGACAAAACCGCATTGGTCTATGACCTTGTAACCACCGGTAAAGTCTATTTTCTAAGTCGGCCACGACGCTTTGGAAAGAGTCTGCTGGTCAGTACATTAGACTGCTATTTCCATGCCTGGAAAGAACTGTTCAAAGGGTTAGCAATGGAAGCATTGGAAAAAGACTGGTATGAATATCCGGTATTCAAGCTAGACTTCAATGGAGACCGTTTTGCCCAACCCGGCATACTAGAAGCTAAAATAGAAGGACACGTAGCCAACTGGGAGAACATTTATGGAAAGAATCCGGCAGAACTAACCATCGGAGACCGATTCACAGGAGTGCTCCGCCGGGCTGCCGAACAATACGGTCGCAAATCAGTAGTGCTTATTGACGAATATGACAAGCCCATACTCGATGCCTTGGATACTCCACAGGAAGAGGAAAACCGGGAGATACTGAAAGCATTCTACTCCACCTTTAAAAGTGCTGATGATTACACTCGTTTCGTGCTGCTTACCGGGGTAACCAAATTCTCACAGGTAAGTGTGTTCAGCGGATTCAACCAACCTGACGACATTAGTACGAATGCGCACTACGAAACTCTCTGCGGCATCACGCAGGAAGAACTAGAACACTACTTCGCCGAACCTATCGCATTGATGGCAAAGAAATATAAGTACACGATAGAGGAAATGAAGCTGCGCCTCAAACAACAATATGACGGTTACCATTTTAGTGATGAACTGACAGACGTGTACAACCCGTTCAGCCTCATCAACGCTTTTCGGAACAATCGGATAGACGACTACTGGTTCCGCACCGGCACGCCAACTTACTTGCAAATCTTGCTCCAACATAACCACGAGGATATCAACGAGCTCACCGGAAAGTATTACGAACCCCAAATGTTCATCGACTATAAAGCAGATGTGGAAAAACCTCTGCCCATGATCTATCAGAGCGGGTACCTCACCATTAAGAACTATGACATACGCCGCAACCGATTTCTGCTGGACTTCCCCAACGACGAAGTACGCAACGGATTCTTGTCCATGATAGCATCGGGATATTTGAAAAACAGGAACGAAAATGTCTCCACATGGATAGGCGATGCAATCACTTTGCTGGAAGATGGAGAAACAGGCATCTTCCGAGACAGCCTCACAGCCTTCCTTGCCGATATCCCTTATGATACGCACCCTTCACTAAAATCCGAAGATGCCACCGAGAAACATTTTCAGTACACCTTTTATCTCATACTCCGTCTGCTGGGAGGTAGCGGATGCACACTCCTCACCGAAAAAACGCAAGCTGTGGGACGGGTGGATGCCGTTCTTGAATTTAAGGACTATGTCTATATCTTCGAGTTCAAACTCGACGGTTCAGCCTCTGATGCACTGCGCCAGATAGAAGAAAAGCATTATGCTACACCTTACCTGAACGACCCACGTAAGGTATTTTGTATCGGTGTGGACTTTTCATCGGAAACCATGACTATAAAAGAGTGGGAAGAAGTTCTGGTATTCAATTAATTTTATGTAATTTTGCCGACTGTTTATAACAACCCTATAAATTATGAGAAAATATTTATTATTGTTCACACTTTTACTGCTGTCGGCAAGCAGTTTTTCCCAAGAAAAAGACTTCAACTACAAATTTTACGGTCAAATCCGTACCGACCTTTACTACAACAGCCGTGCCAATGAAGAAACCGTAGACGGACTGTTCTACATGTATCCCAAAGACAAAGTATATGATGAAGACGGAAAGGACCTGAATGCCACAGCCAACGGAAGTTTCTATACCTTATATACACGCCTAGGAGTAGATGTGCAGGGGCCTAAGCTGGGTGGAGCAAAAACTTCAGCCAAAGTAGAAATGGACTTTCGCGGTTCAGGTACTACTTATTCTACAGTTCGCCTTCGCCATGCCTATTTGAACCTCGATTGGGGTAAATCAGCCTTATTACTGGGACAAAACTGGCATCCGCTTTATGGCGATGTAGCTCCTCAGATTTTGAATTTGAATATGGGTGCCCCCTATCAGCCGTTCAGCCGTGCCCCGCAAATCCGCTACCGCTATAAAGCAGGAGATGTATTACTGACCGGTGCCGCTATCTGGCAATCACAATATCTGTCTCAAGGCCCGGATGGCAAAAGCCAGAAATACATTAAGGAAAGCTGTGTCCCCGAAATATATATCGGTGCTGATTATAAAGCAAAAAACTGGTTAGTTGGCGCAGGTATCGAAATGATTTCACTGAAACCGCGCACTCAATCCATAGTAAATGATAAAATATATAAGGTGGATGAACGGGTTACTTCTCTTTCTTATGAAGTACATATGAAATATAGCTCACCTCTATGGTATATAGCAGCCAAAAGTATATTAGGTTCTAATCTGACACAGACTTCCATGCTGGGTGGCTACGGAGTAAAGTCAATAGACCAACGTACAGGTGAACAAGAATATTCTCCCAACCGTAATTCTAGTTCTTGGCTGAACATCGTATATGGAAAGAAATGGAAACCGGCCGTATTCTTCGGTTATATGAAGAACCTGGGTACCAGCGATGAAGTTACCAAAATGTATGGCACAGGTATTAATGTTGACCAACTGGTTAGTGCCAGCGCAGAACTCACCTACAATGTTCCTCATTGGAAATTTGGTGTAGAATATAATTTCAGTTCAGCATGGTATGGCTCATTAGACAAATCAGACGGAACAATTACTGATACACATTCCGTATCCAATAACCGATTGGTAGCCACAGCATTGTTTATGTTCTAATACACAATATACTAAAATATTCTTATTAAAAAAGGCAGCTTATCACAGGCTGCCTTTTTTATATATAATAAGGTATCCAATTATCTACCTTTGATAGCCATCCCCTGTAAAAGTTTTCCTTCGTTTATCTCCCATAAATCATCATAATAAGTTAAAATAAAAAATATCCCTTTTATTATTTGAATTACATAAAAGAAAAGCTTAATTTTGCAACATATTACTGAATAGATTTAAATACTAACATATAAAATATCACTATGACAAACAAACTTCTAACCTTTTTTGTAATCGGGAGCCTCATTTCATTCTCTACAGCGTGCAATAAGCAAGATACGTCTGACAATTTATCATCTCCCGATGTTCCTCTCAAATTAATCGGAGGTATAAAAGCACGTACCACAATAGAAAACAATTGGGATACCGGTAATAGTATAGGTATAATTATATTTGATACTCAAACTAATAATCCGACTTTACCCAAAAACAATTACCAATATATGGCTACCCAAGATGGGACTATTGGCTCTTTTTCCCCTGCAAGTGCTGAGAATATAGCTTATTATCCAACAGACGGAGCAAAAGTAGATGTAATGGGGTATTATCCTTATACTACCTCCATAGGAGAAGGACAATCTGTCACCATCCATACAACCGACCAAAGCGATCTGTCCTGCCTGGACTTCTTAACCTCGGAACGGGCCTACGGACATTCTTCCAACAATCCGGAGGTAGAACTGGAATTTGTACATCGCATGGCCAAACTGGATATTACATTGGATGCCTTACAAAGTGAAACGGAAGAAGAACTGAAAGATGCGTCATTGTGCATCAGCGGCACTAATCTTAATGCCACATGGTCCTTGGCTGAAAACAAATTTGCAAGCAAAGGAGAAATCGGAAACATATCCATACCTATTATTAATGGAAAAAAGGCAACGGCTATAATCATTCCTACCACAGCAGAAAATGAGCTTTCCTTTACCGTTACAACAGCTAATCACACATATACTGCAAATTATGCCTATAATTTTGAGGAGGGTACAATAAATACATTGAATTTGCATCTGGAAGATAAAACCGTAACTATCAGCGCGACTATAAAAGCTTGGGAAGAAGGTAGCGGTTCGGGAGATGCCACACTGGAAAATATCGTAACCGGATTATCATTCACAGGGATAAATGCTAATGGCATCCTTTTATTGGGGACACAAGAAGAAACTACCCCAATCAAAACAGCTTATAATTACGAAGTTTCAACAGATGAATTAACGTTAGCTATGGGAGCAAGTCCTATCCTTTGGGATATGTTGGAAGGAAATACATACATTTTCCAAGGTGTTTTTGTACCGGATGAAACAGTTCCGGAAGGACACGAAAAGGATATTCTTATCGGCGCATCCGAATCGGTTCCGTTCGGAGGTTCCATAGATATGGAAATGACACATGCTATGGCACAATTTATTTTAAAGTTAGAAAGTGATGGAACTGTAGACCAAGCTGAACTAAAAAACAGCAACCGTTTCTTTCTTTGTTCCCCAATATGTGACGGAAACAGACTGGAACAGGATTGATGCAGGAACAGAAGAAAAGAGAATAATCATACCAGTAAGTACAGAAGATGGGCTGACTCGCTCCGCCACAATCTATCCACAGACATGGAAAGCAGATGATTTGGTTATTTCCTTAAAGTTGGGCACTGATCCTGATGGTAAGGTATATACATTGCATGCCAGAGATATTACATCAGGGAAAGATAATGGTACCGGAGGAGATTTTACCCTAAATGCGGGTGAAAGCTATACTTTGTCGGCAACGCTTACCAAGACAGCAATAGGAATCCAGGTAACAGTGGATAACAACTGGAAAGAAATATCCGGAACAGGTACTTTCAACTAAATATATTACTTAAATGAATATCTTATGAGAACAAAATATCAACTGCTATGGGGCAGCCTCTTTTTCTCGTTTCTACTCCCATCCTGCATAGCAGACAGTTTGTCGGGTTCATCGGATGAAGGAGTAATGTTGCAACCCTCTTTCAGTCTGGCACCTGTCCAGGCAGAAGTGCGTAATGCACAAAACTTTTCACCAGAGGAAGGAAGTCAATTTACCGTGGAACGAACCGATGATAACGGTACTTCCAAAGCTATTTACACAATCAAAGACAGTAAAATGTTATCGGATGCACCGTTGCTTTTACCTAAAGCAGGTACATATTCCTTCCGCATCTATGGCAGAAGTGGAGATGCAACAAATGGAATTTCGGTAGCTTTTTATGATGACGCAGAAGTTAGCAAAGAAGGGAATGCTAGTTTTTCACTGCATATTGTATGTGCTGCCATGCAGGTACAGTTGCAAAATACTGATGGTACTCCTATTGCAAAAGGCAATGCCAAGATTAGTTTACCGGAATTGCATGGATGTGGAGTGTTCAAAACGGATTTTACTGTTGCAGATGAAACAGCAATAGAAGTTGATAACAATTCAACTCCTTCCGGTCACAATGATGAAGATATACTTTTTCATCCTGAAAAGACTCTTACAGGAGGAGAAGAACTAATTACGATCAGTTATGAAGGGAAAACATATCGCTACTCTCCTTCTTCCATACCCAATTTTTCTGCCGGGAAACGTTATATTTATACATTGCGTTTAGGAACTGAATTGGCAGAATTAGTAACAGTAGATATTGCTGATTTCAAACCTTTTATACTGACTAAAGATAACAATAATGGCTTTGCTGGAATATATACGGAGGAAGATTTAATTGCCTTTCGGGAAGCCATTAATAAGAATTCAAGTATTGCCGAATGGAGTGTTACTGATAAAGATGGAAACAATATTATCAATTTATATAATGATATAAAGCTGACACAAGAATGGGTTCCTATTAATTCATTCAGTAATTTACAATTTAATGGGAATGGACATACAATCAGTGGACTTCAATTTGGCTTATCTACAGGAAAAACAGGCTTCTTTATTGAAGTGGAGAATGCAACAATTAAAAATTTAAACATCACAGATGTTTCTATTAAATTAGAAGAAAATTCAAGTTCTATAATAAATAAAATTTACTGTGGAACATTAGTAAGCATAGCCGCATCATCTACGATTAAAAACGTTCACATAAAAAAGTAAATATTACTGCTGCAGCAACAAAAACATCAACCACGCTATACATAGGTGTTCTTTCAGGGGCTTATGTAGGTAATATAACTATAGACAATGTTAGCGTTGAAAATGCTGTTATTGCTGGAACATCACAATATCAACTCTACATTGCCGGACTAAGTGGATATTCTACAGGAGTATCAATCACACATACCACATTAGCTGACATACAGATAACCGGAATTGCAAAATCTACAATTTATATTGCCGGGCTAAATGGATATTCCAAACAAACCTCAACAATTGATGCCACATTGACCGATGTACAAGTTAAAGGCACTTGCTCAGGAAGTAGTATGGTACATACAGGAGGTATATGTGGAATGAATGACGAAACTTCTCCTATGCAGAAGATTTCTCTCAATGATATTTCAATAGATGCAAATGCCACCTTTTACACCTATTCTGGAGGAATAGTAGGATACAATAGAAAGACAGATTCTCCCATATCCCAATCTAAATTAGACAACATTATTATGACCAGTTCTACTTCAAAATTAGTATATAATTTTACAGGAGGAATAGTAGGATATAATCTATCTCCCCTAGAAAATATAGAATTATATAACATCACATGTTCAGCAGAAGCTCCAAGCATATATTCAACAACAGATGATAAGTATAAACCATATTTATGTATAGGAGGTGCCATTGGATACAATACAGCTTCCCTTCATAATATACATGCCAGTAATCTACAAATTATAGCCTCATCACCTGTAGAAAAAGACATACCCTTCTTAGGAGCAGGGGGAATTGTTGGATTTTGCTACAATTCAATCTCACCAACCATGACACAATCTTCTGTGGATCAATGCACAGTCAAAGGTTATAAAGCCGGAGGAATAATAGGCTATAATTATAGTGCCAGTTTGATAGGATGTGCTGCAACAAACGTAAACATTGATTCAAATATATGTAGTGGAGGACTTATTGGCTATAATTACCAAGGTAAAAACGTTTTTGGTTGTTACTCTACCGGAACAGTAGCGATAAGCAGTGAGCATATAGACGGAGAATACTTTTATGCCGGAGGCCTGATAGGAAAAGGAGGAAATACCGTTGAGGTATCATACAGCACATGCGATGTCATTAATCCTAGTGAGGACAATGATAATTACTATTCAGAATCTTATGCAGGCAGTTTCCTTGGTGGTGGAGGTCGAATTTATTGTACCTCTTGTTATGCTACAGGAAGCGTTAACAATAGCCAGAATAGGGATTTTATTGGAAATGCCGATCTCTATGAGAATAGTGAAATACGTTTTTGCTATACTACACAAACTGACTTTGTAACAGAATTACGCGCCCCTGCCTAATTGGGTGGAAGCGCAAACTGGGATAAACTCTCTCCACTACCCGAAGAGATACTACGAAGCAAAGCATCTATCACTGTATACGGAACTACCTGGAAAGCATCCTCTTTATGGTTAGTGCCAAGCAAAGGGGCACATCCTGTTATCAATATGAATTATCACGGAGAATAAAAAAGAAATAGATATGAATGCAAAAAGAATACTTTCCTATATCCATCCGGTACTTCTAGGAATAAGCGGTACCCTTTGCTTACTCTTTTCGGGCTGCCATAACAATGATATTACGGAAAGTAAAAAAAACACCCCTGCGCATAACGAATGTTTCTACACAAACATTCGCTTCACGAGGAGAAAACAATTGGAAGGAAGGAGACAAAATTCAACTCCAATTCAGTTCCGGAATTCCCGAACTATCCTTTACTATGTATAATAACCAGTGGAAAGCGGAACGTAACGTTTATTATGAAGATTTGGCCTACCCCCCCCTTGTACTATACAGCCACTTATGGGAGTAACAGCCTCTGCACAGACCAAAGTACAGATGAAAAGTACAAGCAGTGTGATTACATGAGCACAGATGAAAATGAAACAATAACAGGATCGGAACTGGAAATATTGCTAAAACACCGGAGCGTAGATATAATCATCCATATAGTACACGCCGGCAAGGTAGATGCAATGGCCTTTAATGCAGGCAATCTGCTGATTCATACAAAAGACGGAGCAACAGTAACTCCCTTATCCTTAGGAAATGCTGATATGGATAATACACGTACCTGGCAAGCCCATCTTCCTAGTGACAACGTAATTGATCCGGATGGCAGTGCTCTCTTTTCATTCTTTTTTGACGGAAAAGAATATCCTGCCAAGTATTCACTGGCGAATGCAAAAGACGTGATCGCCTCCGGAACAAGGCTTATTGTTACCGCAAACTTTAATTTCAAGTTGGATGCTGTAGCTATAGAAATTCTATCATGGACAGATGAAAAGCAATCACCGGACGGAGTATCTCCTGATATTTAATCTTAATCATTATTCTTAAAGACAGACTAGTTATGAAATATCTCATTTTTTATTGGATACTGATCAGCTTGTGTTTTTCACTAGCCGCCTGCCACAGCGAAGAAGAGACACTGCCCTCAGCCGCAATGTCTTCCCTTCAGACAACGATCAACTCATATGGTACCGATTCCCGCACAGTAGATGCCTCAGGATATGAAGGAATCATAAAGAAACAATTTGTGCCCCAAGATCAAATCACTGTTTATATCGATCAAGGCACATTGCAAGAAAAGACTTATACAGCCACACTACAAGCAGATGGCACTACCTGGAAATGGGATACCGATAATCCCCTTTTACTAGCTCCCGGAACAGATGAAAACCGTATCACAGCGACATATGCTGTTGAAAACCAAGCAGACGATTTGGTCACTTCCGCTTGTCGTTTGAATAATGAAAATATCACTTTGCACTTCACACATAGCAAAGCTTTATTAGCTATTCAAATTTGGGGTAATACGCAAGATCCAATATCGAATATAAAGTTATATGATGAAAATAACACAACATATCCGGTAACCGATGGAATTGCACTTATTCCCCCCCGGAGTACGTCTTTGCCGCGCCACACTTATTTGGAATGGAAAAGAACAAACGGTAGAATTCAATTCCCTCCAACCACTCAGTTCAGGTATCAGTTATAAGTTGAACATGTATGTAGGTTTAATAACAGAAGAAAAAAAATCACGATAGATCTGGTTATCCAAGATATAACCTCATGGACGGATGATGGAGCCTACTTTAACGGGAAATGGTATCCACGGGATCATATTATTGCAACCGAAGATGATTTGGATGCGCTTCGGGAGAAAATTAATAATGATAACAAAGTCAGATTTAAAGGAGAAGAGATCATTCTAATTTCCGATTTAAATTTCGGAGGACGTGAGCCTTGGACTTCAGGTATTCATGAGTTTTCAGGTACTTTCTTAGGTAATGGACATACGATATATAACTTTTTCATCAATACCACTGCGAATCAAGCTAGCTGGTATTCTTCCGAAGCCTTTATTTCTAATTTATCAACAGAAGGTACTATTGACAATCTCCATTTCAGAGATTCCGGCATTAATGTGAACAGCATTGAAACAACAAATGTGAAATATTACATCGGAATAGTAACCGGAACAAATAATGGAACAATCACGAGATGTAGCATAGTTAATGGTAATATAAAAGGTCCCTGGAATACTACTATGTTTACCCAAGGGGCATTGACCGGAATGAACTATGGGAAAATTATCGCCTGTCATGCTAAAGCAGGCGTAGAGATACGCACCCACGGTGGAGGTGGATTAATAGGAAACAACTACAATGGGATACTGTTTGGATGCTATTATGATGGGAAAGTATATAATTGGACAAATAACGATAGTGATTACGAAGTAGGGCTTCTTATAGGTTATTCCTACTACAACTATTCAAATAGAAGTACCACCATCCGATCTTGCTATGGAATAAAACTGGCTAATGGATCATTTGAAGGTAGACTACTGGGAAAGCCTAATAATTATAACATGAACCCCTATTACGATAAAGTAGAAGACCTTGAAAAGAACTGCATGTTTCTATCTACGACAACCGATGTCACCAAAGCCGACCTGATAATAGATGCAGCAGACGTTACTGACGGTAACGGCATTGTATGGAAAGCAGAAAAGATATGGAATGATGATCTCACCATCAACTTTGATTATCATGGAGAACCTACTAACTAAAGACACACTACGAATTATGAAACAAACGCTTATTTTTATACTGAATCTATGGGCGATTATGGCCGTTACATCATGTAGCAACCATGAAGACGCCCTTCCCGTATCGCACAAAATACGATTCTCATACACCATTGAGCCGATGGCAGGTACACGTTCCACTACTGGGAAAGACTATTTCTACAACGGAGACAGAATCTACATTTCCGCAACCTTCACACTCAATGAAGGAGGCACAACTCAACAAACGGAGGTGGTAACCGTATCGGAAGGAACCATTCCAACCACCATCGTATGGCCCGAAGATGCTACAAACGGCACTTTCACCGCATGGTTTGCAGGAAACGGACTTCCCGATGAAAATACAGGAATCCTGACTACAGACATACGCAATGATATACTGAAAGCCACAACACAGGAAGTCACTCCAGAAGAGAATGTCAGATTAGACTTCAAACATGAACTAATACGTATCATCATTACAGGCATACAAAAAGATGAAACCCTGACAGTAAGCAGTGCATCGGGTAGTGATGGAGTTATCTCCTTTGATACAAACAACTTGTTATCAGGAAACAGTCCTCTCACTTCAGGCAATGGTATATCGCTCACGTTAACAGCAAGCGATAACACCTTCTATCTGCAACAATGGACACAATCCCTCACCATCCAAAGCGATAAAGGCGTACAAGAACAGATGACCGTTACTTGTCCCACAAGTATCGCCACAGGTAAATCATACACCATTTTATTCAGACCATAATGCATACAGCCATGAAAATAAGAACACATATCATTATTATAGTGCTAATGCTCGCCATCAACATCGGCAAGTGCCCGGCACAAATACACAGCATCGACCTGCGTTCGGACCTACCATCCTGGATATTACTCAGTCCAAGCATAGGCGCAGATATAAACTGGAATCAGCGTTGGAGTGCAGGAATCAGCGGAAGTTATGCCCACTGGCATATATCCGGCAAAGGTCACTTTCCGCGTATCAGCGTGGCTGAAGCTACTATCCGCCGATATGGAGAAGGAGAAGCTGCATTCAAAGGTTTCTACCTGGGTGCCAATATTGGAATGCAATGGTATGACATCAGTCCCAAACACCACAAAGGATGGAACGGAAATAATCTGGCTGCAGGAGTCTTGGCAGGATACACCTTACTCCTTCCCTCCAACTGGGCTTTTGATGCCGGATTGGGACTGGGATATCTATACAGGGACTACAAACGCTTTGAATGGTATTCCCCTGCCAATAAAGATCGCATTATCAACTCTCACAAAGGAAGCGCCTTTGGTATCACCCATTTAAGCATAGCAGTTATTTATCGATTTAAATGCAAATAGACCATGAGAAACAAACTTATATATGCCACAGCTATCTTATTATTGTTGTCCTCTTGCGATAAACGCGAGTTCTATACCCCTACTACGGAAAACGGGCAGACAATAGAGCATCCGGGACGGGCAATCATCACCATTACCGGTAATTCACCGGAAGATGCCAAAGCCATTTTTTACGCTCCCGGGAAATCAAACATAGAAGCAACCACTGGTACCCCGATAGACATTGAAGCCGGAGACTACCAAGTGGTCATCATCACCCACGATGAAGATCTCATCGTGAACGGCACCACCATAACCCTTCCCACAAGTGAAGACGGAGAAACAATACAAGCTCCCGCCTTTTATGTCGGCGCAGGAAACATCACGATAAAAGAAGGAGAAGTAACCAAGTTTTCCATACCGCTTCACCCCATGACCAGGGAGATACACTTCCAATTCAGCATTCGCGGAGTATCCGGCACGGATATACAAAAGCTGGAAGTTCTACTTTACGGAATATTGAACAGCAGCAATATAAATGAAGGATTTATAGAAAGCACCCCATCCGAAAAGGTCGCTTCTTCAACATTCCTTTCTTATAATCCCCGTAGCGAAACCCCTCTTTACTATATCCGCACCATCCCCGAACAAAAGGAAGGAGGATATTATTCCAATATTCGGTTATTAGGAACAGATAGTATGCAAAAACAAGAAGTGGCCGTTCACATCACCCTGAATGATGGAACCCTATATACATTTAAAGAAGACGTAAGCAGTTATTTATCTGATTTTAATAAAGGATCTGCCGATATTCCGCTAGTAATGAGAACTCAAATTATTCTTGATATAAATGGAGTAACAGGAAACATAAAGCCCTGGAAACCCGGACGAGAGGATGATTTACCTATGGAATAATAATTCACCCAACTAACATCCTATATATTATGGCACTATCAAAATATACAATTCTGGTGGTAGATGATATTCCAACAAACATCCTACTACTTAAAATTTTACTCACCCGCGAACATTGTCATGTGATCACGGCCAATGATGGTGCGCACGCACTGGCATTAGCCAAAGAAGTGCATCCCGATCTATTATTATTGGACATTATGATGCCCGATATGAATGGTTTTGAAGTGGCAAAAGCCTTACATGGTAATCCCGACACCAGCCAAATCCCCATTCTATACCTGACAGCGTTGGGAGATTATCCGATAGAACCTAATGGACGCATATTGAAGGAAGAAGAATATGTCACCAAACCTTTTGATATACATCAACTTATAGAAAAGATCCTTCAAATATTGGAGTCTTCCAAATAATCAAAGAAAAGGTGTGTCCGTTTTCTACGGACACACCTTTCTTTATATATAATAAGGTATCTTGATTATTCACCTTTGATAGCAGCAACACCCGGAAGAACTTTTCCTTCGATTGCTTCCAACAAAGCACCACCACCTGTAGAGATGTAAGATACTTGGTCGGCCATACCGAACTTGTTGATACAAGCTACAGAGTCACCACCACCGATCAATGAGAATGCACCGTTCTTAGTTGCTTTAGCGATAGCCTCAGCGATAGCACGTGAACCGGCAGTGAAGTTATCAAACTCAAATACACCTGCAGGACCGTTCCAAAGAATAGTCTTAGCATCTTCGATAGCAGCAGCAAATGCTTTCTGAGTTTCAGGACCAGCATCCAAACCTTCCCATCCGTCAGGAATATCATTGGCAGGAACAATCTGAGTATTAGCATCGTTAGAGAATGCATCAGCAGCTACACAGTCAGTACCCAATACCAAGTTCACACCTTTAGCTTTTGCCTTGGCAATGATGTCAAGAGCCAATTCCAGTTTGTCATCTTCTACGATAGAGTTACCGATCTTACCTCCCTGAGCTTTAGCGAAAGTATAAGTCATACCGCCGCAAAGGATCAAGTTATCCACTTTATCCATCAGGTTTTCGATGATACCAATCTTAGAAGAAACCTTAGAACCACCCATGATAGCAGTGAACGGACGTTTGATGTCACTCAAAATCTTATCAACAGCCAACACTTCTTTTTCCATCAGGTAGCCCAACATCTTGTGGTCTGCATCAAAGTAATCAGCGATAACTGCTGTAGAAGCATGTTTGCGGTGAGCAGTACCGAAAGCATCATTGATATAGCAGTCAGCATAAGAAGCCAAAGTCTTAGAGAACTCTTTCTGAGAAGCCTTCATTGCTTTCTTAGCATCTTCGTATGCAGGATCTTCTTTTTCAATGCCTACAGGCTTGCCTTCTTCTTCAGGATAGAAACGCAGGTTTTCCAGCAACAGCACTTCACCCGGTTTCAAGGCAGCGGCAGCATCAGCAGCTTTTGCACAATCGGGAGCGAACTTTACGGGTACACCCAACTTTTCAGAAACAGCATCGACAATCTGGCTCAATGAGTATTTAGCATTTACTTTACCTTTGGGTTTGCCCATGTGTGACATGATAATCAAGCTACCACCATCAGCCAACACTTTTTTCAGTGTAGGAAGAGCACCACGAATACGAGTATCATCAGTAATTTTACCATTTTCGTCCAATGGAACATTAAAGTCCACGCGGACAATTGCCTTTTTACCGGCAAAGTTGAATTTGTCAATTGTCATCATAATCTCTTATTTTTGTTTATAGTGTATAAATACAATCTCACTTTTTTTTGGGTGTTGCAAAGTTACTAATTATTTTTATTAGCAGAGTGTCAGGAGAGTATTTATTTTATTTCAGATGAAAAAAGCCCTCATGAAGTACTTTTTTCATGGAAAATGAAAAAAATCATTTTTCCGCTAGGGTTGTCCCCACCTATCCTGTTATATATACAAAACGCGGAAAGTATGAAGACTGAATTACTACATAAATACTTTGAAGGAAACGCTACCGAGAAGGAAGAAAACCAAATCGTGGAGTGGGTGGAAAGCAGTGCCGAGAACAAGGAACGCTTCTTGAAAGAGCGCTTGTTGTTTGATGCAACTCTTTTTGCTGACGATTCAGCTATCCAGCGAAAACGCAGAGGCCCTATTTACCTTTATCCTTTGATTGCCATTGCCGCCATGCTGGCCATTGTCTTTGTGATGGACTTGCCGCATATGCACAAACCGCAGCAGCAATTATCGCAAACCATCCGCATCCCGGCAGGACAGCGTGCACAGATGGAGTTGCCCGATGGTTCTGTAGTATGGTTAAATTCACAAACTACGCTGACCTATGATGAAGACTTCGGCAAGAAAGACCGCAAAGTGAACCTGGACGGGGAAGCCTACTTTGAAGTGGCACACAATAAAAAGATACCTTTCTATGTGCAGACAGAAAAGATAAAGATAGAAGTAACCGGAACAAAATTTGATGTATGTTCTTACTCCGGTTCAAACAACTTTATTGCCCGGCTGATAGAAGGTTCCATTAACCTGATGCTAGCCAACGATAAAGAAGAAAAGCACCTCAGCAGCCTGACCAAAGGCAAATACTTTGCAATGGACAACGGCAAGTGCCGGACAGGTGAACTGACAAGCAACAACGCACTGGCATGGATGCAAGGCATTTATTACTTTGACGACGTGCCGTTCAAAGAGTTACTGGAAAAGATTGCTCTATACTATAATTATAAGATAACGGTGAATAACCCCAAGATACTGGAAAACTACCGATGCACCGGCAAGTTTAAGGATTTGGACGGTATAGAGCATATACTAAGAGTGATACAGAAAGATCATCCGTTTACATACGAGATTGATAATGAGCATAATAAGATTACTATAGAATAAAATCACCATAAGTGTTTAACCTTAAAATATTAATCATTATGATAACATAGAAACCCATTGAAAAAAGAATCGGAAAGTACCCCCATACTCCCCGATTCGACAGCTAACAATTGACCTTAATCAAATTTATTAACTTAACACATTACAAAGATATGAGAAAAATTTCTTTGGAAGGGTATTTATACCCAAAAAGTTTAGCTTTTAAACAAATATTACGAACTATGAAGATCACTTTATTTCTTCTATTGGTCACTACATTCAGCGCATTCAGCGT
>Ga0192242_10086_pt1 | contig 44435 bp, 45 predicted proteins | sample Koala_Koa27_J3_FD_131235 | JGI IMG/M metagenome (GOLD analysis project Ga0192242, IMG submission 131235) | Enriched cells from koala feces incubated with labeled cellulose particles, San Francisco Zoo, California, United States - Koala_Koa2-7_J3 ...
ATGATATTTACCACGCCATCACTCATGCCGACGGCTTCTATCGGGATGCTTTCAAGAACTACAAGGGGATGTTCGACCGTATCTTCATGACGGGGTGAGTCCCGTTACGTTGGATGACCTGACGAGCGGCTTTAATATCGGTTGGAATATCAGCACGAATCCTTTCTTCAATGGAATGCTTGACTTTTCGGAAGAGGACGTGCGCACCATGTTGCGTTACTATCAGGAAGTGGGGCAGTTGAAGGGTGATATGGAGGAAATGATTCGGGAGATGAAACCGTGGTATGACAACTATTGTTTTGCTGAAGAAAGTTTAGGGCGTGATCCTAAGATGTTCAATTGCGACATGGTGCTTTACTATCTTCGTAATCGTGTCCAGCTGGGAGAATCTCCCAAACAGATGATTGACCCCAACACTAAGACGGATTACAACAAGATGAAGAACCTCATCCGCTTGGACTGTCTGGACGGTGACCGCAAGGGAGTGCTCCGCAAGATTGCCGAAGAGGGGAAGATACTGACTGGACTGTTCAACTCCTTCTCGGCTGACGAACTGATCAAACCGGAGATTTTTCCGAGCCTGCTCTTCTATTACGGTATGCTGACGCTTGTTGGAACCCGTGGCGACCGGGTGATACTTGGTATCCCCAACAACAATGTACGCAAGCAGTACTATGAATATCTGCTGGAGGACTTCCAGTCCAAGGGGGACATCAACCTGAACGGTCTGAAGGACCTTTTTGACGGAATGACCTTTGAGGGTGACTGGCGTCCCGCTTTGGACTTCATAGCCCGGACCTACAAGGAAAACTCCTCCGTGCGCAGTAGCATAGAGGGGGAGAGAAATATTCAGGGCTTCTTCACCGCCTATTTTAGCATTAATGCCTATTACCTGACCATGCCCGAAGTGGAACTGAACCACGGCTTCTGTGACATGTTCCTGATGCCGGACTTGCAGCGTTATCCCGAGATAGAGCACAGCTATATTCTGGAATTGAAATATCTTCCGAAAGACAGATTTGACAAACAGTCGTCAGTGCAGTGGGATGCTGCGGTGGAACAGATTCATGGCTACGCGGAGGGGGAGAAGGTTCGGCAGCTTTGCAGGGGGACCCGGCTTCATTGCATCGTGATGCAGTTCTGTGGATGGGAGTTGGTGAGGATGGAGGAAGTGTGAGAGATTCCGCCTGTTTCGCTTGTTTAAACATACGTCCGTGTAAGTTCTACGTATGTACAGGTTTACGCATATGTACGGAGAATGTTGACATCTTTTTATGTCGTATCTTTTATTAAGGACTTGATGTGTGGTGATTTGGAGGGCTGCCTGGAGCGTACCCGTTCTTTCTTCGTTTCCATTCCGTATGAAGCAGGTCATCGGAAGGTGGTGAAAGTGGGTGTTAACTTTGACAGTGCCACGCGTACCATTGGCGAATGGGTGATAGAGGAAGAATAGATTATAGGTGGTGTTCTAGAAAATAGACTCCTGCGTCTGTGTAGTCAGCAACTCCAACGCCTTAATACCCATTACCGAGTTTCCTTTCTGATTCAGTCTCGGACTCCATACCGCAACCGAGTAGCGTAGCGGATAAATAGCCGCTATACCACCTCCCACACCACTTTTACCGGGAAGCCCCACCAGATAGGAAAATTCTCCGGCTTCATCATAAAAGCCGCAAGTTTGCATAATGGCATTTATTCGTTTCACTTGCGAAGAAGTGAGCGTAACATCTTCGAACGTAAACGGTTGCCGGTGATTGGCAAAGGACAGGAAAGCCTTGGATAGATCATAGCAACTCATTTCTATGGAGCATTGAAGGAAATAGAAATGAAGCACACGCTCTATATCATTGTCTATATTGTGGTGATACTTCAGTAAATTGGCTATTGCCGCATTCAAGTATCCGTTTTCGCGCTCGGAAATAGCAACTTCTTCATTGTAATTGATGGAGTCGTTTCCGGTGATGGCGCGGATGAAACGAAGGTATTCTTCTTCGGGATGTTCCAAATGGTTTAATAGTATATCGGTCAGCACAATAGCGCCGGCATTGATGAACGGGTTGCGGGGGGATTCCCTTTTCCACTTCCAGTTGAACAAGCGAGTTGAAGGCTGTGCCCGATGGTTCCTTTTCAACTCTTTTCCATAGGTTATCCCCTTCTATGCTGAGGCACATGGCAAGGGAGAAAACTTTCGATATACTTTGAATCGAAAAACGGGTAGTTGCCTGCCCGTGCATGAAGGTCTCGCCCTGTATCGTGTTGATACACATTCCGAACTGGTCAGGATTAATTTTGGCAAGTGCGGGAATATAATCGGCTTGCTTCCCTATGGAAGCGTAGGGCTGGATTTCCCTGTAAATATTCTCAAGGATTTGTTGATAGTCCATGTCTGCGTAGTCTTCTTACTAAAAATGAATCATTAATGAATGAATGGGCTTCAAATCCTTCATGTTATCGGATTGACATACAGTGAATTACAGGGATATGAAGGATTTGAAGCTTTTTGGGGTTAATCTTTATTTCTCTGAGTAATCGCCGTTCTTCTTGATTAGTTCAATCAATTTCTCTACAGCTTGTTCCTCGGGAATGTTCTTCTCCACACATTCTTTCTTTTTGTACAGACTGATTTTACCGCGTCCGGCACCTACATAGCCATAATCGGCATCAGCCATTTCGCCGGGACCGTTGACTATGCAGCCCATGATACCTATCTTCAATCCTTTCAGATGAGAAGTGGCGGCTTTGATGCGGGCGATAGTCGATTCCAAATCATACAAGGTGCGTCCGCAACCGGGACAAGAAATATATTCCGTCTTGCTGGTGCGGATTCGTCCTGCCTGCAAGATGCCGAAGGCAGTCGTATCTACCAGTATATGCGACAACGGGCCTTGATTGTACAGGAAGATACCATCGCAAAGACCGTCAAAAATCAATGCTCCCATATCGGCTGCTGCTTTTATTTGCAGGTTCTCAGCTTCCGTTTCCTGATAGAATTGGAAGAAGACAATGGGGTTTTCCAGTCCTTCGGTCATTAATTCGTGTGCCATGGCGCGATACTCGCCCAAGCGGTTGGGGTGATTGCTTTGTGCAATGATTACGACTTCGGGGTGCAGTTTGAGGGCGGCAATTACTTCCTCATTCATAGCCATATAGGGAAGGAACAGGAATTTCAGTTCACACTGAGTGTGGTGTAGTTCAATCATCTGCTGATAGTTGAATGCAGGATATACGCCCTTTTCTTCCGGGTTCCATGCGTCAGCATCTACCAGATAGCCTGTTTCTTTATCCCGTACTTCGGGAATGGTTTGTCCGCAATAAATATAGTCGGGCTTGAACTGCGGGTCGGTCTCAAGTGTACCTTCCAGGCGTTCTGCAATCACTACCGGAAGGTGGTCTCCTCCGATGTTGCAGACAGCTTTTGTCCGGCGGCGGGTGGGAGAGAGGTAATTGAATCCGGGAGCCTCTTTGCCCGGTATATAAGCGTGTCCTTCACGTGTCAGGATATAATCCACCAGCTTGCGGGCTACGGGAATTTCGGCTTCGGGGGCTTCGCTCAATGAAACGCGGATGGTGTCACCCAGTCCGTCGGACAGCAATGCGCCGATGCCCAAGGCGGATTTTATTCTTCCGTCTTCGCCGTCACCGGCTTCGGTTACGCCGAGGTGTAGCGGGAATGCCATTCCTTCTTTCTCCATTTGCTCTACCAGCAGGCGGACGGTTTTTACCATCACTACCGTGTTTGATGCTTTGATGGAGATGACCACATCCATAAAATGTTCTGCCACGCAGATACGCAGGAACTCCATGCACGATTCTACCATGCCTTCGGGGGTGTCGCCATAACGGGACATGATGCGGTCGGACAGTGATCCGTGGTTTACTCCGATGCGGATGGCGGTGTGATTTTCCTTGCAGATATTCAGAAAAGGAACGAAGCGGGCGCGTATCTTCTCTATTTCCTGTGCATACTCTTCGTCGGCATACTCCAGTTTTTGGAATGTGCGTCCCGGGTCTACATAGTTTCCCGGATTGATGCGTACCTTTTCTGCATATTGTGCCGCTACATCGGCTACTTTGGGGTTGAAATGCACGTCGGCTACCAATGGGGTGTCATATCCCTGTGAGCGCAGCCCGATATTGATATTCATTAGATTTTCGGCTTCGCGTATCCCTTGGGTGGTGAGTCGTACGTATTCACCGCCTGCATCAATAATTCGTTTGGCTTGTTCCACACAGGCTTCGGTATCCATAGTGACGGTATTGGTCATGCTCTGGATGCGGATGGGATTGTCGCCTCCCAGCGGGGTAGCGCCGATATGGACTACAGAGGATTCGCGACGGAAGTAATTGAATAGGTCCATTTTCTTAGTGGTTAGTGATGAGTGATTAATAGTGATGGTGGTGGTTAGTGGTTAGTGATGGATGGAGAAAACATAGCGCAGCCCATTCATCACTAACCACTAATCAGTTTGTCTTATATTCGAACTTAACTTCTTTCAGTTCTTCGTTAGCTTTTACGATTTTCTTCTTCAAGCCTGTTTTGTAGTCGGCAAACTTGGCGGCAAGTTCTGCATCGCTCAATGCCAGCATTTGTACGGCAAGGATGGCAGCATTCATGGTACCGTTGATGGCAACTGTTGCTACAGGGATTCCGGGAGGCATTTGGATGATGGAGTAAAGTGCGTCAACGCCATCCAGTACAGAACCTTTTACAGGTACGCCGATAACGGGCAGGGTGGTGTTGGCAGCAATTACGCCGGGCAGTGCGGCGGCCATACCGGCGGCGGCAATAATTACTTTGATGCCACGGCCGGCGGCATTCTTGGCAAAGTCTTCAACGGCTTCGGGGGTGCGGTGGGCCGAGAGGGCGTTCATTTCGAAAGGTACGTGCATCTCGTCCAGCAGCTTGGCAGCCTTTTCCATAACGGGAAGGTCTGAGGTGCTACCCATGATAATACTTACGATAGGTTTCATTGTTTCTTGTAATTGTTTGGGTTTATATATTCTTTACTGTAGGGGCGGAATGCTTCCGCCCGAATACACAAAAGAATGTGTTTTCGGGCGGATTCAATCCGCCCCTACGGCATATCTTTCTTTTATATCTTATTCATTAATGAGTGCCTTGTATGCATCCGCATCCAGCAAATCATTAACGTCGCCAACGTCATTTGGTTTAATTTTAATCAGCCAACCTTCACCATACGGGTCTTGATTTACCAGTTCGGGATTATCAGCCAATGCTTCATTCTGTTCCAATACTTCCCCTGCAACCGGAAGGAACAAATCAGAAATAGTCTTTACTACTTCGATAGTACCGAATACTTCGTCTTTTTCCAGAGTTTCTCCTTCGGTAGTGATGTCTACAAATACGATGTCACCCAATTGTTCTTGTGCGTAATCGGTGATACCTACGTATGCTTCATCGCCTTCTACCCGTATCCATTCGTGTTCTTTGGTGTACTTTACATTGCTTGGAAATTCCATAATGCTTTCAATTTATAAGGTTAATACTAAAAAGTTTTCAAATAAACAAAATTCCGATGACACCGCAAAACAATCCGACAATAAATCCGGCTAAAACTTCTAATAATGTATGCTGTTTTACGATGATTCGGGCAGTCTCCAGCATTCCGGATAGCAAAATGAAAAAACAGAGCCATGATACCGGATTGAAATTGAATATAAAGCTGTAGGACAACAGTCCGCCTACCATCATGCCGCTGCTGGCTACGTGGGTGCTGATTTTCCACTTAAAGTTGATCAGCGTGCAGATCACCATACAGATGAGGGCGGCAACAATGATGCCCGACATGTAGCGGGGCAGATGGATCTTGTACATGGTAATGAGGCAGGTAACGTAACTGATAATGGTGAGCGCATAGGGTACGAAACGCTTTTCACGGTGTCCCAACTCATGAATGCCCCAGCCGTTTACCTTTTGAAATAAATAAATGGCAAGCATCGGCATCAGGATGGTAAAACAATAGACGATGCCCAGCACCACCAGCTTGTACTGAATGGGCATGATGCGCAGATAGGTGAAAAAGAACAATAAGAAGAATGCCACAAACGGCACCATAAAAGGGGTGAATATTCCCGATATGATGCGTGAACTAATCTCTAGCGGACTATTCTTCTTTACTGTTTCGGTTGTTTCGTTAGCTTCCATATATATTTAGTATTACCTCCTTAATCGTGCGACGGGGATGTTTAGCTGTTGCCTGTACTTGACTACGGTGCGCCGGGCTATAGGGTAGCCTTTGGCTTTCAGTATATCGGCCAGTTCGTCGTCGGTATAAGGCTTTTCTTTATCTTCGGCGTCTACACATTCTTTCAGGATGCGCTTTATTTCGCGGACAGAGAGTTCTTCGCCGTCCTCGGTGGTATAACCATCGCTGAAGAAGAACTTCAACGAGTAGATGCCATAGTTTGTTTGTACATATTTGCTGTTACTCACGCGTGAGATGGTGGAAATATCCAGTCCGGCACGTTCTGCAACATCTTTCAGTATCATGGGTTTCAGCAGTGACTCGTCTCCTTCGCGGAAGAAAGGGCGCTGAATGTCTATAATGGTCTGCATGGTGGTGAGCAGGGTTTGCTGGCGTTGCTTCACGGCGTTGATAAAGCCTTGTGCCGCATCTACTTTCTGTTTCAGGAACATCATGGCGTCTTTAGAGGCTTTGCTCTGGTTGTCCTTGTTGCGGGTATGCTCGTCCAGCAGTTCGGTAAACTCGCGGCTCAAGCGCAGTTCGGGTACATTCCGGTTGTTCAGGTTCAGCGTAATGGTGCCGTCTTCGTAGGTTTCTACAATGAAGTCGGGGATGATTTGCTGCATGTTCTTTCCCATTGCTTCGCCTAGCGAACTGCCCGGACGGGGATTCAGTTTGGTCAGTTCGGTTACGGCTTCGTTGTATTGTTCTTCGGTGATACCCAGTTTCTGAATGATGCGCTCTTTGTTCTTGCGGGTAAATTCGTCACAACATTTGCCGATAATGTCCAGTTCGATTTGCTTCAAGGGCGAGTCGGCTTTGCGTTGTATCTGCAACAAGAGGCATTCTTGCAGGCTGCGTGCACCGATGCCTGCGGGGTCGAAGTCCTGAATGACTTCCAGTATTTTGTTCAGTTCGTCTTCGGTGGTATAGAGGCCGCGATAGATGGCAAGTTCGCCCATAATGGACTCCATGCTTTTGCGCAGCAGTCCGTCATCGTCCAACGAACCGATCAGGTATTCGGCTATTTCGCGCTGTTCGTCCGTCAGGTCTTGCATCTGTAGCTGGTCTTTCAAGATCTCATAGAAAGACACGGCATCCGAGAAAGGGATTTCTTCGGCTACTCCTTCCCGGGAACGGTTGTGTTCCTGAAGTTTATAGTCGGGAATATCGTCTTCATTGCTGTAATCGCCCAGGGATAAGTCTTCGTTTGAGTCTGTACTTCCTTCTTCGTTGTCAGCGTATTCTGTATTATCATCTTCACTTTCGGGTGTTTCTTTCCCTTCCTCCAGGGCCGGATTGTCCAGAATTTCAGAATGGATACGTTCCTCCAGCTCCACAGTGGGCAACTCCAGCAATTTTACAACCAGTATCTGTTGCGGAGACAGGGTTTGTATCTGTTGCTGGGCTTGTGTTTGTACTTGACGTGAGACTTGTGCCATAATCTTTTCTACTTCCTTTTTTATTGCGACAAAAATAGCGATTTGTATCGTAATAATCGTCCTTTTCTTAGGATTATTTCATGGTGATGAGGTATTCTATCCTCCGATAGTTGCTTTCAAACCATAGTCGGCGAAGATATGGATGCATCTTTGCTGCACTTCTTCGGAGGGTGTTTCCATCCGGTATCCTTTCGGGTTATAGACAGTACCCAGTTTCTCATGCTTCCCTTTTCCTATGTCATGATAAGGAAGCAGATTGATTATTTCGGGATGCCGTGACAGACTGCTCAGGAAGGTAGCCGACCGGATTATATTTTCCTCATCGGCATTGACTCCGCTGATAAGCGGAATGCGGATATAATAAGGAAAACCGGCAGCAGCTACCCGGCGTATATTTTCTAAAATCAGTTCATTGGGAACGTCGCAAAAGGCCTTATGCACTGCGCTGTCCATCGACTTTAAATCAATGAGTAACAACTCGCAATGTTGCATCACTTCGTCTATTGTTTCTTTTCGCGCCAGCAAGGTGGTATCTACTGCCCTGTGGATGCCCAGCTTTCCGCAACGCTTCAGCATATCCAGCAAGAAATCGGGATGCAACAACGGCTCGCCGCCACAAAAGGTTACTCCGCCGCCCGATTGATCCATAAAAGGAATTTCCTTTTCTATCTCGTGCATCAGGTATTCGGGAGTATATTCCGTACCCGATACTTCTATGGCAAGTGCCGGGCATTCCTCGGCACATTGTCCGCATAGTGTGCATTTCTGCTTGTCGGTGGTGATCCCTTCGGAGGTCAGTTGCAGTGCATGGTTGGGGCATATACGGACACAGGCTCCACACCCCAGGCATTTCTTGCGGGTGTAGAGTTTGTCCTTGCTGTTGCGTATTCCTTCGGGGTTGTGGCACCAAAGGCACGACAGCGGGCATCCTTTCGTAAAAAGAGTGATGCGGATGCCCGGCCCGTCGTTGATAGCATAGCGTTTAATGTCGAAAATGAGACTCATTGTGTCAGAAACTCTCTTGTGCCGTGCGGGCTATTACGTCATATTGTAAATCAGCATTCATGTCATTGAAGTAATCGCTGTATCCGGCTACGCGTACCAGCAAGTCCCGATATTCTTCGGGGTGTTTCTGTGCGGCGTGCAGGGTGGCGGTGTCTACTATATTGAACTGGATATGGTGTCCGCCCAAGGCAAAGTAACTTCGGATAAGGCTTGCCAGTTTGGCAATGTCTTCATCGCGTTTCAGCAGCGAAGGCAGGAAACGCTGGTTCAGGAGTGTGCCGCCACTTTTCACTTGGTCTAATTTGCCTAAGGACTTTACTACGGCGGAAGGGCCGTGAGTATCTGCCCCGTGTGAGGGGGAGGTGCCGTCACTGATGGCTCGCCCTGCCAGGCGTCCGTTGGGGGTGGCATTCATTACTTTGCCAAAGTAGACATGGCAGGTGGTAGAAAGCATATTCAGGTGGAAACATTCTCCTTTGGTATTCGGTTTGCCTTCGATGGCATCATATAGGTCGTCGAAGACTTTGACGGCTATGCTGTCTGCGTAATCGTTATCGTTGCCGAAGAAAGGTGTGCGGTTCAGAATGAACTGGCGCATGGCTTCCTGTCCTTCAAAGTTGGTGTCGGTGGCATGGAGGATTTGCTCCATGGTGAATTTCTTATCTTCGAACACGTGCTTTTTCAGGACGGAAAGGCTGTCGGTGATGGTTCCCAGTCCCGTACATTGTATATAGGTGGTGTTGTAACGCGGGCCACAGTTGTAATAGTCTTTGCCCCGGGCAATGCAGTCGTCAATGAACAGGGAGAGGAAAGTGGCGGGTGCATATTTGGCAAACATACGGTCTATGTAGTTGCTGACGCGCACTTTCATATCTACAAAGTATTGTATCTGCTTGCGGAAAGCGGCATAGAGTTCATCATAACTCCGGAACCGGCGCGGATCACCTGTTTCCAGTCCTACTTTCTTGCCGGAAACGGGGTCTATGCCATTGTGCAGGGTTACTTCCAATATTTTCGGTACATTCAGATAGCCGGTCAGCACATAGGCTTCTTTGCCGAAAGCGCCTACTTCTATGCAGCCGCTGCATCCGCCTTCGCGGGCATCTTCCGGTGTTTTTCCTTGTCGCATCAGTTCCATTACATAGGTGTCCGGATTGAAGACGGACGGATAGCCGTAACCTTTGCGGATAACTTTGCAGCCTTCGCGCAGGAAACGTTCCGGGGTGCGGACGCTGATGTGCAGGGCGCTTCCGGGTTGTAGCAAGTGGAGATCGTCTATGGTTTCGAGCATGATGTATGAAACTTCACTTACTCCGTCGCTGCCATCGCGCTTGATGCCACCGATATTCAGGTTGGTGAAATCATTGTAGGTTCCGCTTTCTTTGGCGGTAATGCCTACTTTGGGAGGTGCCGTCTGGTTGTTTACTTTGATGAAGAAGCAGGACATCAGTTCTTTGGCTTCTTCGCGGGTGAGGATACCTTCCCGTATATCTTTTTCATAGAAGGGAGCCAAATGCTGGTCAAAATGCCCCGGGTTCATGGCATCCCATCCGTTTAGTTCTGTAATGGTGCCGAGGTGCACAAACCAGTACATCTGTATGGCTTCCCAGTAGGTGCGGGGGGGCGTGTGCAGGTACGTGGTGGCATACTTCTGCTATCTTTTTCAGCTCGGATTTGCGTTTCGGGTTTGTTTCTTCTTCGACCATTTTCTCTGCCAGTTCGGCATGGCGCCGGGCAAAGAGGATGGCGGCGTCGCAAGAGATAGACATGGCGGTTAGTTCTTCCTGTTTGTCGGTTGCCTCCGGGTCGTTCATGAAATCCAGGTTTGCCAGTTCATGGGCGATGCGTTCTTTGAGGTCCAGCATTCCGTATTGGTAGACTTTGCCATCCAGTGAGGTGTGGCCGGGGGCGCGTTGTTCCATAAATTCGGTAAACATACCGGCTTCGTAGGCTTCTTTCCATTCGGTGGGGACATGGTTGAAGATGCGTTCACGCTGGGTACGGCCCTTCCAGTAGGGGATTACTTCGCGTGCATAGGTGTCGATGTCTTTCTGGCTGATGGTGTAGCGTTGCAGTTCACGGGTGTTCAGCACATGAAGGTCTTCTACGCTGTGGTAAGTCAGCTCGGGGAAAGTGGAGACGGCTTTGGGACGGGGACCGCGTTCTCCTACGATTAGTTCGTCTCTACCTATATATATGGTTTTGCGTTTACAGATTTCAAGAAAGTTCAGGGCGCGAAGGATGGGGATAGGATGTTTCCCTTCGTTTTCTTTGTAGAATTCGGTTTCTATTAAGGCGCGCTCTATGGATAAAGAGGGTTGTGCGTCAAATGATTGTTGGCGTAGGCGCTGGATGCGGTCGGTCATGCCGGTGGATGTTGTTTCCATATGGGGATTGAAATAAGGGTTGTTACTAATGAATGTTTCTGATGGGAAATAAAGATTGCTATCATTCTCCTGTAGGGGCGGGGTTTGCCCGCCCGATAACATGCTGAATAGTGTATTTATGGATGTATTCGGGCGGGCAGACCCCGCCCCTACAGGGGGATAATATTCTATGGGAAGTGTTCTTAGCAATAGAACATCAAGCAGTTAAATAGCTTTCTATAGCCTTTGGGATGCATTTGTTTCTATGTTCTTGAATAATAGGCGAATTTACAGCTTGTTCATCACATAAACAAGCTGTTACTATCTGTTATATAGCAGGTTAATACTCAAAACTGCTTCCACCCAGGAACTCGCGTAATAAAGAGGCGGGTGGCAACTCCTTGTCCTGTACGGGGACAAAATATTCCAAAAACTTGCGCAAGCGATAGGCTTCCGAATATTCCGGTTTATTATTAGGTACATTCCGAAGAATAGGGATAGCATAGTCTTTCATTACCGCCAGCTCAAAAAGTAAAGCGGAATTGAACATTGCATCGGTATTCTCTTGATAAGGGAAGATCCATTTATCCTCTCCGGCACGCACACTGGGCCAGCGGCTGATTGTTTCTTCTGCCGAGTAACCGCGATATTTATAGTCGCGGATGATGCGGCGCAGCAATCGGTTATCCGTTGTCGGAATATAGTTATGGTTATCCAGCAAGATTGTGGTCAGCGCCGATACATATATCTTGTATTTGTTTTCGGCAGGAATATGCGGCGTCAAATCCGGATTTAATGCATGGATACCTTCCAATATCAATATCATATTCTCATTTATCTTCAGTTTGTCACCTTTAAATTCCCGTTTGCCCGTAGTGAAGTTAAAACGCGGCAATTCCACTTCTTTTCCTTGGAGTAATTCCTGCAACTGTTGGTTAAAGAAGTCTAGATCCAATGCATACAAGGATTCATAGTCATAATTTCCGGTTTCGTCTCTCGGCGTATCTTCACGGTCTACGAAATAATTATCCAATGAGATAGGGTAAGGTTTTAAGCCATTTGCCATTAACTGGATGCTGAGACGTTTACTGAATGTGGTCTTTCCCGAGGAGGACGGACCGGAGATCAGTATGAGCTTCACTCTCTGACCATTTTTCCCTCTGTTGTATATTTCATCGGCAATATTGGAAATCTTCTTTTCTTGCAGGGCTTCGGATACATTGATTAAGTCGGTGGCATATCCTTCATTGCAAGCCACATTGAAATCGCCTACGGTGCCTACTCCCAAGATTTGGTTCCAGCGGCGATGTTCTTTGAATACTTCCAGCATCTTTTCTTGCTTTACTACTTCCTCCAGTACTTCCGGATTCTGGCGATTGGGGACACGTAAAAGTAGTCCGTCATAGTATTTCACGATGTCGAACAGGCGGATATATCCGGTACTGGGCAATAAACTGCCATAATAATAGTCGATGGTATCGCCCAAGGTGTAGTAGTACGAATAAAGTTCGCCGGAAGTCTCGAGCAACTTCACTTTATCCATCATCCCTTTTTGGCGGAACCGTTCCACTACCTCGGTGGTGTGGCATTCAAAACGGTGAAAAGGAATATTGGCTTCAATGATCTCTTTCATCCGTTGCTTGATGCGTAGCACATCATCAAGTCCTATTTCACGCCCTATTTGCAGGTCGCAGTAGTAGCCTTTGGACACAGGGTGTTCCAGCATGATTTTGCCATCGGGGTATAGTTCCTCTACTGCTTTGCAAAGGATAAAGCAGAGGGAACGGACATAGGTGCGCATCCCGGACGGGTTTAATACGTCCAGGAACTCTACATCTTTATTATTATAAGTCCTGTAATTGAGTCCTTCAACCTTATTATTAACCTTGGCGCTGACCGGTCCATAGGGTATATTTAGATTAAAACCATTATAAATATCCAAAAGTGAGCTTCCGATTGGGAAGTTCTTTGAAATATTGTTATTTTTGCAACATATTTGTAACATAATCGTAATAGTTATTACTAACGTAGTGAAATCGGCTGTAATTTACCGAATAAAAGGGACTTTCGCCAATTCCTACCAAATTAATTAAAGATGGAGTATTCTTTTTATGATTTCTTAAAGCTGCTAGGCTCACTGGCGCTATTCCTCTACGGAATGAAAATCATGAGTGAGGGTCTGCAAAAATTTGCGGGCGACAGGTTGCGCAAAATCCTCACAGCGATGACCACCAACCGGGTAACCGGAGTTCTAACCGGTGTACTTATCACCGCGTTAATCCAATCTTCTTCTGCAACTACCGTCATGGTAGTGAGTTTCGTAAATGCCGGGCTTTTAACGCTCTCCCAATCCATTGGGGTAATCATGGGGGCGAATATCGGTACTACCGTAACTGCATGGATTATATCCGCATTGGGTTTTAAGGTCGATATTGCTGCCATGACACTTCCATTGCTGGCTATTGGCGTACCATTATTATTTTCAGGAAAGAGTAACCGTAAGTCCATTGGGGAATTTATATTCGGTTTCTCTTTTTTGTTTATGGGCCTTTCGTTATTGAAAGCTAATTCGCCGGATTTAAGCCAGAACCCCGAGATGCTCTCTTTTGTCCAGAATTATACCGATATGGGCTTTGGCTCTGTCATACTATTCGTTCTGATCGGTACAATCTTAACTATGATTGTACAGGCATCGGCAGCTACAATGGCTATTACTTTGATTATGTGTGCTAATGGCTGGATTAGTTTTGAATTGGGAGCTGCGCTGGTACTGGGTGAAAATATAGGTACTACCATTACAGCAAACCTGGCGGCATTGACTGCAAATACGCAGGCAAGGAGGGCTGCGCTGGCACACTTGGTCTTCAATATATTCGGTGTTATCTGGGTGTTATGCCTTTTTAAACCAGTTACGATGGGTGTATCTTGGTTTGTGGAAGATATTATGAAAACAGCGGACCCGGCTGTTGCTGTCTCGTTTAAACTATCTGCTTTCCATACTACCTTTAATATCTGTAACGTGTTGATCCTTATCTGGTTTGTCAAACTGATAGAGAAGACCGTTTGCAAGATTATCCCTCAGAGGGAGCAGGACGAAGAATATCGCTTGCGCTTTATTACCGGCGGTATGCTTTCTACAGCAGAGCTTTCCATCCTGCAGGCTCGTAAGGAGATCAACCTTTTTGCAGAACGTACCCACCGTATGTTCGGGATGGTGCGCGACTTGCTTCATACGACCAATGAAAACGATTTCAATAAGTTGTTCAGCCGTATAGAGAAGTATGAGAATATCAGTGATAATATGGAGGTGGAGATTGCCAATTATCTGAATCAGGTATCAGAAGGACGATTGAGTTCCGAAAGTAAATTGCAGATACGCGCCATGCTTCGTGAGGTGACAGAGATAGAAAGTATCGGTGACAGTTGTTATAATTTGGCACGTACCATTAATCGGAAGCATCGTAGCGATATGGATTTTACTCCGAAGCAGTATGAACATATTCACCAGATGTTCCACTTGACGGATGAGGCTTTGTCACAGATGGTTACCTTGGTAGAGGATGAGCATCATATAGTGGATGTAAACAAGTCATTCAATATAGAAAATGAGATAAACAACTATCGCAACCAGTTGAAGAACCAGAATGTACTTGACGTGAATAATAAGGAGTATGATTACCAGATGGGCGTTCACTATATGGATATCATCGGGGAATGCGAAAAGCTGGGTGACTATGTGGTGAATGTGGTTGAAGCCAGTAGTAATGTGAAAGAGAAGAAATCCTGAGATAAATGAGAATGTGCCTAAAAGTTGGTCTGCCAAACTTTTAGGCACATTCTCATACTAAATACAAGGTAGCCGAAATAAAGATAGAGTATAAATAAAGATGAGATAAATGTCTATATTTGTTTTTTTTGAAACTAATAGGGTCGCTGGCACTGTTGATGTATGGTATGAAAACCATGAGCGAAGCCCTGCAAAAATTGACCGGTGGTCAGCTCCGCCATTTCTTGGGAGCAATGACTACCAACCGCTTCACCGGACTGTTGACAGGCGCATTTGTAACCGCCTCCGTACAGTCTTCCACTGCTACTACGGTGATGACCGTCAGTTTCGTAAATGCGGGACTGTTAACACTGACACAAGCCATCTCTGTGATTATGGGAGCGAACATCGGTACTACGGTAACGGCATGGATCATGTCTGTTTTCGGCTTCCAGATAGACATGAACAATCTGATTTTCCCTCTTTTCGCCCTGGCTGTCCCTCTTATCTTTTCTAATAAGAGCCAGAAGAAGTCTTTCGGAGAGTTCATCTTTGGCTTTGCCTTCATGTTCCTTGGACTGACTACTCTGCGCGAGAATGCCATGCACATGGATTTGGAACATAATGCTGCCATTATCAGTTTCATTACGTCATGCAAGGAGTGGGGCTTCTTTTCCATTTTATTGTTCCTGTTGATAGGTGGCATCATCACGATGTGTGCCCAATCGTCTGCGGCTGTGATGGCTATCACATTGATCCTTTGTTCCAGTGGCGTACTCGATTTGTATTTGGGTATTGCATTGGTGATGGGTGAGAATATCGGTACTACAGTTACCTCAAATATAGCGGCTCTGACGGCGAATGCACAGGCAAGGCGTGCGGCATTGGCTCATTTCATCTTTAATATGTTTGGTGTGGTTTGGATATTGTGCATTTTCCATCCGTTTGTAGATATGGTGAGTGGGGTAGTGGACCATTTGTTTACCGGTGTTTCACCGGAAGTGGCTATCACTTATAAATTGTCAGCCTTCCATACTGCTTTTAATATATGTAATGTCTTGATTCTGATTTGGTTTATAGGCCCTATAGAGAGAGTCGTTTGCTGGGTTATCAAGCCTAAAGAAGATGAGAAAGAATTTCGTTTGCGTTTCATTACCGGCGGATTATTGTCTACAGCCGAGTTATCCATAGTGCAGGCACGTAAAGAAATTAATTTGTTTGCCGTGCGTAGCCGCCGTATGTTTGGAATGGTGCGTGACTTGCTTCATACTACGAATGAAAATGACTTTAACAAGCTTTTCAGCCGAATAGAGAAATATGAGAATATCAGTGATAATATGGAACTGGAGATTGCCAATTACCTGAATGAAGTGTCGGAGGGGCGATTAAGTTCTGAGAGTAAGCTGCAAATCCGTGCCATGCTGCGTGAGGTTACTGAACTGGAAAGCATTGGTGATAGCTGTTATCATCTAGCCCGCACTATCAATCATAAATTCCGTGGAAATGAAGACTTTACGGAGAAACAGTACGATCATATCCATCAAATGCTTGAACTGACTGATGCTGCATTAGAACACATGGTGTTGCTGGAAGAAGACGAGCATCATTTAGTAGATCCCAATAAATCATTCAATATAGAAAATGAAATAAATAACTATCGCAGCCAGTTGAAGAATCAGAATGTACTGGATGTGAACAATAAAGAATATGATTACCAGATGGGAGTACACTATATGGACATCATCGGAGAATGCGAGAAACTGGGAGACTATGTAGTCAATGTAGTTGAGGCGCGCACGGAAATGAAAGAAAAGAAAGCATAAGCTGGATGATAGGCAGAATAAAAAAAGCGTGGGACATTGCTGTCTCACGCTTTTTTTATGAATCAATTTTAAATGATTACTTCTCAATATCAACCAATTCAACTTCGAAAATCAAAGTAGAGAAAGGTTTGATCTGACCGGCTTCACGTGCACCGTAAGCCAAATCTTGCGGGATGTAAAGTTCCCATTTTGAACCTACAGGCATCATAGTCAATGCTTCTGTCCAACCTTTGATTACCTGGTTAGCGCGGAATGTAGTCGGCTCTTTACGGTCGTATGAGCTGTCGAACTGAGTTCCGTCAATCAAAGTACCCTTATAGTTTACTTTTACTTTAGAAGAATCGGTAGGGATAGCGCCTTTACCTTCTTTGATTATTTTATACTGCAAGCCGCTTTCTGTAGTCTTAACACCTTCTTTAGAAGCGTTTTCAGCCAAGAATTTTTCACCTGCTGCTTTGTTTTCTGCATACTGAGCTTCAGTAGCTTTTGCTTTGATAGCTTCAGCTTTAGTCTGAACGTAAGTGTTAACTTCTTCCATAGTAACATTCATGCCTTTTTTCTTCAAAGCAGCCATGAAACCGGCCAAGAAGTTGTCTTTGTTTAAAGATTGAGTTGAATCATTACCAAAAACGCGTTGGTTCATCATTTCAAACATACGTCCGCCAAGTTGCTGGCCAATCTGAAGACCTGCCATGTATGCTACGTCTTTCTTGCTTGTTTTGGTGGTACCTTCTTGAACACCTTTGATGAAGTCAGCCATATATGCTGTGTCAACACCCAACTGCTGAGTCATATACATGTCCAGACCTTGTGTGTTAGTAATACCCATCATGTAAGACAGTGAGTCTACATCATTCTTCATGTTTGCTTTTGGTGCTTGAGCTGTACAAGAAGCCAAGCTAGCTGCAGCAGCAATCGCTACAAAAAAACTCATTTTTTTCATTTGCCTAAATGCTTTAATATTTATAAAACTTCAATTAATTCTACTTCAAAGATCAAAGTGCTGTGGGGAGGAATCATTTCACCTGCCTGCTGTGCGCCGTATGCCAGTTCTGAAGGGATGAACAGTCTCCATTTAGAGACTTCGGTCATCAGTTGGAGAGCTTCCACCTATCCTTTGATTACTTGGTTAACACCGAATATAGCCAGTTCGCCGCGTTTTACAGAACTATCGAATAAAGTTCCGTCAATCAGTGTACCTTCATAATGGCATTTCACACGGTCGGTAGCACTCGGCTTTTTGCCATTGCCTTCTTTGATGATCTCGTATTGCAAACCGCTGGGCAATGTCACTATTCCGGGGTTTTTGCATTTTCTTCCAAGAATGATTTGCCCTTTTCAATGTTCTCGGCATTCATTTTAGTTTCCAGCTCTTCAAAATATTTATTAACTATTTCGCGAGCTTCATTGTGGCTGATAGCTGTTTCTTTTCTATCTAATACGTCTTTAATCGCCTGAGCAAAGTCTTCAACGTTAATACTTTGAGCACCCATGCTCAACAAATTCTGGCCTATACCTAAGCCAATGGCGTAACTAAATTTATCCATAACTGTTTATTTAATAAGATGTTTTATACAAAACGTACAAAGGTAGGTGTTTTATTTGAATGAATCTGTTTTTAACAATTTAATTTTTCTTATTTTTGTATGTTTAGTTAAAGAAGGAGGACTAAAAATGAATAAATTGGTAGTTTTGACAGGTGCCGGAATGAGTGCCGAAAGTGGAATCAGTACCTTTCGTGATGCGGGAGGTTTATGGGATCAATATCCGGTGGAGCAAGTTGCCACCCCCGAAGGGTATGCGGCAAATCCTAAGTTGGTGATTGACTTTTATAATGAGCGCCGTAAACAATTACTCACTGTAAAGCCTAATCGCGGTCATGAACTGGTGGCAGAGATGGAGAAGTTCTTTAATGTAACGGTTATCACTCAGAATATCGATAATTTGCATGAGCGTGCCGGTAGCAAACATATTGTCCATTTGCACGGTGAGTTGACTAAGGTGACTTCCAGTTGGCAACCGAACAATCCTAAATATATTAAGGAATTGAAGCCTGAGGAATATGATGTCCATATGGGTGACTTGGCAGCTGACGGTTCTCAGTTACGTCCGTTTATTGTTTGGTTTGGCGAGGCGGTTCCTATGATTGAGACAGCTATTGATTATGCCGAAAAAGCAGATATATTCTTGATTATTGGGACTTCACTGAACGTTTATCCGGCTGCCGGATTATTGAATTATGTTCCTTCTCATGTTCCGGTTTATCTGATAGACTCTAAACAGGTTCCTATTGCATCGGGGCGTAAAGTGCATGTTATTCAGAAAGGTGCGTCAGAAGGGATGGAAGAACTGAAAAAAATATTGGTAGGATAATTTGCAAGTAAACAAATTCCTCGTATATTTGTTAAGTATTTAATGAACATTTAAAACTTAAAAACAGAGACAATTATGAAAAAGTACGTTTGCACAGTATGTGGTTGGGTTTATGATCCTGCTGAAGGAGATCCGGAAGGCGGAATTGCTCCGGGAATAGCTTTTGAAGATATTCCTGATGATTGGGTTTGCCCTCTTTGCGGAGTAGGTAAAGATGACTTCGAAGTACAGGAAGACTAATCCGATTCATTCTTTAAAAAAGAAATATCGTATAAACGGATTTTTCCGTGTGGATATAACAGATAGCGCAGCTAATTATTAGTTGCGCTTTTTTATTGGTATGATCTGAAAAAGAAAAGCGCAACCTGAACACCAGATTGCGCTTTATATGATAAGAATAAGTTATGTTCTTATTTCTTTTCTTGTCTTTCGGGACGAGGCAACAGAACCTTGTGAGAAAGTTTGAATTTACCTGTCTTAGGATCGATATCCAGCAACTTAACTTCAATTTCATCACCTTCCTTTAATCCGGCTTCTTCGATAGTCTCAAGACGCTTCCAGTCGATTTCTGAAATATGCAACAAACCATCCTTGCCCGGCAGGAATTCTACGAATGCACCGTAAGGCATAACAGAACGGATCTTACCTACATAAACTTCACCAACTTCGGGAACAGCAACAATACCCTTAATGATACGCATAGCATCATCAATGCATTTTTTGTTTGTTCCGGCAACTTCAATGCGGCCTACACCGTCAACTTCTTCAATAGTGATTGTTGCACCGGTTTCTTCCTGCATACCTTGGATGATCTTTCCGCCCGGGCCGATTACGGCACCGATGAATTCTTTAGGAATAGTCATGGTCTCGATGCGGGGAGCGTGAGGTTTCAGTTCAACACGAGGTTCGGCAATGCATTCAGTCAGCTTGTTAAGGATGTGTTCACGACCTTCTTTAGCTTGCAATAAAGCCTTTTCCAGAATCTCGAATGACAGACCGTCTACCTTGATATCCATCTGTGTAGCAGTAATACCATTCTTAGTACCGGTTACCTTGAAGTCCATATCGCCCAAGTGGTCTTCGTCACCAAGGATATCAGACAATACAGCATATTTTTCTTCACCTGCATTCTTTATCAAGCCCATTGCGATACCTGAAACAGGATTCTTCATTGCTACACCGGCATCCATCAATGCAAGAGTTCCTGCACAAACAGTAGCCATTGAAGAAGAACCGTTTGATTCCATGATGTCAGATACTACACGTACAGTGTACGGATAACCTGCCGGAATCTGTCCTTTCAAAGCACGCCAAGCCAAGTGACCATGACCGATTTCACGACGGCCTACACCACGTTGTGCTTTAGCTTCACCTGTAGAATAAGGAGGGAAATTATAGTGTAACAAGAAGCGTTCTCTGTGCTGATCCAGTACATCGTCTACAATCTTCTCATCCAACTTGGTACCTAAGGCTACAGAAGTCAAAGACTGAGTTTCACCACGGGTAAAGATAGCAGAACCGTGAGGGCCGGGCAGGTAACCGACTTCGCACCAGATGGGGCGGATTTCGGTAGTCTTACGTCCGTCAAGACGCTTGCCTTCGTCAAGGATGCAACGACGCATTGCTTCTTTTTCCACATCGTGGTAGTAGCGGTCGATCAATGCACCTTTTTCTTCCAGTTCTTCTTCTGTATATTGAGTCTTGAATTCGTCGCGTACAGCATCGAAAGCCTCTTGGCGTTCGTGCTTGTTTCTGTTACCTGAAGCTGCGATAGCATAAGCCTTGTCATAGCAAGCTTCACGGACTGCCTTACGCAAGTCTTCATCATTCTCTTCGTGGCAATATTCGCGTTTTACAGTAGAACCAACTTCTTCCATCAGTTCCATCTGTGCTTTGCAATGAACTTTGATGGCTTCGTGGGCAGCTTTCATGGCAGCCAGCAAGTCTTGTTCGCTTACTTCGTGCATTTCGCCTTCCACCATCATAATGTTGTCGTAAGTAGCGGCAACCATCAGGTCCATATCAGCTTTTTCCAGCTGTTCAAAAGTAGGATCGATTACGAATTGACCGTTGATACGTGCTACACGTACTTCAGAGATCGGTCCGCCGAAAGGAATATCAGACACAGCCAATGCAGCTGAAGCAGCCAATCCTGCCAATGCATCAGGCATATCTACTCCGTCAGCTGAGAAAAGAACAATGTTTACGTAAACCTCTGCGTGGAAATTATCGGGGAATAAAGGACGCAATGCGCGGTCTACCAATCGGCAAGTCAGGATTTCGTAATCCGAAGCTTTGCCTTCTCTTTTGGTAAAGCCACCGGGAAAACGTCCGAATGCTGCATATTTTTCTTTGTACTCTACCTGAAGGGGCATAAAATCTGTACCGGGAACTGCATCTTTTGCTGCACAAACAGTAGCTAGCAACATGGTGTTACCCATGCGGAGCATTACAGAGCCGTCTGCCTGTTTTGCCAGCTTTCCCGTTTCGAGTGTGATGGTTCTACCATCAGGAAGCTCGATCGTCTTAACAATTGGATTGATCATAAAAAATGTTTTAATATAATTTTCGTCTAAAATTCGTGCAAAGATAGGCATTTATTCTTCTAAATTGGTGAAAATGAGATAAAAAGTTACCTGGGTTACTGTTTTTTTTCATTTTAATGTGCAAGAAGCTGGATAAATGCTTTGACAAACCACGAAAAGACGTATCTTTGCATCGGAAATTATTAAGAGAACACACATTTATATTAATTTTAGCGATGAAAAAGAATGTCTATTTTTTGCTCGCACTTCTGTTGATAGGGCTGAGCGCCTGCGATAAGGAACCGAAATTTAAAGTTCAGGGTGAGGTGAACGGCGGTGAAGATAAAACTCTGTATCTGGAAGCCTCGGGGCTGGATGGTATTGTAGCGCTCGATTCAACAAAATTGGGTGGCAGTGGAAGTTTTAGTTTTGCGCAGAAGCGCCCGGAATCTCCGGAGTTCTATCGCTTGCGTTTGGATAACAAGGTTATCAATTTTGCAGTAGATTCCACAGAAACGGTTACCGTCAAGGCCGGTGCAAATGATTTTGCAACCGGGTACAGTATTGAAGGTTCTGAGAATAATACGAAGATAAAAGAATTGGTATTGTTGCAGGCCGATTTGCAGAAGCACGTGGATCAGTTGGCAAGAAATCGCAATATCCCTGCGGGAATAGCACAGGATAGCTTGTTGTCTATGGTCAATAACTATAAGAATAAAGTAAAACGCGAATATATCTTTGCTGCTCCAAATATGCCTTATGCATACTTTGCCTTGTTCCAGTCATTGAATGGATATATGATTTTCGATCCGCTGACTAATAAGGATGATGTGAAGTGTTTTGCTGCTGTGGCTACCAGTTTGAACAATGCTTATCCTCATGCCGACCGTTCGCGTAACCTCTATAATATGGTTATCAAAGGAATGAAAAATACCCGTACTCCGCGCCAGCAGACGATGGATATTCCTGCTGATAAGATAAAGGAGGCCAGTATTATTGACATTCAGTTGAAGGACTTGAAAGGTAATACCCGTAGCTTGACAGACTTGAAGGGTAAAGTGGTATTGATTGACTTTACCGTTTATAATAACGCTATGTCGGCAGCTCACAATCTGGCTTTGCGTGAACTTTATAATAAGTATGCTGCACAGGGCTTTGAAATTTATCAGATTTCATTGGATGGAGACGAACATTTTTGGAAAACATCGGCAGATAACCTGCCTTGGATTTGTGTGCGCGATGCCAACGGTGCTTACTCCTCATACCTCTCATTGTATAGTGTAACGAACTTGCCGGCAGTGTTCCTGGTGAACCGCGCTAATGAATTAAGCGCCCGTGGTGAGAATATTAAAGATTTGGATGAAGCGATTAAAAAACTCTTGTAAAAAGCTAATTATGAGTTGAATTTGTTTAAACATGTTACAGAGCATCTTAATAAACTTGACTCGTATAAGATAAAAAGCTATCTTTGCAAGACTTAAATACAAAAGAGGGTTCCGACATCTGCATGTCGGAATTCTTTTTGTTTTTATAGGCAGGACTAGAATAATGAATAATTATAATAATTAAAAAGGAGGAAAAAATTATGGCTTATATGTCAGAAGAGGGTTACAACCAACTGCTTGAGGAATTGAAACACCTGGAGTCGGTAGAACGTCCCAAGATTGTAGCAGCTATTGCTGAAGCACGTGATAAAGGCGACTTATCCGAAAATGCGGAATACGATGCAGCAAAGGAGGCACAGGGCTTATTGGAAATGAAGATCAATCAACTGAAATCAACGATTGGTGATGCTAAAATTATTGATACTTCAAAAATGAAAGCAGATACAGTGCAGATATTGACTAAAGTAGAGTTGAAGAACGCTAAGACCGGCATGACGATGGCTTATACCATTGTGGCGGAAAGCGAGGCAAACCTGAAACAAGGCAAAATCTCGGTAACTACCCCGATTGCACAGGGATTATTGGGCAAGAAGGTTGGCGATGTAGCTGAAATCACTATCCCGCAGGGTAAAATCAGCTTGGAAGTTGTGAATATTTCATTTTAATATAAAGGCAGGTCCGTTATGCGGGTCTGCCTTATTTAATACTTATAGATATGGCAACAATATTTAGTAGAATTATTGCAGGTGAGATTCCCAGCTACAAGGTGGCTGAGAATGACAAGTTCTATGCTTTCCTGGACATCAATCCGTTGGCTAAAGGTCATACGCTGGTTGTTCCGAAGCGCGAAGTAGACTATATCTTTGATTTGGAAGACGATGAACTGGCAGCTATGCATGTATTTGCAAAGAGTGTGGCGCTGGCTATTCAGAAAGCTTTTCCGTGCCGGAAGGTAGGTGAGGCTGTGATCGGCCTTGAAGTGCCTCATGCTCATATTCATTTGATTCCTATTCAAAAAGAATCGGATATGATCTTCTCTAATCCGAAATTAAAACTCGCAAATGAAGAATTTGTGGAAATAGCTAAAGCAATCAATCAAGCCTGGGAAGGTGGTAACAAGTAATCTTCTTCTTTTTAATATATAAAAAGCGGGGTGTAGAGTTTGTCTACATCCCGTTTTCTTATTTTGTAATCAAGGGCTGTTGCTGATCTATACAAACTGGTCTCCCAATTTTATTTGCACGTCATTGACAAACTTGCGTATGGCGCTTTCATCGTCTTTCTTGCAAATTAGCAATACATTGTCCCGGGCAGCGACCAAATAACCTTCCAGATCTTTTATTACAGCTAGTTTGCCCTCGGGTACAACGATTACATTATCGTGGCAATCATATACTAATGAGTTGCCATTTACGGATACGTTTCCATTTTCGTCCTTCGGTGCAACGTCATACAGTGACCCCCATGTACCTAGATCTGCCCAACCGAAATCACATAGCTGCACGAAAACATTGTTTGCCTTTTCCATAATTCCGTAATCGATGGAAATATTGGGGCAGGAAGCAAAATCCTCTTCTCCGTCAGCAAGCTTAGAGCAGACTTCCGGCATAATTTCGTTGAATGCCTCAAGTATGGTGTTGAGGTTCCAAAGGAAGATTCCCGAATTCCAATAAAACTCCTCGCTTTCCACAAATATCTTGGCAAATTCCAGTTGGGGCTTTTCAATGAAAGTCTTTACTTTATAGAAATCCCCTCGTTTTTCTTCATCTATTTGGATGTATCCATAGCCGGTTTCCGGCCGGTTGGGCTTGATGCCCAATGTAAGCAGTTGGGGAGAATTTGAAACAAACTCCAATCCTTTCAGAATCGCTTCTCTGAATTCATCTTCTTTTATAATCAGGTGATCGGAAGGCGCAACTATGATATTGGCATTCGGATTAATATTCTTGATGTGGTAAGATGCCCAGGCTATACATGGAGCAGTACTTCTGCGGGTAGGTTCCAGTAAGATTTGCGATTCGTCCAGTTCCGGAAGCTGTTCTTGAACCAATTCCTTGTACATTACATTCGTTGTCACAAAGATATTTTCTACCGGAACAATCTTTTTGTAACGGTCAAAAGTTTGTTGTATCAAAGAACGACCGGTTCCAAAGAAATCGAGGAATTGTTTGGGGAAGTTCTTGCGGCTGTATGGCCAGAATCGGCTACCTATACCTCCCCCCATGATGACACAATAATTATTGCTGTTTGTCATGATATAAAATCGTTTTAAAGTTTCTGCTAATATAGGGCTTATTTTTAGAATTCCATTGTTCCTTATCCCATAAATCATGGTACTTTTATCTTTTTTAGAAAAAAACGCCGAAAAGTTTGCAGGTATAAAAAAAAGCTGTACCTTTGCATCCGCAATCGAGAAACAAACCATGTTTCAAGAGATGCCCAGATGGCGGAATCGGTAGACGCGCTGGTCTCAAACACCAGTGGATTCACTTCCATCCCGGTTCGACCCCGGGTCTGGGTACAGATAATAGTTGTTAATCATATGATTAACAGCTATTTTTGTTTTTATGGGTAGTCAAAGGGTAGCCAAGGTATCAGTCAATCGGTAGACTATGCAAAGTACTACCTCTATTCTTTAATTACCCATTCCACGGCTATTGAAGGCTTTACTCTTACTGAAATGGATGGGAAGCAATTTAATTTCTTGTTTTAAATTGCACAATACACGCTAAATTCCTTCAAAAGCTTCATTTGCTTGTAATATCTTGTTTATCAGCGCGCTATCATGAACAAAAAAATGTGATTCCTTCATGAATGTTCATTTCATTTTTCTGCTTTACGCGCCGCCAACTTCACTGGCTTATGCATATTTCTTGTTGTGGCGTACATGCGTTCCGTTCTCAGATGATGTATTGACTACAGTCAGCAATTACAAGATAATGAGGTGGTTGAGAAATTCAATGCTTCTCATAAGAAAGACTTTAATTTCATGTTTTAGAAATTCAGCTTATAGAAAAAAAACTCTTAATTCTTTTGTATTATATTTGATTGTTCGTATATTTGCGAACAATATTCAAGATATGGAAGAAAAGAAAGACTATACAGTTATACAGGAACAGTTGGCACGCTTTGCAAAAGCGTTGGGGCATCCTGCTCGAATTGCCATTATGCACTTTTTGGCAAAGCAAGAAACTTGTTATTTTGGTGATATTCATGAAGAACTTCCCATTGCCAAAGCGACGGTATCTCAACATCTGAAAGAATTGAAAGATGCAGGACTTATACAAGGTGAAGTAGAAACGCCTAAAGTAAAGTATTGCATCAATCGTGAAAACTGGAAGTTGGCTCGTGAACTCTTTAAGGAGTTCTTTGGTCAGAGTATATGTAAATCAGGGGAATGCTGTGAGTAACAGCCCCTTTTTTTGAAATCAATGTTCGTTGTTTTGCGAATTACGTTTAACTGAATAAAATAATAGAATTATGGAAATTAAAGTTTTAGGCACAGGTTGTGCAAGTTGTAAAGCATTGTATCAGACAGTAGAGCAAACAGTTAAAGAATTAGGTTTGACTGCTGAAGTTATCAAGGAAGAAGATTTGGTGAAGATAATGGAATACAATGTAATGACGCTTCCTGCTCTTGTTGTGGATGGAAAAGTAGTAGCAAAAGGAAAAATATCAGCACAAGAAATAAAGGCAATACTAATCAAATAAAAGATATTACGATGAAACGGTTTTTATTCTTTTCCCTAATTTGTTTGTTTTCTGTTTTAGGGATAGCGCAAACTCAAACCGATAAGTACGTGGAAGTTCTTTATTTTCATGGCAAACAGCGTTGTGTAACTTGTAAGGCTATTGAAAAGTACACTAAAGAGGTTGTTTATACGGATTTTGCTGGATTGGTAAAGAGTGGAAAAGTACGTTTTAAGGAAGTGGATATTTCAACTCCCGAAGGTGAAAAGCTGGCAAATAAGTATCGTGTGAGCTGGTCTTCTCTTTATGTAAATGGGTGGAAAAATGGCAAGGAAGAACGCAATGATATGACACAATTCGGTTTTCAGAATGCACGAAACAAAACAGACCTGTTTAAGAAAGAGGTGAAAGAGAAAATAAATGGATTGTTGAAATAACTATGTTCTATGGAATATCTACAAACCTTGTTGGATAACAGCGAAATTCCTGTTATTACGGCGTTTCTGCTGGGTTTGCTGACCGCTTTAAGCCCTTGCCCGTTGGTTGCTAATATTACGGCCATCGGATTTATCAGTAAAGACATAGACAATCGTAAGCAAATCTTTAAGAATGGCATTTTATATACATTAGGGCGTGTGCTGGCCTATTCTGTTTTGGGGGCAATGCTGATAATGATACTCCGAAAAGGTGCGGATATGTTTTTTATCCAAAGAGGAATTAGCCGGTGGGGAGAATTATTGCTTTCTCCTGCCTTAATTTTAATAGGCTTGTTTATGCTGTTCGGAGATAGGCTGCATCTTCCGAAGTTTGGTTTCTCTGCTACCGAAAAAACAGAGAAGCTAAAAGGTGCATGGGGCAGTTTGTTACTGGGAATACTGTTTGCTATGGCATTTTGCCCTACCAGTGGATTATTCTATTTCGGTATACTCATTCCTATGTCTGCTCTTGAAAGTGAAGGATATTGGCTTCCTGTGGTTTTTGCTTTAGCAACGGGGCTTCCGGTTATGCTTGTCGCTTGGGTTTTGGCTTACAGTGTTGCAGGGATAGGTAAGTTTTACAATAGGGTGCAGATCTTTCAGAAGTGGTTTAATCGTATCGTAGCGATACTGTTTCTTTTAACAGGTGTTTATTATGGATTTCTTAATTTGGGTATAATATGATACAAAGATTTGCAGACTGGCTGGTATATGACATCTTTGGTTTGGATGCGTCCACAGCTTTAGGGGAAGCTATAAATTTCTTCTTCTATGATACGATAAAGATTTTGATATTACTATTCTTTATCAGTATAATAATGGGGATTATAAACGCTTATTTCCCGATAGAACGTTTACGTAATTACTTAACTTCCCGCAAGTTATACGGGTTGCAATATTTCTTTGCCGCCCTGTTCGGAGCTATTACTCCATTTTGTTCCTGCTCATCCATACCTTTGTTTATCGGGTTTGTGAAAGGTGGCATTCCTTTGGGGGTTACTTTTGCTTATTTAATAACTTCTCCTTTGGTAAATGAAGTTGCTGTTGCGATGTTTATAGGGACTTTTGGGGTACGTATCACAGTCATATATGTGATTAGTGGCATTTTGTTGGGTATGATAGGTGGATTTATTTTAGGCAAAATGAAGTTAGAGCCTTATCTGAGTGACTGGGTGAAGCAGATACAGCAGCATTCGTCATCCGATTCGGATGCGTGGATAAAAGAGAATGCTCCCTTTATTAAACGTTTGCCGATAATTACTCAAGAAGCATGGGGTATTGTCAAAGGGGTACTTTTGTATATCATTATAGGTATCGGCATAGGGGCATTCATGCATGGTTATGTGCCGGAAGGATTTTTTGAGAAATATATGTCTAAGGATAATTGGTTTGCCGTTCCTCTTTCCGTTATTTTAGCTGTACCAATGTATGCTAATGCTGCCGGAATAGTTCCCATTATTGAGGTATTTGTGGCAAAAGGTATTCCTATCGGGACGGCTATTGCTTTCATGATGGCGGTCGTGGGCTTATCATTGCCCGAAGCTACGTTGTTGAAGAAAGTAATGACTTGGAAGTTAATAGGAATTTTCTTCGGCTTGATAACGTTATTCATCGTTATATTAGGTTACTTGTATAACGTCATATTGTGATAAATATAGGTAGAGTAGTAGGGGGTGAATTGCTGCACCTCTGCCTTTCATAATACAAAAAAACATTGCTTATTGCAGGTATAGAAATAGTAGTAAAATAAGCGAAGGAATAGAGTGGGGGGGAGGAGTAGCAAGTGCGCCCGACAGTTGCACCCTACGAATTGGAAATCTTTCCCCAATAGTATTAGTTTCATGAGTATGTTTCTTATCATAACCTCAATAAATTGAAACCAAGTTATTGAGGTCTTCAACTTGAATTTCTATATTTGCAATCACAAAAGACTTTTGGAAAAATACACGATAACACAGGATTATAAATTAAGTATATGAGAAGTAAACATTTACTTGGATATTATGGGATTTGACAAGTTTATAGAAAGAATAACCGTTATCGATACGGCGGTTTTCACGATATTCATGGTCATCATAGGAGGTACAGTGTTTCATGCCCTCGGTTTCTTGATATCCATACCTGTAATCGGGCTTGCGGTGCTCGCCATCCATGAAATGACAAGTGACGGATACAGGTGTATGAAAGACGCGATGGAACAGCGAAAACGGCAACCATATTACAATGATAAGTTCGAGGATGATTGGAAACAGATGTTGAAAGATGCCCGTACTAGATATATATCTTCTATCATCCTTGCAATAATATGGAATATATGCGTATACATAGTGGTGACAATGAATCTGCTGATAAAATTAGATATTTATATATAATGTGTTCTCTTTCTGTATTCATATTCAATGCTATTTTAGATTTTCATCGGTTTGACTTAACCGATTGAAGAATAAACTTTTAGCGAATTATTTGAGAAGTAGTGGTAACGAGTTAGCAACCGTGCGGATTTCAGCGATTTGCGGTGCTATGCTGTCAAATAACTCTGTCATTTACAAATATAACATTTTTTTCCGAAAGTATAAACTATCGGCGGTAATGGGATGCCGTTTGTCGCCGTTTAGGCGGTATAGGTGCTTGTTGTCTATATTTTTCTTCTGTGGGTTACAAATCAACTGTAAAGATGGTTGAACAACCTTCTTTTAGGGTATTCTCATAGAAAGATAGAATATCTCCACTCCAACCTAAAAGATAATTCAAGGTATCATCATTTTTAGGTAATGAATACTCTTGTTCATCTATCAGCGAGAAATTCTTTCGTATAATTTCTTGTAGACTATTTTGATGTAAATAGGCAACTATTTGTTTTACGTCAGAATGGATTTTTCAGAGTCATGATTTCATCTTCTGTTTCAACTAAAAATTCTCCACCGAACACAATGTTTGTCGGAATAGAATTTCCCTCATTCCACTTACCACCTCCAAGACAATATTGGATACCTTCCCATGCTTTATCTAACTCGCAACCACGAGGCGTTTCCAATAAGGTTTCCTCTATTTCCTCTAACATATAATATCATATCGTTCATCCTGTGGCAAGGAACGAAGCTTGTTCAGTTCATTTTCTTTCAAAGCATATACAACACCTAATCTTGACATAATTTATTCTCCTACTGTTTAATTTGTTAATAATGTTCGGTGGATAATCGACCTTTGGGGGCAATTAATTCACTTGTTATCGGTATATTTTTCTATTTTCTATATTCATATATCAATTCTTCTTTATTAGAAATATTATAATACAGCAATCTTGAAACCTTATTTTCAATCATATAAATTTTTGCCAACCATGCCTGTAAAGGGGAACCTGTTTGTCCCAAAGGAATTCCTTTGTTACTTCCAATTAAATTAGGCACATAATAGTAGTTCTTACATTCAACATAAATTTCTTTTTCAAAATCATAGACTTCCTGCCATAAAGAGTTAGAATTGATTGTTGAATATCTCCATATTTTACTTTCTTTGTATTCTATTTTGTGCATTCCGGTAGGATAAATATAGATATCCTTATTTCCTCCACATGGTATGGCAAATAAAGCGTCATTATAATCAACAAAATAAAAGGCTACATCTAAACGACCTCCTTTGTTATATTTACGTATCCGTAAAGGCTTCATTGTATTATCAAATTCATATGAAATATATCCTTTATTCAAAGGTTTTTGTTTGAGTTTTCGACCTTTATGATACCCGTTTGTAATCTTATCTCTGATTAAACTGGGAGTAAGAATACCTAAATCATCAGCAGAACTACTATATAGCTCGTGGCATTTAGTAGTTTTTATATGATTTGCTATTTCTGTTTGATGTTCCACTACGTATTTCAAGGCATCATTTCTTTCTTTTATCAAAGTATCGAAAGCTATATAATAATTTCCCATTTCTTATTTCTTTATACCGATAAAGTTATACTATCAGCCGATTTGGCTGTTATTTTCTTTAAGTATATCACTTTGCGAACAAATATAGCGAAAGTGCGCTACACCACGAACGGCGCACCGCACTTTTTTTCGGCAAATCGGGCAGGATTTAATATTTTATAGCTTGAAGCCCTTGCCTTTCCTTTGCGGCTGTATATGCCTTTCCTTAACTTCTCGAATTGCTCCTTGAACCATTCGGCAATGGGCTGACGGTTGATTGCAAGGATTAGTTTTGACTTGTCCGCAGGGGCTTTCACCACTTGGAAACCTGCCTTTTCGGTCGTGAATTTCCGCTTGTGTTCCTCCGAATAGAGTTCCCCTGCATATTCCAACGGCTTGCCACTGACGAGCATTGCTGTCTGCCTTTCATTGAACCCCACAAGGTGGCAGAGGTTCTCCATGCGCAGCATTTCATGCAGGTAGGGAAACCATGCCGCCTTTGCAATTACCGTTTTCAGAAACGATATTTCCTCTTTGTGCTTCGTTTCCTTGTCCGCCATTTCCTTTCGGTGCTTCTGCTGCATATCCAACAGTTGTCGGTTAAGTTACAGTGAGTTACCGACTGCTATGCAAACCTACGCAAATCGCAGAAAAAGAACCTTTTAGCAAGAAAACTGCACCCGTTACGGGAGTAATGAGGTGGTAACTGAACTCTTGCGCCGTTTGGCTTCATGTTGGCTTTCCGTTGGCTTTGCCCCATAGAAAAACAAAGCGTAACGAACGCTCTATCAGCCAATTCGCTACGCTTTGCTCAAATTTACTTTTTCGCTATGTGTTTATTTTAATCTTATATGACTGCGGGCGACTTATCAAATCATCCTGAATTTGAAAAACTTTCAAGTAGATACAAGAGGAAATAAGAATAAATAAACAACGAAAAGAAACTAAAAGCCATCATAGTAGTACAGGGGGACTTCTGCTTCAATCGTAATATTCTATTGTATATTCAATCTGCTCTCGTTGGACTCCGTCTCTATACACTTTCAGTTGAATAGGGTTTTTATTTGAATCATAATCATATTTCGTTGTCTCTAATACTACTCTGTTTTCAGTATCGTTATAGTCCGTGGATTTACAATTTTCTTCCTTAACTGTTCCGTTATTGTTATATGCGTATGTAAAATCCTGTCGATATGTGATTTTATCTCCACCAAAACCATAGTTGGTAATTGATAAAACCTCTTTTTTTGCATTATATTCTAAAGCTACTTTGATTTGAGATGTGTATTCTGTGGTAAATCCTTCCGTTTCGATTACATTATTATTCTTATCATATTTATATGTGCCCCGTGATATAAGTCGTGAATTATCGTATTCTTGTTTTTCTATCATATTCCCAGAATTATCGTATTTGTAAACAACTCTGCCTAAATATTCTTCATCTTCATTTATCTCATCATCTCTCTTTTCCAGAATTTGAGTAAATCTTATTTCGCTGAGATTAGAATTATTATCGTATAACGGAATAACCTTTATAACTTTTAGAAAATCAGGATGAGATTTGTGGGTATAAGATACAGTCCATTCGATAATCTCTCCTTTTGAGTTGCGCTTAAATAATTGCGACATTCTCATATTTTCTCGCACTTTCACTTCTTTTGTCTGGTATCCGTTTTTATCAAAATAATGATAAATAGTGTCTCCCAAAACAGGCAGTGGCTCTATGAAACATTTCACTTTCCCTTTCAAATTGAAATCTCTTACGTGAAATTTTAAATTGTAATTTAAATTAGCCCCAAAAGAAATGTTACACACAAAACAAAGGATTACTAATGTTATAAATTTGTTCATTTGTTATAAATTTAAATTTTGTTTTGAAATCACTTTCATTAGAGATCAAGAAATATAATGCTACCCATAGGGAGCAATTTAATTTCTTGTTTTAAATTGCACAATACACTCTAAATTCCTTCAAAAGCTTCATTCGTTTGTAATATCTTGTTTATCAGCATGCTATCATGAACAAATATTTTGTGATTCCTTCATGAATGGTTCATTCTTTTCTGCTTTACGCGCCGACGGCTTCACCAACTTATGCATATTTCCTGTTGTGGTATGCATAAGTTCTGTTCCCGGATAATGTATTTTTGCACCGCAAAAGTACAAAAAAGTGCAGTTCTCTATAAACAGGAAACTGCACTTTTTCTTGTATCTTAGCAAAATAACTCTCTGGCAGCTAAGTTGCCTTATTTTTCTAACTGCTTTATCTCAATGCCACTCCATCCTTGAAAGCATTGCCTACTTTCCCGCCAATCACAAGATAGTCATTGTGTACCGGATCAAAAATGATGGGGCGCAGCTTGGCAGGATCAATCTTTCCTTTTTCGTCCAAGATGGTTTCATCTGCCGATACATTGACGATGCGCCCTACAAGATGACACGTTTCAGAATCATAAGATACGAGTTCGCATTCAACGGCCATTGGCAGTTCGTCAATCAGTGGAGCATTTACAAATTCGGACTTCGTGGCGTGAAAGCCTGCCTTGGCAAACTTGTCCGCTACCTTGTTGCCGGAAACAATACCTACATAGTCACAGGGGGTTACTTGCCCTGCTGTGCCCATGCTCACGGTGAATGCTTTTGTAACAAGTAAGTTCTTCACGGTCTTGTGTCCGGCACTCAGGCACAGATTAATCCGGTCGTCAAAGTCAATGCCTCCCCAAGCAGCGTTCATGGCATCGGGGTTGCCCTGTTCGTCATAAGTGGCAACGATGAATACGGGTTGTGGATAAGTCCACGGTTTTGCTCCAAAATTCTTTCTCATAATGCTTCTTTTTTTTAGTTTCTATAAATCACGGTTGTCTACAAAGTTACGAATAAATTGCCTATGTATTGACAATATAAGTGCGGCTTATTTCATTCTGCCTCAACATATAAAAGCAACTTGTACTAAAAAAGTTCCTTATATATGGAATCATAGCAATGCCTTTGCTCAGTTTTCGTGGAGAGAGGCCGAACTTGACTTCATAATGAGGATTTAAAAGGTGCAGTTGTTCATCCGTAATCCGGTAGCCGGCTTGCCCTGCAATGTTTCTAAACATTTCAATGGAGCATCTTGTTTGTTTGATACTTAGCAGTTCTTTTATGGTATCTTCTTTTTCGCCACACGCTTTTAGCACCCATCTATATAGAAAACGGGGAAGCAAATGTATAAAAGGCAGGTGTGAGATCACTTTCCCTCTGGCAATCTGCTGATGTCCTCCAAAGGGCATTTGCCAAGCCGGAAAGGCTACGAATATCGCTCCCCCGGAGGATAAATACTTCTTTATGCCAGACAGGAACTGAGCCTTATGTTCGATGTGTTCCACCGTGTCATGAATCAGTATAAGAGGGAAACTCTTTTCTAGGCTGCTTAACTGAAAAATGTCGGAAGCGATAAAGGTTCCTTTTTGATTTCTGTTGATAAAGCAACTCTGTGCCTGCTCTATTCGTGATCTGGCAATATCTACCCCCACCACTTCACATCCTGATTCGGCAAAAGGCAGCAGGTTACCTCCTTCGCCACATCCTACTTCCAGTACTTTATGAGGGAGATGCCCTATGTGATTCTTTATATAGGGGATATAATATTTTCTGCAGGTTTGTGCTTGTTCCTCAAAATAGCGTTTGCGGTCAATGTGTCGTTCTTGCATCTTTTTTTGCTTTAGATTATCTATCAGTTATGATAAACTATTGCGGTAAAGACTGCACCAAATAAAAAAAGAAAGAGGAGTTTTTTCGTTATAGCCGGATATTTTTTACTATCTTTGCCGCATGACAAAGACTTTAAGATCGGATTTGGTGTAGTAAACAATCTGTAGTCCTTATACAGATTGTCCTTTCGTTTACTCTCGGATATTCTTCCGGGGGTGTATTCTTGTACATTTATATTTTTAGTTTTTAACCAGCATATATGCGAAAGTATGGTTATGCTTTCCTGCGTATGCTATATACATTAAAACAATGAATAACGATAATCAAACAATTCTTGGAATCGACGTTAATTTAATTTGTGAATTCTTTCTCAATACGGAACGGCAAGGGCCCGGAAGTCCCGAGGTAACCCTTGAAGCCTTAAGTTTTATAGACAATCTGACCGAGGACTCCCGTATTGCCGACCTTGGTTGCGGGACAGGAGGGCAGACCATGGTGTTGGCCCGGCACGCACCGGGACATATCACGGGACTAGACTTCTTTCCGGGCTTCGTTGACCGGTTCAATGCTAATGCCCGGAAACTGAATCTTCAGGACAGAGTGAAAGGTATTGTTGTCTCTATGGATAATCTTCCTTTTCAGCATGAGGAGTTGGATTTAATTTGGTCTGAAGGGGCGATTTATAATATCGGCTTTGAACGGGGGCTGAACGAGTGGCGCAACTATCTGAAAACCGGAGGTTATATTGCTGTTACTGAATGCTCGTGGTTTACGGAGGAGCGTCCGGCGGAGATTCATGATTTTTGGATGGAGGCTTATTCGGAGGTGGATACAATTCCCAACAAAGTAGCCCAAATGCAGAAAGCGGGTTACGTTCCCGTTGCCACTTTCATATTGCCGGAAACTTGCTGGACGGAGCATTACTTTGCTCCGTTGGTTAAAGCCCGTGAGATATTCCTTCAGCAACATGCAGGAAATAAGACAGTGGAAGAACTGATTGAGTTTCAGCATTATGAAGTAGAATTATATAGCAAGTATAAGGAATTCTATGGCTATGTATTTTACATTGGAAGGAAGATTTAGGCATTAAGGAAGTGGTATTATCTTGTTAATATGTCGCGCAGCTTCTCCCTTTATAGGGGAAGCTGCGCTTTCTACATATCTCGTTAACATTTACTGTAGGGGCGGATTGAATCCCATAGCCGTCAAGCTAAGTTTTATATTGTTAAGACATCGCGCAGCCTCCCCCTTTTGAAGGGGGCAAGGGGGATGTTCTTTTGGGAATGATGGTGTATCTTACTACAGAAAGCAACCGTGCCAAAGAGAACATCCCCCTTAAATCCCCCTTCAAAAGGGGGAGGCTGGCGCGATGATTTAACAATGTTTTCCTTAGCTTGACGGCTATAAGATTCAATCTGCCCCTACAGCAAAATGCTTCTGATGCATCATCTCTTTACTTCCCCACTTCCAAAGGTTCACCGGGACTTATTTATAATAGAATAATCCGTTTCTGCATCACCTCCTTCAACTGCTCCTGCAACAGACGTGCATTGATCGGCTTAGGCATATATCCGTCAAAGCCACTCTCCATCACCCGTTGTTCATCGGATGCATAGGCAAAAGCAGTAATGGCAATAATCGGTACTTTCGATGAATACTTTCTGATCTCCTTTGCCGCCTCGTAACCGTCCATGACAGGCATGTTTATATCCATCAGGATAATCTGAGGTGAATATTTCTTGTACATTTCCACCGCTTCGCGTCCATCCCAGGCATGAATCAGATGATAATCATGCTTTAGAATCGATTCAAAAAGCTTGTAATTACTATCATTGTCCTCTGCTATCAGGATAGCCAGTTCGTCTTTCTCCACCACAATGGGCTGGTATTTCTTCTTTACTACAACCTCGGTCGTTGTCGCTTTTTCGTAAGGTATGGTGAACCAGAAGGTAGAGCCTTTTCCTTCTTCCGATTCCACTCCTATTTCACCGCCCATGTGCTTCACCAGCATTTGGCAAATGGAAAGCCCCAGCCCTGTTCCTTGCGCAAAAGCGTTCAGCTTCACAAACCTTTCGAATATTGCCTTCCGTTTTTCTTCGGGAATACCGCATCCTGTGTCTGAAACGAAAAAGTACAGTTCTTTTCCTCTTTCTTCATATCCGAAACGTATGCATCCTTGGGCCGTGAATTTTATAGCATTGGTTACCAGATTGATAATCAGTTGGGATATCCTGTTCCTTTCGGAATAGATAAGGCAGGCATCCGAAGAAGGAGCATATTCCAACCGTACCTCCGCCGATTTCACTTTGAGGCGCAAACTGTTTTCCAGTTCCAGCATCAAGGTGTTCAAGTCAAAGTTAGAATAATTAAATTCCAGCGTTCCCGCTTCTATCTCGGACAAATCCAGAATATCACTGATCAATTGCAATAACAGCGTGTTGTTGTTTTCAATGATACTCACGTATTCTTGTTTCTCTTGTTCTTCTTCTGCCGATGCCAATATGCCCGAGAACCCCACTATCGCATTGAGTGGAGTTCTGATTTCGTGACTCATATTGGCAAGGAAAGCGGACTTCAACCGGTTGGATTCTTCGGCACGGTCTTTGGCGGTGGTTAGTTCCTGCTCTATTTTCTTCCGGCCGGTAATCACCAGTGAGGAACCTACCAGCGTGAGAGGCTTGCCATTGGCATCCCGTGTCTCCACGGCGGCTTGGGCTTCCACCCATTCCACCCTGTATATATGGTTTTGCAGATTGATAACCCGGTATTCTTCTTTCACTTTGCTGATTCGTCCTTCCACTAGGTCACGATAAGCCTGTTCCACCCGCTTGCGGTCTTCCTTATATATTTTTGAGAAATATTGCGAGTCGGGTACGGTCAGTTGTTCTTCATTCACGCAGTTCTCTCCCACACTGAGCTCTATGGGGCGGTTGATGTCGCAAAGGATAGTCTTGGTCTGCAAATCCCATTTCCAGGGAACGATGTTGGCTATGTTCAGGGCCATTGCCAATTTGCTGTTGGTGGCGCTTAGCCTTTGTTGCGCCTTGTGCAGTTCGGTGCTGCCCAAACAGAATATGTCAACTATTTTATCATGACTGGTACACTTCAGAACCACATCATAGAAGGTGTCTATCGACTTGAAATAATACGGGAAGACAATCGCTTTATGTTCTTTTATAGCCAAGTGGATGAAGTGCAGGAAGTCATTCATGGAATCCGGGAATATTTCGCTGGCTTTCCGTCCTATCACAGACTCCTTGCTATGCCAGTGATTCTCAAAGTTAGTGTTGACATTTCTGCATATCAGGTCAACCGGGACGTCGTTTTCATCTGTCACCAGTTCTTCCTGTATATAGATGATAGGCATGTTGTTGATCAAGTTCTTATACTTGGTCATTATGTCTATTTCTTTCTGTTGCATATTCCTCAATTTCTTCAAGGTACGGATGCGGTTCATGAAGAACAGCCCGAACAGAATGAACAGCACAGAGGCCCCTGTGATAAAGTAACGGTATTTCTCCCAAAATGTGAGAGGCTTGTTAAAGAATGCCGTATTTGCCGGAACCAACTTAGGGGAAATCCCCTTTCGTAGCAGCACCTGGTAATTGATGACAGGTGCACCGTCTGAAGGCTCATAATTGGGGATGTTCCGTGCCTGTTCGCCGGAAATTATCAGGTCAATAATCCGCGTAAGCTCTTGATTGTAATGCTTTTGATTGTAGATATATCCGCCCAACATACCTCCCTTTTCGTCTATAATATCTACTATGCCCATAGAAAACAAGGGAGGGGAGATCATTGAGATCATTTTATAGGCATTGGGAACGAGGGAGGTATTGCCGGCAAATGTGCGTTTGTAAATCCATGACGAGAACAGGATGCCGGTTGTTTCGGGCTCTACAACATTCAGTGAATCAAGCAGTCCGTCCAAGGTAAACTTTTGGGGAGAAAAGAGGTCGTACTTGATGTTGGGGTGCTTTTTGTCCAGTATCTTTTGTATCTCAAAGTCATTGGTTACGTTGACAAACCGCTGGTCGGCCACAAAGATGAATCTTTCCATCCGGGGAATCATTTGGCATATCAGTTCGATATTTTCTTCAATGTACATATTAGCGTGCAGGAACACCATGTTATAGGGCTTCACCAGTTCGGTCAGGGGAACGCGTTTTTCAACCGGTATGGGTTGTTTCTTCAGATAGTACTCATTGGGGCCTATATAGTTTTCTTCGGCACACAGCACAATGGGCACATCTTCCCACATTCTTCTGAAGTCATCGCGCAGAATCATGGCTGAATTGCCCAGCAGCAGAACCATGCGAGGGGTATGGTTGCTGTATTTTTCGATGCAATTTTTCTTGAATTCGTCCACAATGGTATCGTTGTCCATCATCAATATATTCATGTGTTCCACGTAGAGTGCCAGTGTGGAATTATTCAGCACGTATTTCGTTGTTGCGGAAAGTGCACGGTTACTCCACGGGAACGCTTCTGTATAGGAGTTAACAACCAGAATATAGTCTTTGGTATCCATTGTCTCTCTATGGGCCGAGACAGGGTTTATGGCTAGTAGATATAAAGTAACTAACAAGTACAATCTAAGCCTCATCGTGTAGAAAAAGAATGAACGAAAAGTCATATATGTTTTATTTTGATGCTTGTCCGATGCAAATATAATAGTTTTATTTATAATGCGTTGCGTTACGATGGAATATCTTTGATAAACTTCAGTTTATGCCTTATTCTGATAGGAAATCTTTTGATAAACTCATGGAAATACAGGTAGGAAGACGGAGCATGACTGTATGGAAAAAGGGCTTTAATCGTTTCATTTATCAGTATTCATGGGCGGGTACTGGAGTACTCACGGCGTGGTACTGCAATACCTACAGGGTGATACTGTAGTTTCCCCTAGGCGATACTCCAGTTTCGCCTAGGGAAATTTAGCGAAACTGACTATTGGGCGGCATCTGCTGACTAGGTGGAATAGAGGCTTCCTAAGGCAGAATGAAGCCTTTTATGAAGGAAAATGAAGGAAGTATGAAGGAAACCTGAAGGAAATTTACCCGTTCGGCGTGTGCTATTCCTCTTATTCACAGCTGTTTGCATGAAATTCCTGAAGGACTGAACCAAAATATGATTTTTTTCCTTAGTAGAGCTATATGCTCTTTGCTTTAAAGGCAGGTTCCACCTTCTGTATCTCCGATTCAAAACCAAACCAATAGCCTTGTTCCCCCGTTTCATTGACAGGCAGGAAGCATAGGCGCAGGGTTTCCTTGTATTCTCCGTAAATCACCTCCCAAGTGGCAGGAGGCACTTGCCGTTTGGTGCGTACCTTTTCGGCAGGAAGTTTCTTTAGTGACATGCCGGCTTCTATCCAAGCGATGGTTGCCTGGGTGAGATACTCCGGATGCTTTAACTTGCAATACTCATAAAGTATCAATCCACGTTTTTCCAAGCTCATGGGCTGGTCTATCAGATTGGCTTCTGATAGATATTCCAGGAAGTGATATAGGAATTGTTCGTCATTCAAGATCAGTTCACGCGTCAGGCTTTGCCATGCCGGGGTATTATAGAAGCCATCCAGCAGGCGGGAAAGCAGACGGGTGGTTTGCAGTTCGCTCACGCTGATTTCATTCGTCTGCAACACTTCGTAGGGAGGCAGAGGAGAGTATCTGATTCCCAATTCTTCCGCCCTTCGGCGCATCTCGGTGCCGGGAAGCAGTTTGAGGGATTCCAGTTGAACCTCTCCTGCATTATATCCTGCTAGGGTGCGTACATCCTCAAATATCTGGGGAAGATGGTAGAGGGGAAGTCCCGCAATGAGGTCGGCATGGGTTTCCATATTGGGGAGTGAGCACAGGAATTCCAAACCGTGCAATGCATCGGATAGTTTTCCCATCCTTCAGCTTTGCTCAAGCACAGGTTCGCGCAGGCTTTGGATGCCGGCTTCCAGGTGAAGCAATCCTTTGGGGAGTTGTTTTAGTTCTTCTTTCAATTCTTCCGATAGTAAAGCCGGATGTATTTCCAGGTGGAAACGGATGTCGGGGTGAAATTCCAGAAAAAGGCGGAGCAGTTCTTTAGCCCTTCGTGGGTTATAGTTAAAGGTGCGATCCAGTACGCGCACATTTTTGATGCCGTGGGCATGAATGGTTTGAAGCCTTTTGCGAATGCTTTCAATGGAAAGGGTGCGTACAGGTTTTTCCCCTCCGCTGACGCAGAATGCACAAGTGTTGAAACAGCCGCGTGTTGTTTCCAGTTGTACGAACGGTTTGCTCCAGTTGAAGAAGCGGCTTTCTTCGGGGGCGGTGAGTTCTGCGAATTTCAATACCCGGGCTATACTGTTGTCCTTATATTCTTTTGTAGAAGTGAGGTAGCAAAGTCCCGGAATGTCGTTCCATTGTTCCGGATGGTTCCAGCGTGCCAGCCATTGTGGAAACGCTTCCTCTCCTTCACCTCTGAATACACAGTCCACGAAAGTATTCTTGCGCAGGAATTCTTCATTGTCTCCCAAAAACTCCGGTCCGCCCAGTATCAGGCAGGCATGGGGGAGGAGGGCTTTCAGTCTGGCGGTGATGTGCAATAATTGTTCGTGGTTGAATAGCCAGGTGGTTGCTGCTAGTATGTCCGGACGGTGCCGATAAATTTCATCGACAATCATTCCGGGGTTTTCATTGATGGTGGCAGATACAATTTCCCATTCTATAGAACGGTCTGCCGCTATCTGTGCATGCAGCGCAGGCAGTGCCAGTGAGGAATGGGCATAAGAGCTATTCAGGTCTATCCAAAGAATTTTTATACTTGTTATTCTGTTTTATCGGCTTGCAAAGATAGCTCATTTTCTGCTAAAGTCTTCTGAAAAGCGATGCGGGGTGTGCCGTTGTGTGTATAAATTATGCCACAACGCCGGAAACCGTATTTGTTCAGTATGTTCTGCATCACGATATTATCTTGGTGGGTATCTACCCGTATGTTGCCGCACTGTTCAAAACACCATTTCAGGCAGGCGGCTGCCACTCCTTTCTGTTTGCCGCTGGTTGCCATGCGGTGAATGACATAGTAAGGAGCATCGTTCAGTCATTCGCCATCGTCAATGCGGGCATAGGTGGGGTTTTCTCCCGGGATAAAGCAGAATGTTCCCACTATTTCTCCTTTTTCGTCTTCGCAAACATAGCTGTGCCGGTTGGTTATTTCCTGCAGAATCAGTTCGGCAGAGGGATAACCGTTTACCCATTGGGTGGGGTTGCCATGTGCCTGCATAAACCGGCGGGCATAACTGTATATGTCCATTAATGCGTCCAAGTCCTGGGGTTGCGAAATTCTGATTGTCATATTCTTGTCATTTTGATTCGTTTGTTTCTTTCATCAGTGGATAGCTACGGATGTCGATGGTTATTCTAATTTCATCCGATATACATTGGTCTGCTTTTGCTCAAAGCCCAGAGTTTGATAGAGTTTGTTGGCTGCCACCCGCGAAGGGTTGGAGGTGAGCATCAGGAGAGGAATGTGGCGGGACTTTACAAATCGGATGGCGTGTGTCACCAGCAATTTGCTGAGTCCTTGCCCGCGAAAGTTGCTATCGATGACTACGTCTTCAATCCAGGCTTTACCGCCTGTGGGGCTGTAATAGATGCCTACGGTTATCATCCCTGCTATCTCCTTGTCTTTCAGCAAAAAGAATAGGTGGGTGTTCTCTTGGGATATGATTTCCCGAAGGAGAGTTTCCGTCAGTGCTACCGGGTGGGTGGTCAGTTGGTCCAGCAGCCTTTGTACCGGTTCCATATAGGTCGGTGTAAAGTCTTTTATTTCTATTATCTCTGTCATTTTTATAGCCGAAATTAGGATTGGGTGTAAATATACTGATTATTCTCTGAATAAATGATTATTTTTTCATATCTTGCTTACGTTTTAATAATAGAACTGTCATTATGCTTAGACGAGTAGAACTGGAGGATGCCAAAGCCATTACGGCAATTTATAATGAATATGTGATACATAGTGTGGCAACATTTGATACGGAACCTTTGCACGAGGAGGAGATGCGTTCGCGCATAACCGCCATTGCCGCCCGTTTCCCTTATTTTGTTTATGAAGAAGAAGGTGAAATAGTGGGTTATTGCTATGCTCATCCTTGGAAAGAAAAGGCGGCTTATGCCCATACGTTGGAAACAACGGTCTATTTATCGCCCGGACAGGTGGGGCGCGACATTGGAAAGTTATTGATGAAAAGGTTGATTGAAGAATGCCGGAGGGATGGTTATCATGCTTTGGTAGCTTGCATTACAGAGGCGAATGAGGCTAGCAATGCGTTACATTTAGGGTTGGGCTTTAAGCAGGTTTCCCATTTTGAGAAGGTGGGGCTGAAGTTTGGGCGTTGGCTCGATGTGATGGATTACGAGTTGCTGTTGCTTCCTTGATTTTATCAGTGGAATGAACTTTTTAGGGTTTATGCAGTTATAGGGCTGTACCTAAAATAACTAACAATGACTCAAGTGGAAATAAAGAGGGTGTACGAAGAACCTTCAGACCGGGATGGTTATCGCATCTTGGTAGATCGTTTATGGCCCCGGGGAATGAAACGGGAAGGTTTAAAGTATGATTATTGGGCTAAAGAAGTAACACCATCCAATGATTTAAGAAAATGGTTTCATGCCGATGTGGAAAAGAGGTGGGGAGCTTTTGCCGATATGTATCAAAAGGAGTTGGAAAGTTCGGATGCGGCCAAAGCGTTTATTGATAAAATAAGGGCTTATCCCAAGGTGACCCTGCTATATGCGTCCAGGGAAACGGAACGTAATCATGCCAGGGCGTTGAAACAGTTTTTGGATATACGGTTATAGTTCTTTGGGGAAGCAATTCCTTGTTATTCACAAGGGTGTCAAAACTAAATAGCGCTATCATTTTGCTGTAGGGGCGGATTGAATCCGCCCGACGATGAATGACTTTGTGCATCCGGGCGGATTCAATCCGCCCCTACAGTAAAATGATAGTTGTTTCGGAGTTTTGATACACTCTTGTGATAATTCATTTTGATACCACCTCTTATTTATCCAGCCAAGCCTTAATCTGTGCTTTTATTTCTTCCTGTGTCTTTGTATCAAAACTGCCGATACGAGTGCGATGGCTGCCACCGGGCAATACATATACTTTAATGTTTTTCTTATCCTTCAACCAAGTAACGCCTGAAGCCGTCCAAGGGTCATCTCCCCCATAAATATAAATCATTTCGGGATCATTCTCTTTTAGAAACTTCACCACCTTCTTATATAAGGTAGCATCAAACTTGATGCCGGACAATTCGGCCGGAAGCATTACTCTGCGAAGATAATCCTTGCTGGTTTTTATCGTCAGGTACTTCTTAAAAGGTTTGATGTCGTATCCGTAATATCCCAATTCTTTGGCAGCCTGTACGTTGAATGAAGGATAAGGGGATTGCTCAGAGAAATAATCGGGTTCGCAAATGGCAATGAAATGGTTGAATATGCTTTTGTCATCAGCACTTGTTGCCGGAATGTTGCTGACGGGCGTTCCCCATTGCCACAGGGCAAAGGAATATTCTAATATGTTGAAATCATAGACTTCGGCTACAGGGATGCGGAAAGTATATCCTTTGTCTGTGCAATACTTTTCAAACATAGGCATCAGCTTATCCTTGCGTTTCAGTACTTCCAACTGAAAATCCTGTACCCGTTTGCGGTTCTCGGCGGTTGATACTTTCCCGGCAATGAAAGGTTCGTGCCTGCCATCTTCTAATGACTTGTTGAGCGGCGCTACATA
>Ga0192242_10087_pt1 | contig 44318 bp, 47 predicted proteins | sample Koala_Koa27_J3_FD_131235 | JGI IMG/M metagenome (GOLD analysis project Ga0192242, IMG submission 131235) | Enriched cells from koala feces incubated with labeled cellulose particles, San Francisco Zoo, California, United States - Koala_Koa2-7_J3 ...
ATATACCTTTGGCAATCTTTATCCATACTACTTGGCTTTTTTTTCTCTTTTTGTTGTAATTCCTTATCTTTCTTCGGATAAGGGGCTCTTTGGTATTTACAGTGTATGTACTTCACTGACTATTTTCTTTTCTTATGCTGATCTGGGTTTTATTTCTGCTGGTGTGAAATACGCAGCTGAATATTTTATTAGAGGCGAAAGGGAAAAGGAGATTAATATGATAGGATTTGTAGCCTTTATGATGATGGCTGCATTTCTTGTTGCTTCGGTGATAATTATTGTTTGTGCTATTTATCCTACGCTATTAATACCTGAGTTGGTGAAAGGTAGTGAACAATGGTACATAACTCGATGGTTGCTTTTGATATTGGCACTCTCATGTCCTGTTATGATAGGACAGCGAGTATTAGCTATGGTTTTTACCATTAGGGTAGAGGATTATAAATATCAACGAATATCGATAGCTGGTAGTCTGATTAAGATTCTATCGATATTTTATTTCTTCAGAGAAGGGCATTATGAACTTTTGGAATACTATGTTTTTTTTCAATTTGTCAATTTACTAATTGTGTTAGCAGCATTTATTTATACGCATAGGTACGGATACGGAATAAAACCGCTGATGAATGCATTTCGATTTAATAAGGAAATCTATGATAAGACCAAGAGGCTGAGTGCAACTTCGTTAGTATTGATGATATCTATGATTCTCTATTATGAACTGGATCAGATTGTGATTGCTAATTATTTGGGGATAGAAGCGGTAGCCAATTATGCCATTGCCTTATCAGTAATGACTTTTGTGAGGACATTTATGTCATTGCTCTATTCTCCCTATTCTTCGAGATATAATCATTACTCTGGTATTGGAAATATCCAAGGACTACAGGCATTTGTAAGGAAGATGATATTAGAATTGTCTCCAATAGTATGTTGTCCGATATTAATTTTGTCTTTTTTGTCTTTGCCTTTTGTAGTGAGTTGGGTAGGTAAATCCTATTTCTCTTCATCTTATCTGATCTCTATCATGGTGCTAAGCTTTATTCCTAACTTTATAAAGACACCTGTTTCTTCTTATTTTATTGCACAAGAGGAGAATATGCATTTAATAAGATTAAATGTATATAATGTTATTATTTATTGGATTGGTATTATATTGACTTTGCATATTTGGGGAATATATTCATTTGCGGTGTTTAAGTTAGTTGGTCCTATTCTGACAGTTTGGGGGTATTGGAGTCTCGCGAAACAAGATTTTAGCAAGAAACATACTGCATTTATTTCCTTGAAGGAACTCTTTAAGTCATTACTTACACCTGTCATTATGGCTGTGGTTTTAAGTCTAGTTGTAAAGAACTTTATGTCCTATGAGCATACTAGGGGTGCGTTGTTCCGTAATTTGGTATTGATGGGGATTTGTCTTGCTCTATCAATGGTCATTTTACTTTTTACAAATAAGCGTTTTTATAATACTGTATGCGGTGTGGTTAAGAAATGAAGATTTGTGATTGTAAATATAAACAATATGAAAGTCGTAATTTTAGCCGGTGGATTCGGTACTCGGATCTCCGAAGAATCAGCTTATAAACCTAAGCCGATGATTGAAATAGGTGGGATGCCTATTTTGTGGCATCTAATGAAAGTGTATGCACACTATGGTTTCAATGAATTTATCATCTGTGCTGGTTACAAACAGCATGTTTTAAAGGAATGGTTTTCGGATTACTTTCTTCATACTTCGGACATTACGTTTGACTTTACTAATGGCAACGAAATTATAGTGCATCACAAACATATTGAACCGTGGAGGGTAACTGTGATTGATACCGGTTTGGAGACAATGACAGGCGGTCGTATTAAACGCATCAAAGCTTATGTAGGTAATGAGACTTTTATGCTGAATTATGGGGATGCTGTAGGAGATGTAAACATTGAAGAATTGTTAGCGTATCATCGGCAGCATGGTAAAATGGCTACTATATCAGTGTATAACTTTGGCCAAAACAAGGGAGTATTGGATATAAAAGATGGTACAGTAAAAGCTTTTCGTGAGAAATCGGATTTGGATGGAAACTTGATCAATATTGGCTTTTTTGTATTGGAACCGGAAGTGTTCGATTATATTGAGGGGGATGCTACTGTATTTGAACAAGTACCTTTAAAAAAAATGGTTGAAGTATCTCAATTGAAAGCTTATGTCCATCATGGTTTTTGGCAGTGTATGGATACGCTACGTGAGAAACAGCATCTGGAGAAACTTTGGAATGCGGGCAATGCTCCTTGGAAAGTTTGGTAATCATTAATAAATCAGATAAGACTATGGCATTTAATAATGTATATAAAGGAAAGAAAGTATTAGTAACAGGTAATACGGGTTTCAAAGGTAGTTGGCTTTCTACTTGGTTGTTGATGCTGGGGGCAGATGTATATGGCTATTCGATTGATGTGCCGACCTCTCCTTCGATGTTCGAAACCATTGGTTTGTCCGACAAGGTGCATCATTGCTTTGATGACATTTGTAATTGTGAAGAAATGAATATTTATATTCAGAAGGTGAAGCCCGATTTTATCTTCCACTTAGCTGCACAGGCCGTTGTATCAACTTCGTATAAAGAGCCTTTTAATACTATTACTACTAATGTGATGGGAACAGCTTCAGTACTTGAGGCCATTAGAAATATCACATGGAATTGTACTTGTGTGCTTATTACGAGTGATAAGGTCTATGACAATGTGGAATGGGTCTGGGGCTATCGCGAAACGGATGCAGTAGGAGGTAAAGATGTCTATTCTGGTTCAAAAGGAGCTGCAGAATTGGTAATCAAGTGTTATTGGAAATCTTTTATACAGGCTATGCCGAACATTAAGTTGGGTGTGGCTCGTGCAGGTAATGTGATTGGTGGGGGCGATTGGGCTAAAGATCGTATTATTGTGGACTGTGTGAGAGCATTTTCAGAAGGGGAGATTGTAGAGATTAGATGTCCTAAAGCTACTCGTCCTTGGCAACATGTATTGGAACCGTTAAGTGGTTATCTAAATTTGGGGCAATATCTTTTTGAAGGAAAGGTGGAAAATGGTGAACTCTTTAATTTTGGACCGAGAGCCGAACAGACTAAAACTGTATTCGAATTGGTACAAGATTTGGCTGAATTGTGGGGATTAAATAAAGGGAAGGCTACTAAACTGACAGGTAATATATTTTTCAAAGAGGCCACGCTGCTAAAATTGAACTGTGATAAAGCATTGGTATACCTTAATTGGCATTCTACACTGCAATATGAAGAATGTGTGCACTATATTGTTGATTGGTATAAAACTTTCTATTTGAAGAAAGGAACAGATATGTATCAACTTAGTACGAAACAGATTGAATCGTATATGGAATGTGCTAAACAACAGAAACTGGAGTGGGCATTATGATTGAAGGTGTAAAACTCTATTCTCTAAAGCACATAGTAGTGCCAAAGGGAGATGTTTACCATGCTCTGAAATCGACTGATGAAGGATATGTCGGGTTTGGTGAAGCCTATTTCTCTCAAATAGAAGCGGGAGCTGTGAAGGGGTGGAAGCGTCATAACCAGATGACGTTGAATATTATAGTACCTATAGGCGCTATTAAGTTCGTAATTTATGACGATCGGGAAGGAAGTGCTACATATGGAAAGTTTGAAGAAGTCGTGTTGTCTGCTGTTGATAATTACCAGAGGTTATTGGTATTCCCCGGTCTGTGGATGGCCTTTCAAGGAGTAGGAGAGGGGGTGTCTATGTTGATGGATATTATTCCTGAACCTCATGATCCCCAAGAGGCGAGTAGAAAAGAATTATCGGAAATAATTTATCACTTTTAAAATATGAAAGTTGCATTAACAGGTATTACAGGTTTTGTAGGCCAGAATCTAATACCTATGTTGGTTCGTGATTGTTCGGATCTTGAGATATTGACGTTGAATGTTGATGTTGCAGAGGCTGAATATCTTTATCCTGCATCAGTGTATCTGCAGTGTAAGCATATTCATACCACGGAACTGGATAAATTGGTGGAGTTTAATCCAGAAATAACGATTCATTTAGCTACTATAACTACGGCACGCAACGATACAGAGATTATCAAGCCTATGGTGGCTGCCAATATTGAGTTCGGTGTATTGCTACTAGATGCTTTATCCAAGTGCAGTAATATGAGGTTATTTGTCAATACTGGTTCGTTTGCTGAGTATCGATTGGGCCCTGGTACTTTTGAGAGCGCCTATCTCTATACAGCATCGAAGACTGCTTTTCGAACTTTTGTAGATTACTATTCTAAATTGGTAGGATATCATTATATAACCGTTGTACCTTATTCTGTGTATGGTGGTAGAATGATGGTAAAGCGTATAATGGATTATATCCGTGAATCAATGGATAGTGAAACGCAAGTGGATATGACTGCAGGAGAGCAGATACTTGATTTTATTCATGTAGATGATGTCGCTGGATTTTTTACATATGTAATTAACCATGCGGCTAAGTTTTATGCATTGGAGAAGAATGGTGAAGAGTTTCATTTAGGAACTGGTCGTGGAGTAAGTATTCGTGAAGTGGCTGCTATAATGGAAGAAATAGTAGGCAAGAAGTGTAATATTAATTGGGGTGGAAGACCTTACAGAGATAGAGACATGATGTATGCTGTAGCACCAATAGCAAAAAATCTTTTATTAACCGGGTGGGTAGCGAAGATTGGGATAAGAGAAGGAATTGAGCTAATGATGAAAGATTAAGGATATGGTGATGTTTTCAGTAATAATACCTGTGTATAATAGTGTCTGGTGTATAAAGAAATGTATTGATTCAGTTTTAAATCAGACTTATAAATCTTTTGAAATCATAGTAATTGATAATTATTCTAATGATGGTACTTTTGATATCATACAAGACTATCAAGACAATCGAATTCGTGTTTTTAAGATTCATAATAACGGTATTATCGCAGCCTCTAGAAATAAAGGAATAAAGGAAGCGCAGGGAGAGTGGATTTGTTTCTTGGACTCGGATGATTGGTGGACTAGAAATAAATTAGAAGAATGTAGCAGATTAACTGAAGATTATGACTTGATTTATCATAATTTGCGTGGTGTGACAGCTAAAGGTGAAAGGTGTTTCAAATTGGGATTTCCACCTAAAAAGGATGTTTATGTGCAGATTCTTTCTACCGGTAATATTATATCTAATTCAAGTGCTTGCGTTCGTAAAAGTGTGCTTTGGGAAATAGGTTTGTTATCTGAAGAGCTCACAATTGTAGGTGTAGAAGATTGTGATTGTTGGGTAAGGATAGCTGCCGCAAAAAACGCTTTGGGTTTATCCCCAAAATACTAGGATATTATTGGATGGGGGATACTTTTTCGGTTTCTGCCAAACAAATTAATAGGTTAACAGTTTTTTTTGATAAATATATTGATACATTGCCAGAAAATAAAAGAAGGTTAGCCTTCCAATCTCTTGAGTATAGTAAAGGAAGAATAAATCATAAGCTAAAGGACTTTAAAAAAGCAAAATACTATTATCGTAGGTCGTTTAATTTCTCCTCGCTATTCGTTGTTGTAAGAGTTCTTTTTTTATATATGGCAGCAATCGTGCATTTCAAAATATGAGAGTATTTCAGGCTAAAAAGAAACTTTTTATATTTTTACTTTATTATGCACCATGGGCTAACATTGTGAACTTGAGAATATCGTCTATATTAGCCTACTTACCTTTTGTATTTATGTTTGCTTTGTTGGGAATAATAACTCTTTTAGCGCCTTCTAAGTTTAAGCATTATGATACCAAGATTATTGTTCATAATAGTCTCTATTTTATATTGTTGTTTGTACAGATGGCATTTTATTTGTTTACTCTATCATTTGATGCTTTTTTCTTATTCTTTAATTTATTTGCTTTTTTATACTGTTTATTCCATTTGTATATAATATGAAGCAATTCTCAATTGAGGATATGTCAAAGTTCATAAACTATCTAATGGTATTGATTGTTATTTCAATAACGATAGATTATATCTTACTGGAGGTTGGCTTGTTAGTTTATCAGCCTATGTATAATGCAGAATCGTATTCATATTTCACAAGACCTTTTGGTTTATTTGGTCAACCAAGTGTCAATTCCTCTATTTTGTGTTTCCTCTATTTAGTAAAGAGATATTTATCTACTACGTATTATAATAATAGATCAGATAAAAAATGGTTCTTATTGGTATTATTAGGGGTAATTTTACAAGGGAGTGGTTCGGGTTTTGTTGCATTTGCTATTATGCTGATATCTATAGTCATTCCTTCTTTCCGACAAATAAAATATATTGTATTAATTCTCTTTATCTGCATAGGCTATTATTTGGTTATTTCGGAAGTTATAGATAAGATTAGTTTATCTTACCTAATTGCTCTGTATGATTATGGGATTTTTGTGTGGCACTCATACATAGACAGAGTAACTTCAGTTGTTGATGTTCTCTTTGGACTGCCTGAGAATATAAACGATATCGCAATAGATTATGGTCCTTTGTTCTACATTTCTCATATGGGTATATTGCTATTTATTGGTTTTACTGTTAGTCTAGGTATTTTGTACTTTAGGGTTAAGAATCGTTTCTTCAGGAGTGCTGTTGCACTTATAGCTATTTCTAATTTACATTATCCAGTAATGTTTTACATTGTAATGCATGTATTTTGGCCTCTTATGTTTTGGGTGGCTGAAAATAGGTTTCCTTCGCATACTTCCAAAAAGCTATCAATAATATGACATTCGTTGGTAATTTTTTATCTGAAAATGAAATCTTCTCATTTAAAAGTTCATTAGGACATTATATATTATCGTGGATTCAGCATTACGATCATGATAAATACTGGAAACGTCGTGTTGTTGTGACTAATCCTCAAGATAAGACAAATCTGCTGCTGAAGCTCTACTATCTTTGGTATATAAAGAAAACTGATGCTTATCATAATTGCTCATTCGGTACAAATCTAAATACTGGAGCTTTTTTTGCTACTTTTCCACATCTTCCTCATGGACCTAATGGTATTATAGTGGGGCATGATGTATGTATTGGTGAAAATATAATTATATATCAACAGGTCACTATCTCTCATGGGGGAGTAAGGATAGGACATAATGTTATGCTCGGTGCCGGTGCAAAAATTCTTCCAAATGTATGCATCGGTAATAATGTAAAAGTAGGAGCAAATTGCGTGGTAGTGGAGGATATACCCGATAATGCTACAGTAGTATTATCCAAACCACGGATTATATTGAAACAAGAATAATAGTGTAGATAAATTTATACAAATGAGAAATAAAAAGTTGTTTTATATCGTAACCGCCATTACTTTATCATCGATTTTTTTAGGGGAAAGTTGGCGTATTTAAGTAATAATTTTGAAATTGTTGCTATTTCATCCAATAGGGGCGGCCTTGAAAAGTCTGGTGAGGTGGAAGGGGGCGAGGTACACTATATTCCGATGGTGAGATCAATATCTTTTCTGCTTGATTTTAAAAGTTTCATAAAAATTATTTCTTCTTTTTAGAAAAAAATAGACATCGTTCATGGTAATACTCCTAAGGGAAGTTTCTTGTCAATGATAGCTGCCAAACTAACTGGTGTGCTTGTAAAAAATTATATGTGTCATGGGCCTAGATACCAAGGATATAGTGGTTTAATGTAGTCTGTTTCACTCATGGAGAGGTAATAATAGCAAATGATTTTTTGCTTGGTGCAGGTGCCAAAGTACTTCCTGAGGTTACTATTGGAGGCAATGTAAAGGTGGGGTGAATTATGTAGTCGTGGAAGATATACCGGATAACGTTACAGTGGCATTACCCAAAGCACGGATTATTGCTGGAATATAGATATTTTTTTGTTACTAATATGGCTATAATGACGTGCTTGAAGTGAAAAAACGTTTGCCTGTTATGAGAAGAAATGTAAAAAAGATACACTTTTTCTGAGGGAATTTATATGAAATATTTGTGTGTATAATTAATTTGAAACAGATGTTGAAGCTAATTCGCATTACTACTATCTCTGATAGCCTATACTATCTTCTCAAAGGGCAATTGCGTTTTCTTTCCGAGTATTATGAAGTAGTAGGTGTAAGTTCCGATTTCAGTACAGGAAAATTGAAAATAATATCTGAACGTGAAAGAATCCGTTGTATTGACATGCCTATGCATCGAGAAATTTCGTTACTGAATGATGTGAAGTCTCTTTGGAAGTTAATAAAACTTTTTAAGAGAGAGAAACCTTATATTGTGCATGCTAATACGCCTAAGGGGAGTCTACTGGCTATGGTAGCTGCATGGATTACTCGTATACCACATCGTGTCTATACCGTTACGGGGTTGAGATTTGAAACGGCTACAGGAAAGTTTCGTTGGGTATTGATTACGATGGAGAAAATCACCTGTTGGTGTGCTACGAAAGTGATCCCTGAAGGAGAAGGAGTGAAGAAAGTATTGGTGGCCAATGGCATAACAAAGAAAAAGCTAAAAGTAATATTGAATGGCAATATCAGTGGGATTGATGTAGAGTATTATTCACGTTCGTTGGAAGTAATGCGGAAGATTGAATCTATAAAAGGAGAGGATACTTTTAATTTTATATTTGTAGGTAGAATAGTGAAGGATAAAGGTATTAATGAATTGGTAAGAGCTTTTTCAAAATTAACAGTTGTCTATCCTAATATAAGGTTACACTTGGTCGGAAATTTTGAACGTGAATTAGATCCGCTTCATGAGGAGATAGAGAAGATGATTGAAGAGAGTGAGGCAATTATAGCTTGGGGATTTCAACAGGATGTTCGTTCATTTTTTGCAGCTTCCGATATATTAGTATTTCCCAGTTATCGAGAAGGATTCCCTAATGTGGTGATACAGGCAGGAGCAATGGAATTACCTTCGGTTGTGACAGATATAAGTGGTTGTAATGAGATTATTCAAGACGGTGTGAATGGCAAGATTATTCCGCCCAGAGATGAACATGCTTTGTATGAAGCCATGAGGTGGATGTATGAGCATCGAGATTATGAAGTGAAGGAAATGACAAAGAGAGCAAGATTAATGATTGTAGAAAGATACGAGCAGAAGAAGGTATGGAAAGCGTTACTTGAGGAGTATAATAATTTGCGATAATTATTGATATATTTTTATTCATGAATGAAAATCTTTCTATATACTTTACTCATATAGTATCTTTATTGACTTTTTATGTATAAATATCACTTGAAGAGGATTCTTGATTTTGTTTTTGTTTTTATTATATTGACTATTGCTGGGCCGATACTAATTTTCATTGCCCTTTGGCTATATTTTGCCAACATGAGAGAAGGAATGTTTTTTCTACAAAAACGCCCAGGCAAAAATGGCAAGTTTTTCAAAGTTATCAAATTCAAGACGATGACTGACGAACGTGATGAAAATGGAAACCTGTTGCCGGATGAGAAACGTTTGACAAAAATAGGAAAATTCATCCGTTCCACTTCCATTGATGAATTGCCACAATTGATTAATGTATTGAAAGGCGATATGGCTTTGATAGGTCCCCGCCCTTTACTTCCCCAATACCTTCCTCTTTATTCCAAAGAACAGGCCCGTCGTCATGAAGTCCGGCCAGGCATTACAGGTTGGGCGCAAGTGAATGGACGTAATGCCATTTCCTGGACAAAGAAGTTTGAACTGGATGTATGGTATGTCGATCATTGCTCTTTCTTACTGGACTTGAAAATTATATTTCTAACAATAAAGAAAGTCTTTGTACGTGAAGGTATCAGGTCTGATACTTCTGTCACTATGGAGGCTTTTACCGGAAATAATTGAAAATTTAAATAATGTATTTATATGGTGCCAGTGGTCATGCGAAAGTGATCATTGATATATTGCGTGCGAATAATGAGGCAGTTGAAGCATTGTTTGATGATAATGAAGCGGTTCATAGTCTTCTTAATTATCCCGTTTTACGTTCGTCGGAAGTCCGCGGACCGTTGATAATCAGTATTGGTAATAATAGTATTCGCAGGAAGATAGCTGAAAGTCTGCATGTTACCTTTGGCAATGCTTTTCATCCTTCAGCCATTATATCGGAAGAAGCTGCAATAAAAGAAGGTACGGTCGTGATGCAGGGAGCCATCATACAATCCGGTGTCTGTATCGGCAGGCATTGTATTATCAATACTGGGGCTTCTGTGGATCATGAGTGCATAATTGAGGATTATGTGCATATCTCTCCTCATTGTACCCTTTGTGGCAATGTACAGATAGGGGAGGGTAGTTGGATTGGTGCAGGTACTACCATTATTCCGGGTGTAAAAGTAGGGAAATGGAGTGTGATCGGTGCCGGTTCTGTTGTCACAAAAGATATTCCGGACAATGTTTTGGCTGTAGGGAATAGATGTAAAATCATAAAGAACTTATTATAGTTTTCTTTTAATCATATAATTTTCATGGACAAGAGAATTTATCCTTGCCTCGCTCATATGAGTGGCAAGGAGCAAGACTTCATACGCGAAGCCTTTGATACAAACTGGGTAGTTCCTTTGGGCCCCAACGTCAATGCTTTCGAAGACGACCTGAAACATTTTGTGGGTCAGAATAAGGAAGTAGTCGCATTGTCGGCAGGTACGGCAGCCATCCATTTAGGATTAATTCAGCTTGGCGTCAGTGCAGGTGATGAGGTTATTTGCCAGTCATTCACTTTCTGTGCTTCAGCTAATCCGGTGGCTTATCAGGGGGCTACGCCTGTATTTATCGATAGTGAAGAAGATACCTGGAATATGGACCCTGCTTTACTGGAAGAAGCTATCAAAGACCGAATTGCGAAAACAGGTAAAAAGCCCAAAGCTATTCTTCCTGTACATCTTTATGGTATGCCTGCCAGGATAGATGAGATTTGTGCTATTGCTGCGAAATATGATATTCCTGTATTGGAAGATGCTGCCGAGGCTTTAGGATCCGAGTTCAAGGGACAAAAGTGTGGTACGTTCGGTACTTTTGGTGTGTTGTCTTTCAATGGAAATAAAATGATCACTACTTCGGGTGGTGGTGCGTTAATCGTTCCTGATGAAGCGGCAAAGAAGCAGACCATGTTTTATGCTACTCAGGCCCGTGAACCTTTCCCTCATTACCAGCATGAAAAGATCGGTTATAACTATTGCATGAGTAATATCTGTGCGGGCATTGGTCGTGGTCAGATGACTGTGCTGGAAGATCATATTGTGCATCACCGCCATGTGCATGGTCTTTATGCAAAGGCTTTTGAAGGTGTGGAAGGTATTACACTGAAATCTAATCCTGATGATCGTTTCAATGCTAACTATTGGTTATCTACGATTCTGATTGATCCGGAGAAGACTGGTACTAATTATGACGAAGTTCGTGTACAACTTGATGCCAAAGGTATTGAGACCCGTCCTTTGTGGAAACCTATGCATCTTCAGCCTGTCTATGTGAATAATCCTTGTTATGTGAATGGTATTTCAGAACGTCTATTCAATATGGGGTTATGTATTCCTGCCGGACCTTGGGTGACGGACGAAGATGTGGCTTATATTGTAGGGCAAATAAAAGGCTGCTGTAAAAAGTAGCAGTACAAGTTATTGAATAATTATTAGGATAATCCAATATTGTAAATTACCTTTGTCGAAAATATATTGAGATATGGGTAAGCTTAAAGTATATAAGGAACAAGAACCGATACAGCAGAAAGCAAGTGAGTCTTTTGCTGCTTATTCAAAGATCGATTCTAGCATTACTACGAGAGAACGGGACAATATAAAATCTGCAATTTCTGGTGAAGAATTATTAGATAGGCTTCGTCCTCGTATAAAAGCCTTGTTTAAATGAAAGTTGTATTTGCATCTGAAGTTGAAGAGGATTTATATGAACTTATAGAAGTGCTTATTGAAAAAGAGTACTTAGGAACTTATTCTTTTGCTATTTCTTATGTAGAGGACTTAATTTCTGATATTCAACAAAACATAAACTCTAAATTAAAGAAAAAAGCTCCCGCTTTTTTTGAACGGTATGGTAAGGATGTAGAAAGAAGAGTCGCTATCCATTCGGATCGTGGTTTTTTTGTTTGTGGACAGATTTCCACATAATTGTGGAAAAATACTCAAAATAGGAAAATACTTTTTATACATTGCTTGTTCAAATGGCTGATATATAGCTAAATATGACTTAAGTAATAGCTTTGGCATGCGTCTTGCATTATATTATGTGAGAGCAAACAATAAATGTTTAACTTAAACAATTTGAATTATGAAAAAGTTATTTTTAGCAGTAGCATTGGTAATGGGATTGGGTACTTCAGTAGCATTTGCTGACAACATGGTATCAGATGTTGAAATCGCAACGATGATCAACGAGTTTAAACCGATTGATGTGAAGGAACTCCCGCAGGCAGTTCAGGATGCCATTAAAGAAAACTACTCGGAAGCGACCATCAAAGAAGCAGCCGTTGAAGTTGCTGAGGATGGAACAAAGACTTACAAGGTTACATTGGTGGATGCAGCCGGTACAGAGAATCCGGTCCTTTTCAATGAAAAAGGGGAAGTTCAGAAATAAGTTATATACGCAATAAAAAAGGTGCTCGCATGGGCACCTTTTTTATTATTCATATTGTATAAAGCGAATGCGGGTACCTTCACAGGCACCCGCATTTCCTTTTATAACTTATTCACTACAAAGCATTATTTTATTCTTTTGTAGCCGTATACTGGAAGTCCGTTTAGTTCTTCTTCGATGCGCAACAGTTGGTTGTACTTAGCCATACGATCGGAACGGCTTAACGAACCGGTCTTGATCTGCCCGCTGTTGGTTGCTACGGCGATGTCGGCAATAGTGGCGTCTTCCGTTTCGCCGGAGCGGTGGGAAGTAACCGTGGTATAGCCGTGGCGGTGAGCCATTTCGATAGCATCCAGCGTTTCGCTGAGCGAGCCGATCTGGTTGACTTTAATGAGGATAGAATTGGCACAGCCCATAGCAATGCCTTTGGCAAGGAATTCTACGTTTGTTACAAACAAGTCGTCTCCTACCAGCTGGCAACGATCGCCGATACGTTCGGTCAGCTTCTTCCAGCCGTCCCAGTCGTTTTCGCTCATTCCGTCCTCAATAGAGTCAATCGGGTATTTATTAATCAAATATTCCATGTAATCAATCTGCTCATCCGCAGTACGCTTCTTACCTTTCTCACTTTCGAAGATAGTGTAGTCGTACACTCCATTCTTATAGAATTCAGAGGATGCACAGTCCATACCGATTTTTACATCTTTACCCGGTTCGTAGCCTGCTGCTTTGATAGCTGCCATGATGGAATCCAGTGCATCTTCAGTACCGTCCAATGCAGGGGCAAAACCTCCTTCATCTCCTACGGCAGTGCTCAGGCCGCGGTCGTGCAATACTTTCTTCAAGGCGTGGAATACTTCAGTACCCATGCGCAGGCCTTCACGGAAAGAAGGTGCACCTACAGGGCGGATCATGAATTCCTGGAAAGCAATGGGAGCGTCGCTATGTGAACCACCATTGATGATATTCATCATGGGGACAGGCATAACGTAAGTATTTACTCCGCCGATATATCTGTATAAAGGTATGTCGAGGTAATTTGCAGCAGCCTTGGCTACAGCCAAAGAAACGCCCAGAATGGCATTGGCACCCAATTTTGATTTAGTAGGAGTACCGTCCAGTTCCAGCATCTTCTTGTCAATGGCACGTTGTTCCAATGCCGACCAGCCGATGAGGGCCGGAGCGATGACAGTATTTACGTTTTCTACGGCTTTCAAAGTTCCTTTACCACCGTAGCGTTTCGGATCTTTATCGCGTAATTTCAGTGCTTCGTGTTCACCGGTTGAGGCGCCTGATGGTACGGCTGCACGTCCCATAACACCACATTCCAAAACTACGTCCACTTCTACCGTGGGGTTACCGCGTGAATCGAGTATCTCGCGGGCTACAATCTTTTCAATTTTCATAATTATCTTCTTAATTTAAACAATAGTTTTCCAGGGATAATGCACTTTCAATGGCGTCGTCTGTCAGGGAGAAGTCGATCAGGCGTCTCAATTCCTTCAGTTCATCCGGATAGAGGGCGCAATAAAAGCCTTTTACCGGCATCCGGAGAAATATCTTGCGGGCGTTCTTCATGTCCTTGTTCAACTCTTGATAATATTCGCCGTCGATAGAGTTGATATATTGGCAGAAATGTTCGAATTCATCTTCCGTGAAGGTGAAGAAAAGATTGCCGAACTCTACATGGTAGGCGTGGCACTTAGTACAAAAGGAGATAAAACCGTTTGTTGTCCGCTTCAGTATTTCTTCCATAAGCTGATTTTTGTTTGCTGCAAAGGTCGCACAAATGAGGAGATGGGGCAATACCTATAAATAGTGAATATCCTTTTCGTGAATACTTATATATTGTTATTTGTGAATTATATCATATTGTAATCTATAACCGCGTATTCTCCCTCCTGCAATCTTTATTGCTTTCCTTTTGTAATATCAAGTCTTTTTGTATCTTTGTTCCCGACCCCAAATCTATTACAAAATGAAAGTACTAACTATCCATGATCTGAAAATTATCAAGAAAAGGACAGAAGGCACGCTCTTGCTACGTGAAGAAAGCAATGGGACGGTTGCGGCGCAATGCTGTGGGTTGGCATTGGGAACCGAGCATCTGCAAATTCTGATCTGTGGCGGTACAGGTTGCAAGGCATCCGACAGCCACATTATTGCTGAACGTCTTCAGCAAGCACTCGAGAGAAATAATATTGCCGACAAGGTGGACATTATCACTACCGGTTGTTTCGGCTTTTGTGAAAAGGGACCTATCGTAAAGATTATCCCTGATAACACTTTCTATACCCAAGTGGTTCCTGATGATGCCGACGAGATAGTCAGAGAGCATATTATCGGGGGACGGAAGATAGAACGGCTGCTCTACATCGATCCGAAGACGGAGAAGACCGTCAGTGACTCCAAGCACATGGATTTCTATCGGAAGCAGATGCGCATCGCTTTACGTAACTGTGGTTTTATCGATCCCGAAAACATTGAGGAATATATTGCACTGGATGGCTATATGGCATTGGCAGATAGTCTGCTCCATAAAAAGCCGGGGGAAGTGATTGACGTGATAAAACGTTCCGGACTTCGCGGACGCGGTGGCGGCGGTTTCCCTACCGGACTGAAGTGGGAGTTTGCCAATAAGCAGAAAGCCGACATGAAATATGTGGTGTGTAATGCCGATGAAGGGGATCCCGGTGCTTTTATGGATCGCTCCATCATGGAAGGTGATCCGCACTCCATTGTTGAGGCTATGGCAGTTTGCGGTTATTCCATTGGTTCTCCGAAAGGATTGGTTTATATCCGGGCAGAATATCCGCTGGCCATACAAAGATTGAAAATTGCTATTGCCCAGGCACGTGAATACGGGTTGCTGGGGAAGAATATATTCGGTACGGATTTCAGTTTTGATATTGAGATACGTTACGGAGCGGGAGCATTCGTATGCGGTGAGGAAACTGCACTTATCCACTCTATGGAAGGAAAGCGCGGTGAACCTACCTTGAAACCTCCTTTTCCTGCCGAAGCCGGTTATCTGGGCAAGCCGACCAATGTGAATAATGTGGAGACGCTTGCCAATATTCCTATTATTCTGACAAAGGGAGCGGAGTGGTTCTCTTCTATCGGTACGGAACGTTCGAAGGGGACTAAAGTATTTGCCCTGGCCGGTAAGATTAACAACGTCGGCTTGATAGAAGTGCCAATGGGTACGACACTGCGTGAGGTGATTTATGAAATTGGCGGTGGCATTAAGGGAGGAAAGAAATTCAAGGCGGTGCAGACGGGCGGACCTTCGGGGGGATGCCTGACAGAAAAGCACCTGGATACACCGATTGACTTTGACAACTTGCTGGCGGAAGGATCGATGATGGGATCCGGTGGTATGATTGTAATGGATGAAGATGATTACATGGTTTCTGTATCACGTTTCTATCTTGATTTTACGGTGGAAGAATCATGTGGAAAATGTACGCCCTGCCGTATTGGTAACAAGCGTCTGCTGGAAATGTTGAACAAGATAACCGAAGGACGAGGCACGATGAAAGATCTGGATGCACTCTCTACATTGGGGAAGGTGATAAAGGATACCGCCTTGTGCGGGTTGGGACAGACTTCACCCAATCCGGTACTGTCTACGCTCAATAACTTTTATGATGAATACGTAGAGCATGTGAGGGATAAAACCTGCCGGGCGAAGCAGTGCAAAGCATTGCTGACTTATACCATTAATCCGGAACTATGTATCGGTTGCCATCTTTGCTTTAAACATTGTCCGGCGGATGCCATTCTGGGTGATGTGCGCAAACCGCATGTCATCAATCCGGACAAGTGCATTAAGTGCGGCATGTGCATGGCACGCTGTAAATTCAAAGCAATCAATGTTGTTTAAGGGAACAAGGAAACAAGTTGACGAGGGGACAAGGAAGTTGCCTCGAAGACTTGTTACCTTGTTGACTGTAACCTTGTAAACTGAAAGAAAATGGAAGAAAAACAAATAACCCTGCAAATAGACCGCCATTATATTACCGTGCCCGAAGGCTCGACTATCCTGGAAGCCGCGCGGAAAATCGGTATAGATATACCTACCCTTTGCCATATTGATTTGAAGGGGACTTGCGTTAAGAATAATCCGGCTTCGTGCCGTATCTGTATCGTGGAGGTGGAAGGGCGCCGTAATCTGGCTCCCGCCTGCGCTACCCGTTGTACAGAAGGAATGGTGGTGCGTACCAGTACCCTGCGTGTGATGAATGCCCGCAAGGTGGTGGCTGAATTGATACTTTCGGATCATCCGAATGATTGCCTTACCTGTCCGAAGTGCGGCAACTGTGAGTTGCAGACTTTGGCATTACGTTTTAATATCCGGCGGATGCCTTATAATGGTGGGGAGCTTTCGCCTCGTAAGCGTGAAGTAACTTCGTCCATTGTGCGGAATATGGATAAGTGTATATTCTGCAGACGTTGCGAGAGTGTATGCAATGAAGTGCAGACGGTAGGCGCCTTGGGAGCCATTCGCCGTGGTTTCAATACTACGATTGCTCCGGCTTTCGATAAGATGATGAGTGATAGTGAATGTACTTATTGCGGACAATGTGTAGCTGTTTGTCCGGTAGGGGCATTGACGGAACGCGATCATACTAACCGCTTGTTGCTGGATCTGGAAAATCCGGATAAGGTAGTTATTGTACAGACAGCTCCGGCCGTTCGTGCGGCTCTGGGAGAAGAATTCGGACTGCCTGCCGGGACGTTAGTAACGGGAAAGATGGTGTACGCCCTTCGTGAATTGGGTTTTGATTATGTATTTGATACAGACTTTGCCGCCGACCTTACCATCATGGAAGAAGGTGCCGAGATATTGAATCGCCTGACACGTTATATGAATGGGGATAAATCTGTTCGCCTGCCTATCCTGACTTCCTGTTGTCCGGCATGAGTGAATTTCTTTGAACATCATTTCCCCGATATGCTTGATATTCCTTCTACGGCACGTTCGCCGCAGCAGATGTTCGGTAGCATTGCCAAAACATTCTGGGCGGAGAAGATGGGTATTCCGCGTGAAAAGCTGGTAGTGGTATCTATTATGCCTTGTCTGGCGAAGAAGTATGAGTGCGACCGCAATGAGTTTAAGACAGATGGCAGTCCGGACGTGGATTATTCTATTTCCACCCGTGAACTGGCACGACTTATCAGACGTGCTAACGTAGGTTTTACGCTACTGACGGATAAAGAATTTGATCATCCGATGGGAGCTTCAACAGGTGCCGGTGTCATCTTCGGAACGACCGGTGGTGTGATGGAAGCGGCATTGCGTTCGGTTTATGAGATTTATACCGGGCGGACATTGGAGAATGTGAACTTCGAACAGGTGCGTGGTCTGGCCGGTGTGCGCCGTGCGGCGATTGATCTGGATGGTTTTGAACTGAAGGTGGGTATTGCTCATGGTCTGGGTAATGCGCGTCAATTGTTGGAAGATATTCGCCATGGGCGGAATGAGTATCATGTGATTGAGATTATGGCATGCCCGGGTGGCTGTATCGGTGGAGGCGGACAACCGTTGCATCATGGCAACTCGGAGGTGCTGTATGCACGTGCCAATGCACTGTATCGGGAAGATGCACAGAAGCCTTTGCGTAAATCGCACGAGAATCCGTACATCAAGACTCTGTATGAGGAATATCTGGGTAAACCGCTGAGTGAGACTGCGGAGCGGTTGCTGCATACGCATTATTTCAATAAGGCGATTGATTAACTTATTAAAACGGAGAAACTATGTCAGATATCAAATTAGCCTGTGATGTTGTCGAACAAGTGCGTGCTATTTGTGACAAGCATGGCAACCAGCCAGGCGAACTTATCAATATACTTCATGAAGCGCAGCATCTGCACGGCTATCTGCCGGAAGAGATGCAGCGCCTGATTGCTGCAAAGCTGAATGTTCCGGTGTCGCGTGTGTATGGTGTGGTAACATTCTATACTTTCTTTACGATGACTCCTAAAGGTAAACATCCTATTTCGGTGTGTATGGGAACGGCGTGCTACGTACGTGGTTCGGAAAAATTGCTTGAAGAATTCAAGCGCGTGTTGGGCATCGAAGTCGGAGAAACGACACCGGACGGGAAGTTTTCACTTGATTGTCTGCGTTGCGTAGGAGCGTGCGGACTGGCACCCGTAGTGATGATTGGAGAGAAGGTGTACGGGAGGCTTCAGGCTGTGGATGTGAAGAAGGTGCTGGAAGAACTGGAGTAGCTTCGGTTATAAGGAAGCAGTTGCCAATAGCCTAAGGAAGCAGTTAGCGATAGCCTAAGGAGAGAGTTCATATATCGCTCGGTATAAAAAGATATACCACCCGGTATAATTTATTATATCAGACGGTATATAAACTCTTCCCTTAGGGGAATGAGAGGTCTTCCCTTAGTACACGATCTTGTTCAGTATGCCGTTGAGGTGGGCAATGGCTACTCCGTAGTTTGTCATGGGTACTTGTTGCGCACGTGCCTGTTCAATGCGACTCAGTACATACTTTCTATTGAACATACAGGCGCCACAGTGGATAATCAAATTGTATGGGGATAAATCTTCTGGAAAATCATTTCCGGAGACAATATCTATCTGCAATCCTTCACCTGTTCGCTTACGCAGCAGGTGGGGGATTTTTATTCTGCCTATATCTTCTGTCAGTGGAGCATGGGTACAGGCCTCGGCTATCAATACGCGGGATTGTTCCGTTAGTCGGTCGATGGCGAATGCACTTTCTACATAATAGTGTATATCTCCCTTGTAGCCGGCAAAGAGTACGGAGAAGGAAGTGAGTCGGCTTTCAGCCGGTTTCTGTTCGTATACGGTGTGGAATACTTGCGAGTCCGTGATAATCAATTTTGGGGGATTGGCAAGTGCGTGTAGTGTATCTTTCAGCTTATCTGTGGTACAACTCATAATCAGGCATTTCTTGTCCAGAAGTTCGCGGATTGTCTGTACTTGGGGAAGGATAAGTCGTCCTTTAGGTGCCTGAAGGTCCTGGGGCATGACTAACACTACTACATCACCTTCTGCTACGAGGCTCCCGGTGATGGTTTGTTCTCCGAAATCGGCAGGTAACTTTTCCAGAATGGCGCGGTGGATGGCTTCGATACCTGTGCCGTCTTTGGCACTGACGATGATGGGAGGCTGTCCGCAACTTGCTTTTATCTGTTCTGCCAGCTCTGTCGTATTGGGGCGTGCGTCAGCTCTGTTCAGAAGCAATATGACAGGGATGCCTCGTTCCTTCAATCGTTGAAGCCATTCCTGTTCCTGTGCGTCTCCGGTTTCACAAAGCAACAGGGCGATGTCGGTTTTTCCAATTATTTTCAAGGCGCGTTCTACGCGCATTTCTCCCAGCTCGCCTTCGTCATCGAAGCCCGGAGTGTCAATAAGCAGACACGGACCGAGTGGATGAATTTCCATTGCTTTTGTCACAGGATCAGTAGTAGTGCCGGGAGTGGGGGAGACTATAACGGTATCTTGCCCTGTCAAGGCATTGACAAGACTGGATTTTCCACTGTTTCGCCATCCGAAGAGGGCGATGTGTAGGCGGTTGGCATTAGGAGTCCGATTCATTAGTCTCAATATTAAGGGGTTAATAAATTATCATTTTCTTTTTAAAATCTGAAATCTCTTTTCCCTTCCTCTATCTCATGCAGGTTTCGCAGAGCTATTTCCCGGATTTTCGGATTCGGGATGCGTTCCATCTCTTCATGAATGAGGCGGATACCTTTCTCTCGGGTTTCGGGTGAAGCGTAATCTTCCAGATATTCTTTCAGAGTCATCAAAGCATTGGGCTGACAGCAATTTGCTATCTGTCCCCGCTTGACAAGAGACATGAAACGGTCACCCGTCCGCCCTTCACGATAACAAGCCGTACAGAAACTGGGGATATGTCCCAGATCGAGCAACCAGTTTACAACTTCATCCAGTGTGCGGCGGTCGCTAATATCGAATTGGGCCGAGTTCTCTTCTTTCGTTTCCGGTACAGCATATCCGTCTACGCTGGTACGTGAGCCGCCACTGATTTGTGAAATACCTAATTCCAATACCTTACGTCGTACAGCTTCCGATTCACGGGTGGAAATGATCATTCCGGTGTAAGGCACTGCAATGCGGATTACCGCAACGAGGCGGCAGAACATTTCATCAGAAATGGCATTGGGGAAATCTTTTGTTTCAATATCATCCGCCGGGCAGATACGGGGTACACTGATTGTATGCGGTCCGACACCGAATGCCGCTTCCAGATGTTCGGCATGCATCAATAATCCTACGAAATCGTATCGATAGGTATTCAACCCGAATAATACACCTACACCTACATCGTCGATACCACCTTCCATGGCACGGTCCATAGCTTCGGTGTGATAGGAATACTTGCTTTTAGGACCTGTGGGGTGCAGGGTCTCGTAATTCTCCTTGTGATAGGTTTCCTGGAAAAGAATGTAAGTACCGATACCTGCATCTCTCAGCCGACGATAGTTCTCTACCGTTGTAGCGGCAATATTCACGTTTACCCGCCGGATAGCACCATTCTTATGATGAATACCATAGATGGTCTGAATAGATTCCAGGATATAATCGATGGGGTTGCGTAGCGGGTCTTCGCCGGCTTCCAGTGCCAGACGTTTGTGTCCCATATCCTGCAAGGCAATCACTTCCCGGCGTATTTCTTCCTGTGATAATTTCTTGCGGGCGATAGTGCGGTTCTTTGCATGATAGGGGCAGTAAACGCATCCGTTCACACAATAATTGGAAAGGTATAATGGGGCGAACATTACGATGCGGTTGCCATATAGTTTTTGCTTAATTTCTCGTGCCAGATGGAAGATACGTTCCGTCAGGTCGGGCTGGTCGCATTCTAACAGTAGAGCGGCTTCACGATGGGACAAACCTTTGCATGAGGCTGCCTTTTCGAGTAGACTCTCAATGAGGGCACGGTTGTCTTTATTGGTATGGGCATGGTCCAGCGTATCCAGTATCTCCTGGTGATCGATGAACTCTTCTGCCTGCTTTGAACTTACATTATACACGTTTTTTAGTGATTAGGGGTGAGTGATTAGTGATTAGTAGTCTCCTCTTTCTTTCGATATCCGGTATCCGATAACCGTCAGTTTTTCTTCTAATTGTTGTAAGCCTTCTGCAGCTTCGGCTCCCAAAGAGGCTTTGTTATCATAAAGTGAGTATTTGTTCCGTTGTTCCGGGGGAGAAAGGTTTGGCATTACTACGTTGGCTCCTGCCAGTATTCCGCGTTCTCGTCCATTCGGTGCGAGCGTTGCTAATGCTGTGGTAGATGGTAATAACACCTTCGGATGCATTAACCGGAAGATGGAAAGAAGTTTCAGAGTCACCTCCATGCTTCCCGGCGGGCATGCTGCAAACGGGGTATCGTGGTGCGGAATAAAAGGACCAATTCCTATCATTTCAGGATGAAATTGCTCTATAAAAAGGAGATCTTCCACCAGATGATCGGTGTTCTGTCCCGGACTGCCTACCATAATACCTGTTCCTGTCTGATATCCTATTTCTTTCAGCCATGCCAAACATTGCAAGCGTTGTCTGATAGACATCTTATCGGGGTGCAGATGATGGTAATGTTTTTCATTATGCGTTTCGTGGCGGAGCAAATATCGATTGGCACCCGCCCGGAAGAAATGCTCGTAAGTCTCACGGGACTTTTCGCCTAATGATAGTGTGATGGCGCAATCCGGAAACTCACGACGTATAGCAGTAACAGTTTCAAGGATAAAATCATCTTTTACAGATGGCGCTTCACCGCCTTGTAAGACGAAAGTCCGGAAACCGAGGGTATACCCTTCACGACAACATTCCAGAATATCCTCCCGTGTCAACTCATAACGGAGAACAGATTGATTTCCTTTCCGTATGCCGCAATAATAGCAATTGTTACGGCAATGGTTGGTAATCTCAATCAGCCCACGAATAAATACCCGATTGCCAAACTGTTCAAGTGACACCTCCCGTGCCTGCTCCTGCAGATACTTTAAAGTATCAGCGTCTTGGCAAAGGAGTAGTGCTTTATATTCTTCAGCACTTAGGGTCTGCTTGTTATGTAATTGATCAATCAAGTTCTTCATGCTATTTATTTTTCATCCGCAGATGACACGGATCACACGGATTTTTTCTCTCCGTACTCGTTGTATACTATAGAAGCATGGCGCAGCCTTAAGAACAGCGTAATCCGTGTTATCTGCGGATGAAAAATAGTCTGTACGCCGAAAGGAAGCCTTGCTCCAGCGCTACGCTGGTTTTAATATGTCTTTTCCTGTTTAGCTAATTCTTGTACAAACTGGCGTTTACCTGCGGCAATCTCATTGTGCGTACAAGGTCCGGTGATACAGCCACCTTCACATGCCATCACTTCTATAAATTGCCCCGGTGCTTTGCCCGATTTGGCATACGCCCGCAATGAACCGATGGTTTTCTTATCCAGATTAGCTACTTGGATGGCATTGATTTTGTCAGCTTCTTCTTTCAGATAGGCTTTTACTGCTCCCATTACGCCACCAGCCTGGGCAAATCCATGTGCCTCGCGCACGGATGCGAACGACATGGTATAAGGCTGCGATTGCTCCAACTGAATATCCAGTCCGTCCAATACAGATGCCACTTCTTCGAAAGTCATAACAAAATCTACAGCTTCATCACGCTGGGCCTCTTTACGTTTGGCTACACACGGACCGATGAAAACTACTTTAGCATCCGGATGTTTCTCTTTGGCAATGCGTGCTGCATAATACATCGGTGAACCTGTGCCTGAAACATAAGGTTTCATGCCCGGAATATGTTTGTCAACAAGCTCAATGTAGGCAGGACAACAGGAAGTAGTCATAAACTTCTGTCCTTCTTCCAACTTCTCTATCAATTCATGTGCTTCGTTGCTGACCGTATCCATAGCTCCCTGAGCCACTTCGATGACATCAGTGAATCCTACAGCTTTGAATGCGCCATATACCTGCTCAATAGTAGTCTTGAATTGTCCCAGGATAGACGGTGCCACAATGGCCACTATTTTTTCTCCTTTGCGTATCTTGTGCAGGATATCGAATACCTGTGACACTTCGAAAATTGCTCCGAATGGACAGGCGTTGAGACACTTTCCGCAATAGATACATTTGCTTTCGTCGATGTGTTCGATACCTTTCTTATCCTTGCTGATGGCTTTCACCGGACAAGCTTCTTCGCAAGGTACGGGGATATAAACAATTGCATGATAGGGGCAGCTCTTGTGGCAAATACCACAACTGATGCATTCATCATGGTCTATCCATGCCTGTCCGCTTTCCTTTACATGGACAGCTTTCTTCGGACAGTTGGTCTGGCAGCTACGGGCGGTACATCCGCGGCAAAGGTTGGTGATTTCGTAATTGATTTGTACGCAGGCGGAACATGCTTCGTCAATCACACACATGATGTTATCTTTCGGCGTTCCGTTTTCTGCACGGTTCAGTGCATGTGCTGCATACTCTGATAATGGGGTTAATTCATCTTTTTCATCTTCCATATCCAGTCCCAGCAACGGCAGTGATTTGTATTTCCACACGGCGCGTTCTTTATGTACGCAGCAGCGTCCTGCATGCTTTGACCTTCTCGGACTCAATTCAATGGGAAGACGGTCTATTTTTTCTACAAGTTCGTTATCCCTCCACAGTTTTACCAGCTCTGTCAGCAATCTGTGGCGGACAATCATAATGTTGTTGGTAAATGCCATAATATTTATTCTCGGATTAGTTAGTCGGTAATTACGGTGCAAAGATAATGAAAAGTTATAGTTTCTATGAACCTTTCTACCCTCAATATGCTTATCTTTGTATCAGAATAAAAAAACGAAATTGACGATGAAAGACTTTATTTACTATGCACCCACACAGGTTGTGTTTGGAGCATTATCGGAAGATAAAACAGGGAAATTGGTGAAGCAATATGGCGGTGCTAAAGTCCTGGTACATTATGGCGGACAGAGTGCGGAGCGTTCCGGTTTGCTGGATAAAATATGCCGGGCATTGGAGGCGGAAGGTATTGCTTACGTAAAACTGGGTGGGGTGGTTCCTAATCCACGTTTGTCGAAAGTACACGAGGGTATTGAACTGTGTCGGAAAGAAAAGGTTGGTTTCATTCTTGCCGTAGGTGGCGGTAGTGTGATTGATTCTGCGAAGGCGATTGCTTTCGGTGTACCTTATGAGGGTGAAGTCTGGGATTTTTATATGGGACGAGCCCATGCGGAAGCTTGTCTGCCGGTTGCTACCGTGCTGACAATTCCTGCTGCGGGGAGTGAAATGAGTAACAGTACCGTGATAACCAATGAGGACGGTGATTTGAAAAAAGGTTATTCCAATAATCTGTGCCGTTGCAAATTTGCTGTGATGAATCCGGAACGGACTTATACATTGCCCAACTATCAGACAGCTTGTGGTGTAACGGACATTATGATGCATACCATGGAACGTTATTTCTCTCATGATGACGATATGACGGTGACTGATGCCATTGCTGAGAGTATTCTCCGTACGGTAAAAGATAGCGTTTTTGAAGTACTGAAAGAACCGGAGAATTATGTACATCGTGCCCAAATTATGTGGGCAGGTAGCTTGGCACACAATGATTTGACGGGATGTGGAACAACCGGTGACTGGGCAACACACCAGCTTGAACATGAACTGAGTGCACTATTCGATGTAGCACATGGTGCAGGTCTGGCAGCTCTTTGGGGAAGCTGGGCACGGTATGTCTACAAAGAAAATGTAACCCGTTTCGCTCAGTTTGCCGTGAATGTGATGGGTGTAACAAATGATTTCAAATCACCCGAACATACCGCTTTGGCAGGCATTGAAGCCATGGAAGATTTCTATCGCGCAATTGGGATGCCGGTTAGTATTTGCGAGCTGATAGGACGGCAGGCCACTGACGAAGAAATTAAACTCATGGCAGATAAATGCAGTTCCGGTGGTAGTGTAACAACCGGAAATTTGAAGGTTTTACATCGCGATGATATGGAAAATATCTATCGCATGGCAAATAGATAACGGATTTTTTATTGTTTTTCTGACAAATACTTGTTATCTTTAGGGGCATATATCAAATTGGGGGGGGGTAGTAAAAAAGTCCTGACCCACAGGCAAAGAATATGAGAATACATTTTGAGATTAGAGAAAAACTACCTGAAATTATTGAAGAGATCCTGAATTGTGAGAGATGGACAACTTTAGTAAAAGAGGATATTTCAGGCAGAAAGTTGGTTGTCATCCGTGATCCGAATTACAATTCGGAGGCGACAGTAGAAATCTATGCCCGAGAGATTACCATCAAGACGGCATGGTCAAACTACACGTATCGCTTGTTTGTTTTGGGCGATAATGTTTGGTGTGAGTACAATGGTGCTTATCGCGGACTGTTGGAACAAAATCTATTGCCTACCATCACTCCCAGAGAAGGTTTGTTGGAATCTGAGGTATTGGATAGCTCTTTGTACGGGAGTGAAAAGAGGAAACTCAGAGAGTATGCTGAAGACAACTTGAAACTGAAAAAATTCCGACGCGAGAACTTTAATGAAGATCGTACAGGTGTGGCTCATTTTGACCATCCCAAGAGGGTATATGACGAATTCATTAAAGAAGATTACGTGGCCCCATCTTCCGACGAATAGCGAGATAGGAAGATGATCATCAGTGCCAGTCGCAGGACGGATATACCTGCTTTTTATTCGGAGTGGTTTCTCAACCGGATAAAAGAAAGGTATGTTTTGGTACCTAATCCGTATAATCCTAATATGATCAGCAGGGTCAGTCTGGACCCTGCTGTCATTGATTGCATTGTCTTTTGGACGAAGAATCCTGCACCGATGATTGATAAACTGGACAGATTGCAGGACTATAAATACTATTTCCAGTTTACACTGAATCCGTACGGAACGGAACTTGAAAGTAAACTGCCACCACTTCAAAAGCGTATAGATACATTCAAACGCCTTTCTGATAAGATAGGAAGGGAGAAAGTGGTGTAGCGATATGACCCTATTCTTACGAACGAACAATACACAGTTACTTTCCACCAAGACAAATTTGCAGAAATGGCATTTGCTTTGCATGACTATACTGAAAAGTGTATGCTGGGCTTTATTGATCATTATCCGCATCTGCGTTCCTTTCTCCGTGAATTTCATATCGAGCCGTTGATAAAGGAAGATATCGATGCCATGGCCATTTCATTTAAGAAGACTGCGGATGAATGTTCGATGGAGTTGGATACTTGTACAATGAAGGTCGACTTATCTCATTTGGGTATTTCGGGTGGAGTGTGCGTTGACAATAGGTTGATTGAACGAATTGTCGGATATCCTATTATTGCCCGTAAAGATAAGAATCAGCGGGACATTTGTCGTTGTGTGGAAAGTATTGACATCGGCACTTATGAAAGCTGCCTCAATGGCTGCATTTATTGCTATGCTATTAAAGGTAATTATAATACGGCGAAATTTAACCGGAGTAAACACGATAAGGATTCTCCGATGCTAATAGGAGAAGTGGATAAGGACGCAGTGATTAAAGAACGGGAAATGAAGAGTCTGCGTACCGATCAGCTTTCTATGTTTTATTAAAAAATCATTCTGACCGGAAACAATTATTGCTTGGATTGTTGTACCTGATAAATAACTTATAATTTAGTGTATCCTTAAAATAAAGAGCATGGAGAAAGAGACTGAGCAAGAATTGATCAAAAAAATGATTGGCTTTCAGAAAGAGGAAATAACATCGAGTATTATATACCGGAAGTTAGCGGCAAAGGAAAAGGATCCTCATAACCGGGAGATATTGCAACGTATTGCAGAGGATGAAAGTAGGCACTACGCCACACTACGAGGCTATACTCATCAGGATGTCAGTCCTAATCGTTTTGAAATCTGCTTTTATGTATGGTTAGTGCGTCTGCTGGGTGTTACGTTTGCCGTTCGTCGTCTGGAACTGGGAGAGAAAGAAACGAGTGGGGTATATTCCCAATACCCGAGTATGGAACACTTTGCCGAGATGGTGCGGGATGAGCAGCACCATGAAGAAAAGCTTATTGAAATGATAGATGAGGAGCGCTTGCAATATATGGGTTCGGTGGTCCTAGGGCTGAATGATGCCTTGGTGGAGTTTACCGGAGCATTGGCAGGTTTCACGCTGGCGCTGAATGATACGAAACTGATTGCGCTGACCGGCAGCATTACAGGGATTGCAGCGGCACTTTCTATGGCTTCTTCCGAATACCTTTCCACTAAATCAGAAAAGACTCATAATAAGCGTCCGGTTAAGGCAGCTATTTATACGGGGATAGCTTATATCATAACCGTAGTGGCTTTGGTAGGTCCGTTTATCTTATTGTCAAGTCCTGTTCTGGCTTTATGCATCATGCTGGTGATGGCGTTGCTGATTATTGCCTTTTTCAACTATTATTATGCCATTGCCCGTAATGAAAGCTTTAAACGCCGTTTCACGGAGATGGCGGTGTTGAGCTTCTCCGTGGCCGGAATCAGCTTTCTGATAGGTTATTTGCTGAAGACAGTGACGGGAGTAGGGGGATAGGCATATCCGGATCCGGACTCCCTTTAGATATCCTCAGTGTACAACTGACTGCCCGAACGAAATTTACTTTTCATGAAACGTACCAGTGATGCCGGATGATGGATACTCTTGAAGCCTATAAGGCTTACACCTATGAATGGGCTATGAATAATGCTGCAATAAGTAGGCTGTTGATAGGAGAATGATTTAAAAAGCCCTGAAATGCGAAACTTCAGGGCTTTTGTATTTTGTCAACCGATGAAAAATCAACTGAATTATATTTTGGAACTGTGCAGTTTTTTATAGAGTTCTACACGTTCGGCTATTTCAGCTTGAGATAGATTGGCCGGAAGCTCAATTGTTGTTCGTGGAGTAATTGCTACAAGAATAACTTCTCCAACTTTTTTCTTATGCTCTTTAAGAGCGTTTTCTGCTAACTGATTGGTCTCTGGTCGGACAATACTCTTTTTCATCATATTGAATTGTTTTTAAGTTTTCATTTTCGCTGGGGCTAATTGGCAGGTTGCTAAAAGGAACTCATTGTTCAATGTGGTTATCACTTCTTTTACGCTGCGTATTTTTTCGGAGAGAAAAGCATTGCTGCCTGCAAATGCATATCCTCTTTTCATATTTCCTTTGGCCGCATTATACAGTGCTTTGATGATGCAGTAAGGACTTTTCTGATAGTCACACGTCTTGATGCAATGGAATGAGCGACATTTGGGCTTTTCCTGTCCTTTCTCTACATTACGGATAAATTCCCCATCAATGGCTCGTCCGGGCATTCCTACGGGACTTTCGATAATGAGAACGTCTTCGGGCTTAGAGTGGATATAAACCTCTTTGAAGGTTTGTGAAGCATCGCACTCTTAGGTTGTTACAAAAATGCTTCCCATTTGTACGGCCGAAGCTCCCAATTGCATGAATCGTGCAATATCTTCACCTGTAGAGATTCCACCTGCGGCAATTACAGGAATATCTTTTCTTTCCTTATAGCTCATTGCAATTGCTACAACTTCGGGTATCAAGGACTCCAAAGCGTATTTCTCATCTTGTATTTGTTCTTTCTTAAAGCCCAAATGTCCTCCGGCTTTAGGGCCTTCTACTACTATGGCATCGGGTAAATAATCAAAGTTCTTCTGCCATTTGTCGCATATAATCTTGGCCGCTCTTGAAGAAGATACAATGGGCACCAACTTCGTTTTGCTTTCCGGTGTCAGGTATAGGGGTAAGTCGAGCGGAAGTCCTGCGCCGGCAAAGACTACGTCGATTTTTTCGCTTATGGCAGTGCGTACCATCTCTGCATAATTGGAAAGGGCCACCATGATATTCACTCCGATGATTCCTTTTGTTTTTTGGCGGGCTTTTCTGATTTCCTCTTTGAGTCCGCAAATGCACTTTTCGGTATAGTCGCCTTTGCCTTTAGGGTATAGCAGGCCTAAACCTGCACATGAAATAACACCAATGCCGCCTTCGTTGGCTACGGCTGATGCCAGGCCGGACAATGAAATTCCGACTCCCATTCCACCTTGTATGATAGGTGTTTTTATCTCTATATTTCCAATAAAAAATGGCTTCATAAAACTGATATTGTAATAAGACTGTAAGCGGATAAATATACTTCCGGGTATTCTATTCGTTTAGCGATGTTCTTTTCTTTGTATTGCTGTTTTAGTTGAAAAAAGCAAGAACAGAAGATCTGATCTCCTGTTCTTGTTGTAGGGTAGACATTAATAACGTCTGGAATTATAACCGTTGTTACGGGGTCTTTCTTCACGAGGACGTGCAGCGCTTACTGAAATAGTTTTCTGATCGTATTCTGCTCCGTTAAGTTCATTAATTGCCTTTTGTCCATCTGTATCGCTTGTCATTTCGACGAAACCAAATCCTCTGGATCTTCCCGATTCTCTGTCCATAATAACTTTAGCTGAAGAGGTCTCTCCATACGCTGAGAATAATTCGTTCAAGTCAGCATCATTTATGCCATAGCTTAAACCTGAAATGTAAATGTTCATTTGAAATTTTAATTAAATAAATATTAAGTAAGAGTGAGGGGATAATTAAAGGAGAGGTCTGCTTAATAAGATATAAAAAGGAGAACTATACGATAACGATTCGTAACTCAAACCGCGACAAAGGTAATACAATAGTTGGGAATGGCAACTTTTAATTCGTAATTTATTAATAAAAAAGCGATAATTGTTGTTTATTAGCATTAGAGGGCTTAAAACTCCACCTTATAGAGGACGTGGCGGAGCAGAGGGTGATTGGCTTCTACGAGCGGATGATCAAATTCTTTAGTTTTTACCATACCTATCTTCTGCATCACACGCTCCGAACGCTTGTTGGGGAGTGAGGTAAAGGAGTATAATTCTTTGAGTTTCAATACGGTCTTTGCATGCTCCAGGCAGGCTAAAGCGGCTTCAGTGGCGTATCCCTTGTTCCAGACTTCGGGAATTAGTCGCCAGCCTATTTCTATGGCAGGAGCAAAATCTATATCGAATGTAACCGTATGCAATCCTACGTAGCCGATAAAAGAATGATCTTCTTTCTTTTCTACTGCGTATAGCCCGTATCCATTGGCTGCAAATTCTTGTTGGATACGGTGGTAGAAATCAAGAGTTTCCTGATAAGATAGCTTTTTGAGAAAGAATTCCATTACCTGATCGTTGCTATTTAATCCGGCAAAGACGGGGATGTCTTCTTCTTTCCAATCACGTAGAATCAGACGCGGGGTTTCCATGTATGTATTCATCTTGTTCTTAATTTATTCGATTTGTTTTTTTCGCTTTTTACGGTTCATATATTCACGTAGTAGGGTTGGGGTGGCACAGAAGATGAGTTGTGCCCGATTCCATTTATAGCATTTTTGAAAGACAACCATGGCAATGGTTATGAATAAGGCGGCTCCGATAGAAGCCTCTAAAGGTAACCAGCCCAGATTCTCTTTGGGTAATAGCATAGGAATGAACGCCAGTGCTCCGGCAGGAGCAAAGTATTTCCCTGTCCACTCGAAGATAAGGAACAGGATAGCCGCAATGGTTAAAGCGACGATACTTTCCGGTAGATGAAGATGGTGGTGACCGACAATTTGAAGTACAGTACCCAGAGTGGCTGCGGTAGCCAGAAAGAGAAATACTTGTGTAGGACGATTTCTGAATCCTGCTTTAGAATTTACCATTTCTACGAAGGTCACCATGAGTGGGGGCAATATGAGATAGGGGTAATCCATGCCGACGGCCAATTCGGCCAAAGCACCTACAAAACAGAATAATATCAGCCATCTGATGATATCTTCCTTGCCGGGTTTTCTGTCGACAGGTTTAGGCATCCGGTTACGTATTCCGCATTTTTCCAAGATGATTTGTACAAGCACTACTGACACTGACATTGAAAAGACTGCTATCGGATAGACGATACTTTCCGTATGAAGCAAAACGGGCAATACGCAAGCTGATATCAAAGGAATCAGTGTAGCGCGACTGATTAAAAGGGAAGCACCTGCAAAAGCAAATGCAGCGCATAGATTGACCACATAGGGCAGGGGTGAATAACGAACAATGCAGATACCGACTGCAGCTCCAAGAGTCATAAGCAGGATGATTTGCCAACGTTTTACATTCCATACCCGCTTATCGATAATTAACAGGCCGATGATCAGTGCTGTCATTTCCGGAAACAGAATTTCCTTTTCATCGGTCCATTCAGCTAAACCGACCATCATCAGGATCATCGCCAGCGATATCAGATATCTTGTCAGTTTTCTGTGTTCCATTTTATAATCTTGAATTTTGGGCACAAAGTTAAGGGAAACTGCCGTATTATGAAACTTCTTGGCTATCTTTGCGCGCTGAAAACCTTGAGTGGCTTTCTTTATAAAAGAGTTCTGTATGCAAAATTTGGTAAAGAAGGAGTATAAGATTCCTTTTATTCTGGTAACTTCCCTATTCTTCTTATGGGGATTTGCACATGCGATATTAGATGTGCTAAACAAACACTTTCAAGATGTGCTGGTTATTACACGTGCCCATTCGGCATGGGTACAGGTCATGTTTTACCTGGGTTATTTCGTGATGGCTATTCCTGCCGGACTGTTTATCAATAAGTACGGTTACCGGAAAGGAGTAGTTTTCGGTCTGTTGCTTTATGGCATAGGCTCCCTGTTTTTCATTCCCGGAGAATATTGGATGTCTTTCAACTTTTTTCTGTTTTCCCTGTTTGTCATAGCCTGTGGCTTGGTTTTTCTGGAAACAGCGGCTAATCCTTACATGACGGAATTAGGCGACCGGGAAACGGCTGCCAGTCGCCTGAATCTGGCGCAGTCGTTCAATGGATTGGGCTGTATTTGCGGTCCGCTTATCGGGGGATTGTTATTATTCTCGGAAGGGGGCGAAAGCAATATATCATTGCCTTACACACTGATGGGGATCATTGTATTGGGGGTTGCTCTGGTATTCTATAAGATACGCCTGCCGGAGATTGTTCATGAAGCTGATGAAGAAGAAGTCGGAGAAAACGGTGCACGCGGGCTTTGGTCGCACAAGCTGTTTATCTTCGGTATTATCAGCTTGTTTTGCTACGAGATTGCAGAAATATCAATCAACAGTTTCTTTATCAATTATGTGGTGGATGATGGCTGGATGAATGCCCGCGATGCATCTGTAGTACTTTCGTTCGGTGGTCTGGGACTGTTTATGTGCGGACGTTTTGCCGGTAGCTGGATTATGCGGTATATCCGGGCAGAAAAAGTGTTGTTCGTTTGTGCAATAGGAACGGTGGTCAGCACGTCTTTGGTAGTTCTTAATCTGGGCATTTTGTCATTAATAGCCCTGTTCCTGGGATATGCGTTCGAAGCTATTATGTTCCCCACGATTTTCGCTCTTTCATTGAGGGGATTGGGTAACTATACGAAGCGTGCGTCTTCTTATCTGATGATGTCCCCCATCGGGGGAGCAGTAGGACCGCTCATGATGGGGTATGTGGCTGATCAGACCAATATGTCTTTCTCGTTCATCGTTCCGTTGCTTTCGTTTATCGTGGTGTTGCTTTATGCCTGGAAAGTAAAGCAACGTTCGTTTTGCTAATATCCGAACTTTTCCGCAGCCTTTTCCATCTGTTCGATGATGGCTACTCCAAAGGGACAGTTCGTTTCACATTGTCCGCACTGAATGCACTCCGAGGCATGATGCGAGAGCGTCTTGTAGTGTTCGCGTACTGTCTCGGGTATTTCATTCTGGGCAATGGTTAGGTTATAGTACTTGTTTACACTCGCTATATCAATTCCTACCGAGCAAGGGGCGCAATGTCCGCAATACATACAATGCCCCTGCCAGCTAAACTTTTCCATACCTGCCATAATTGGGGTGTAATCTTTTTCTTCTTTAGTAGCATTACACCAGTTGATTGCAGCTTGCATCTCATCGCAACTCTTGCAACCGACCATTACGGAAGCAACAGCCGGACGGGTTAGCGCATACTCAATGCACTGCACCGGTGTCATAGCTTTGCCAAAGGGAGAGTTCGTTTCACTCAATAAGTCTCCGCCGCCATAGGCTTTCATTACATCCAGACCTATACTTTTCTGCTCACAAAGTTCATAAAGCTTTTCACGTTCCGGATCTATATTTTCGAGGGAATGGGCATAACTTTCGTCAGCCCATAAATCATCTACATTTTCGCTGGGCGGCTGCAAATCGTAACAGGGATTAATGGAGAACATCAGTACTTCTATCAATCCACTTTCTACAGCCAACTTTGCCACAGTAGGGTTGTGGCTGCTTAGCCCGATATGGCGAATTTTACCTTCTTCTTTCAGACGCAGGGCCAACTGAATGATAGGACCATTGAATACTTCATGGAAATCTTCTTCGCTATCTACGTAGTGAATCATACCAATATCAAGGTAATCCGTATGAAGACGTGTCAACTGGTCTTCAAAGGAAGCAATTGTTTTTTCTACATCACGGGTACGCAGATACTGGTCATTTTCCCAAGTAGTACATAGATGTCCCTGGATAATAAACTGCTGCCGACGTCCAGTCAATGCTTTGCCGATATTACTGCGCAGATTCGGATTTGAGGCATACATATCGATAAAGTTGATTCCTTTACTGATGGCGAAATCCATTTCCGAATGTACCTGTTCTTCCGTTTTTCCCACGAAACCTTCACAGCCCAGTGCGATGACACTAACTGATAGGCCTGTATTTCCTAATATTCTGTATTCCATGATATTTCAAATTCTTAGTATGTTTTTGCGAAGTTACTAATATAAAAGAAAACGTTCCCGTTTTAATCCGAATAAATTTGCACTGAATAAATAGTTGGGATGATGGATATATGAAAGCTTGGGACGATTGAGATGAAGACTATTTATTTTATAATTATCCGGAAAAACGGAAACGCTTATGATGATATGGTTTTATGAAGGTCCATTTTTATATAGTTATAGGAGATGTTAAGAAAGTTATCTGAAGGCATGTTTCAGCCTTTCCAAACCTTTAGCCAACTGTTGCCGTGGACAGGCAATATTGATACGGATAAAATTGTCTCCGCCTTCCCCGTACATACTGCCTTCATTGACCCAGACCTTTTCTTTTTCCAGTAGAGCCGTCACGATTTCTTCTGATGACTTCTTCAACACTGAACAGTCTACCCATACCAGATAAGTACCTTCTAATTTAAGTACGGGGAAATCCGGTAGATGATCATTGAAATAGTTTCTCAGATACTGATAATTGGCAAACAGATAACTTTTTAGTTCTTCCAGCCATTCTTCCCCTTCATTATAGGCGGCTATCAATGCCTCCACACCGAATGGGTTCACATCACAAACCTCATTGATATTAATGGCTTTATCTATTTTTCTGCGTATATCTGCATCAGCGGAAATGATGTTTGCAATCTGAAGCCCGGCCAGGTTAAAAGCTTTGCTGGGTGATGTGCAAGTGACGGAGTGCATCCGGAACTCTTCTGAAAGAGATGCAAAAGGTGTATAAGTATGTCCCGGAAAGACCAGTTCACAATGTGTTTCATCTGATACCACCCATACATTATTTCGAAGGCAAATCTCACCAATACGTATTAATTCCTGTTTGCTCCAGACTCTTCCGGCCGGATTATGCGGATTACACAATAACAGTAATTTTATTTTCGGGTCTGCCGCTTTCTTCTCCAGATCGTCAAAATCAATCCGATAGGTGTTATCATCATAGATCAATGGATTGGAAATCATCTCGCAATCATTATTACGGATGGAAGAAAAGAAGCAATTATACACCGGAGTCTGCACCAGAACTCTATCACCAGGATTCGTCAGGGCTTTTATGATTGCTGATAAAGCCGGTACTACTCCGGTTGTATAGATTATCCATTCTCTCTCTATTTTCCAATTATGACGTCTGCCGAACCAGTGGATTACCGCATGATAATAGCTGTCAGGCACGCGGACATAACCGAAGATACCATGTTCTACCCGCTTTTTCAGCGCTTCTGTCACGGCTGGGGCTGTACGGAAATCCATATCGGCTACCCACATTGGCAATATGTCGGCATCATTGGCAGAATCCCATTTATAAGAGTTCGTACCCCGGCGTGGAATGATTTCATCAAAATTGCATTTCATACCTAATCAGTCAAAACAGGTTTGGTCGTCCCATAATTTCAATTCACAGTTGCCCGGTGCTTTTATATTCTCATCCAGGATTATAGCTCCGAAACTTTCGGCAGTGATACTTCCTGTACGTGGATTTTTTACACTGTGAACCGGACTATGGATAGTGGCCTGTACACTGCTATATTCAAAAGCGAGGTCTGCATCTTCTGTCATCGTGCAGTTCTCCATAATCAGATCGTGGGCATAGCAAAGCGGCTGTGTACCTGAAATCTTGCAGTTCACCAGACGCAGATTTCTGGAATGCCAGCCTAAATATTCCCCATTCAATACAGAGTCGTAAACCGTCACGTTTTCCGTATTCCAGAAAGCATCCTTTGAATTGATTACCGCATTACGGATTTCTACGTTTTTGCAGTATTGGAAAGAGTAGTTACCATTCATCTCAAAGTCATCAATCCTGATATTTTCACCGTGTACAAACAGGTAATCACCTTTGTCTACTTTTACATTCTTCAACTCTGCATTCCGGCAAAACCAGAGGGTTTCCAGTGCATAGGGCAGTTGTACGTTTTCCAGCCGGATACCATCCATTTCACGGAACATCTTCGGTGCTTCTACCAAAGTGTCTGTCATTTGCAGATTATTGGAATACCAGAGGGCGGCACGTGCTCCTTCCGTAAACAGGCAGTTTTTCACAACGAAGCCATCGTTATGCCAGAAAGGATATTTTCCCTCAAAGCGGCAATTTACAGTTTCGATATTACTACATTCTTTCAGGGCAGATTCGCCGGTATGGATCGTTACGTTTTCCAAATGAAGATTGTGAGTGGCGAACAAAGGGCGTTCACCTTCGTAATGAGTGTCTTTAATTAGTTCCATTATTCAAGTTTTTTGCTTGTTGTTTATTAAATGATTGATTATCTTTTTTCTATATTGCAAAAATACGGCGTAAATGGGATACTCTTTGTAGACGGATTACGGACATAATAACCCGGATTACAGATTCTGTTTATCGGGTACAAAAGAGGCTGCATCGGAAGATAATTTCATGTTTCTCATTATCGTTCAGAACATGAAATTGACTCGGATGCAGCCTCGTACAATAACTGGTTTTATGAATTAACGAAACGATTTGCGGTAAATTTCCACGCAGTCTTCGTGCTTCAATTCGTAAGGGTTGGCAAGGAATAATTTGCCCATTGTTTCCTTGGCATTGGTGGCAAGGGTATCAAATTCATCGGGCGTAAATCCATAATCACTCATCTTCAGGTTTGCCACTCCACAAGCTTCCTGTAGTTTTACCAGCATGGTGATAAAGTCTTCCGGTTTGTCAGCTTCCGGCATACCCATCGCTTGTGCCATTTTGATGAATCGTTCATCACAGGCATGCTTCTCTATAAAGAATTCATAGAATGCTTTGGAGATCATAATCAATCCGGCACCATGTGGCAGCTCCTGATGATAAGCGCTCATAGCGTGCTCTAAAGAGTGTTCGGCAGTAGTGCTACAAAAGGTCATTACCGCACCGGACAGATTATTGGCGAATGCGACCCTTTCACGAGCCTCCATATCAGCTCCGTTGGCAACTGCACGCGGTAGATATTTAGCTACATTTTCAATAGCGGTCAATGCGTACATATCGCTCATCAGACTGGCAGTTTTAGAGATATAACATTCTGTAGAGTGGAACAACGCATCAAATCCCTGATAGGCCGTGAACTTAGGCGGAACAGATTTCATCAACTCCGGATCGACAATAGACAGTATCGGGAAGAGTTCATCATAACCGCCAAAGCCTATTTTCTCATTGGTTTCATCATTGGTGATAACGCCCCATTGATCTGCTTCGGAACCTGTTCCGGCAGTGGTGGTAATGCAAACCAGGGGTAGGGGCTTGTTTACCATCTTTTGTCCTTTTCCGGTTCCGCCACTGATGTAATCCCATACATCACTGGGATTCGTGGCCATGAATGCCATCGCTTTGGAGGCGTCCATTACGCTTCCACCACCCAGGGCAACTAAAAAGTCGCAATTGTTTTCCTTGGCAAAAGCGGCTCCCGCCATTACGGTCGATTTTAACGGATTGGCTTCTACCTGGTCAAATACAGCAGTTTCAACACCTGCTTGCTGGAGTTCGCTTTCTACTGTATTCAGATATCCGTTATCCTTGGTAGAGCGACCGTTTGAAATAACAATCATTGCTTTCTTTCCGGGCAATTGCTGATTGTGAAGTTCCTTCACCATACCGGCACCAAACAAGGTGCGGGTAGGAATGTAAATTCTAAAATGACTCATTATTCTTCTTTTTTAAATCCTATAAATTATTCTATTTCTTTTCCCATTTCATAAGCTTCCCGTAGGGCTGGTTTATCTTTTATTTCACCCACATGCCAAACTCCGGTTCCATACACAACTCCTTTGATGGTTGGATTTTCCAGGCAATCCAGAAATCCCTGGAAAGTGTCCACGGTACGTTCCATCAGTTTCCGATCATCTTCGGCAGCGGTGACAATGAAATAAAATTCCTTATTCTTCATCTCCGTATAGAGGCCACAGCAACGGTCTATCAACGTTTTCATCTGTGCACTCATCGTGTAGAAATAAACGGGTGTAGCCATAACTATTACATCGGCTGCCACCATCTTCTCTATAATCTCTGCCGCATCGTCTTTCTGCGGGCAAGGTTTTCCGTGCAGGCTACATGTGCTGCATCCTGTGCAATAATGGATTGTCTTGTCACGCAGGAAAACCTTTTCTGCTTCGTTACCACTTTCAATTGCTCCTCGCATAAATTCGTTGCAAAGGGTGTCGGAGTTTCCGCCACGACGAGGGCTGGATGATAAAATCAATACTTTCTTAGTCATAATCATTTTATATTATAAAGTTAAAACCACTTCTTATTTCTTATGCAGCCATTTCCATTCTGATTTGTCTTTCGGATTGTGTAGCACGTATTCTTAATACGATGAATACAATGCTTAAAACAAGGAATATCAAAGAGCCGATGACGGAATAACGCGTATTGAAGAAGGTGATAAACAATCCGCAGACGGCTGCACCTACTGTAGTACCGAGATTGGCAGATAATAAATACAGTCCGTTGGCAAAATCCGGTGCTTCGGGAGCGGCATGCGTTATCATATATTGCATGGTGCTCTGTCCATATCCCGCCAAAATTCCCAGGATCAGAATGATTACTGCCATTGCCATCAGCCATTCCCCCAAAGCGAATACTCCTATATAAAAAGTCAGTAGTGCCAAAGGAATCATTATCATGCTACGTACCGGATTGACCGCCAGTTGCTTTCCGGCTATTACATTTCCTATAATATTGGCCAGTCCATAAATCAGTAGCATTGTACTGATTACGGTGTACGAAACCTCGGTGATTGTCTTCAAGTAATCAGACATATAGCTGAAGAATCCGAATAAGGCTCCGTTAATCAGCGTGATGGTGAGAATGGAGTACCAGACTACTTTCTTTTTTAATACACTGAGTTGTGTACCGTAGGACAGTTTCTCTTTGACCGGCATAGAAGGTACAAACGGGATGGTTGCAACCAGTACCAATGCATTTACAACGGTGAAGAATAACATTCCCATTGAATACGAAACTTCACTTGCAATATAGCTCGTCACCGGCACCCCCAGCACCATACCTGCTGATACGCCGATGAATACCTTTGCTACCGCCTTTGGTGCCTTCTCCTTACTGACAGATGCTGCCGCTACCGTGAAAGCCATAGATACATATACCGGATGAAGGAATGCCGGGAGTGCACGGGATATCAGCAATACCGTAAAATTAGTGGTCATCATGGAGATGATATTACTTAATGTAAATAATCCCAGTGCCAGTATCATCACCTTTTTTCGGTTGATACCCGAAAACAGTAAAGGGGTGATGGGAGCGGATATTGCTACTACCAGTGCAAATATACTAACCGTCCAACCCGCTTCCGGAACAGTTACTTGAAAGTTCTCGGCTATCAGGGGCAAAATTCCAATCACACCCATTTCGGTATTGATTATTCCGAATACACCGGTTGTGAGGATGAATACAAGTAGGGTACTTGAATTGAGTTTGAATTTATTCTTCATATATTTCTTTTTTGTACTGCAAAGGTCGGGGAAACGTAGCATTTCCTTTGTAGATAAATTACGGATATGATAACCCCAAATACAGTTTCTCGTAAATGCAAAAGCGCCCCGCTGCATCATCATTGTGCAGCGGGGCGTTTTTTTGAATAGAGGTGCGGTGCGTTGTCTTCTTATCCCAACGGGTCTTCTTCTAAGCCACCGTCTCCACCGCTCGGTTTACCGGAACCGGTGCCGTCAAGACCACTGATGGAGCTGACGTTGGTCCACATCACATTCTCGCCGATGAGGGCGCGGGTGACGGCGCTACCTTGGCGGCGCGACTCGGGGATGAAGCGGACGCGAGTACCGGAGATTTGGTTGGCGTTCACCTTCTCGGCGCTGTCCACGCCCTTGCCGTTGGAGACGCAGGTGTAGTAGAAAGTGCCCAGACCTTCCACGTGGACGGTGCGACCGGTGTTCATACTGCTCCCCAGCACCAGGCCGAGGGCTTCGAGCGTGGCCTTGCTGTCGGCGCTGCTCACGGTGGAGATGAGGGCGATTTGCTTGCAAAGCTCGTCCATCTCGATAGGTTTACCCACGCTCACGGCCTGGGGATGCCACTTCTTGGACATCTTTTTGTAAATAGGTTTGAAAAATGCCATACGTTATGGTTTTTAAGTAAAACATGCCCTGTAGACCATTCTGAAGGAGGTGGGAGACTTATAAGAAGTGTCATCGATACTTGTGCTAAGTATACCTGATACTTGTGCTAAGTGTCGAGCATACTTGTACTAAGTATCAACAACGGTCTTTAGGCTCTTCTACGGTTCATCTTGACTGTCAGGATTTATTTAATTATTGCTTGTTGAAAGTATTTCAGTTGATGATTAGGGGGATTTTTCGCATATTCCACTGATTTGTTCATAAGGGACGCATGCACAGCTACGGTTGTCCAGATAACGCAGTGCCACATAAGGAACTACTTCACAGGAGATGCGCAGATGCAAGGTAGCAATTACTTCCGCAAGGCGCGGATGAAAGGAATAATCCCGTCCATTGTATATCTGTACCCATACATGGTCTCCTTTCTTGATGTGTAGTTCTGGATTCTTCATAAGCTGTATAATTAATGTGATTGTGTGATATTACTTGCATAGTAACGGCAGACAACTATAGCGGTGCAGGTTGAAAAAGCGTTTTTGGACGGCACCCAACCCAGGAATGAGCATATAAACAGAAGTTGTCTTGGTATTAAGGCGCACAAATAGTGCATCCGTTTTCAGGGATTGAAGGCGGAATTATATTTCGTATATCTATTAGGATAGTAAAGAGGAGTCCAGATAGTAATATATAAGATTAAATAGCTTTTTTATTAGCATTTGTTTGCTTTTTTGTCAAAAAGTATGCATCTTTGTATGTGACTTTTGCCGTTACTATGCAAGTAATATCACCTTAATAAAGTGCCGTACAGCATATTGATGCTATCTACTTTCTTCTTTTTACTTCCTTTCACTAAGGCAATCACTTGTCTGTTTACTTTGTCTATTACCTCCGCATCAAAGGGCTTCAGATAACTCATCGTCACCCGTATGGACGAATGTCCCAACGACTGGCTGATAAGTCCAAGAGGTGTTCCACTATGATAAGCCAGCGTCGCCCACGTATGGCGGGCGGTATACGAACTCACGGAAACGCCGGGCAGGAGTTTCTTCATCAACCGTGCCAGTTCCCGGTTGAAGTGGCGCAGTGTATCCTGATAAAGATGATACCGTTCTTTACCCGGAGATGCCTCATTCAGTATCGGGAACAAATAATACTCCGATTCAGCCCTGTTTCTGTACTTCTGCAACAACCGGAATGCATCCGGCGGCACGTCCACCACCATCAGCTTGCCTGTCTTATGCCTCCGGTAGACGATACGCCTACCTTGCAAGTCCTGCTTCCGCAAATGTGCCAGATCGATGAAAGGCATACCGCGAAGCATGAACATCAGTAGGAAGTAGGCCAGCACACGCTGTTGGGGCAACGACAATGCGCTGAAATCCGTAGTCTCCAACTGCCGCATCTGTTCCGCCGTCAGTGCCCGCTTGGTGCGCGACTCTACTTTGGTATACAATTCCTTGAACAATATCGGATTGTAGTCTACCATGCCGGGTGGCATCCAGCGGTTATAAACTGCCTGAAGCGTGCGCATGTAAGTGGAAATAGTGTTCGGACTGCATTCACATTCCGTTAGCCATGTCTCATACTCCTTCAGTCGCTCCGGCGTAAAGACATCCCGTATTGGTGCAAGGGCGTTCGACATTGATGTCGGATCATCTCGCATCGGTGCAGAGGCATTCCAAAAACGGGTAAAAGAGCGCAGTACACTCCGGTAAACATGTGCTGCCGGAAATTTCCCTCCTTTTTCCAAGTCGGCAATTACCGTCTCCATGTAGCCGGTCAGGTTATCGCCTGCCGACACAACATCTTTCTTTTCTTTATCTTCCATACAGTACTAAAATAAATCTTCATCCAAACAGGCACAAGTTCAGCAATGTTTATGAGAATAAAGAATAACCTGTTCCTGCTGTTCGCCAATAGGCATCGTAAATGATGTTTTAGTTTCTTTTCCGTTTAATTAGTATACTCTTACGAAGAAAGCCGATGGATGTGTCTATTTTTGTCCGAAACTAATACAATATATTTATGAAAAAACTTAGCTATCTTGTTTTATTTTTCCTGTTAGCTATTCCTGCATCGGCGCAGAATCAGTTCAAGTTGAGCTCTATTCCTTTTCTTCTTTTCTGGCATAACACGCCTAAATCTTTTCAGGTGACAGATATAAATAAGCGTATTTCCACTATTCCGCACAATCTGATTATCCACAACCGCCCTGTTGATTATGAAATAGAAAAAGACCGGATCAGCATAACTGCGGCAGGAAAGACGAATCTTTTCAACAGCCCTTCCGGGAAATCGAAGGTTGCGAACGCTCCACTTATCCTGTTTGAGCCGGAAGCCGATTTTACAATGAGTGCACGGGTTACAGGCAAATTGAAGTCGGTTTATGATGTAGCTGCCCTTGTTATTTATCAGGATGATGATGTCTGGGCGAAGTTCTGTTATGAGAACTCGGTTCATCTTCAGCCGACAATTGTTTCCGTTGTCACCCGTACTTTCTCTGATGACTGTAACTCCATGCCGGCAGGTGATTACGCATATATGGCAGTAGTGAAGAGGGGGTCGGAATATTCATTCTTCTACTCCTCTGACAATAAAAACTGGTTGATGGTCAGGAATTTCAACCTTGAGACGAAGGGAAAGATTAAAGTCGGTTTCGCGGCACACGGTTCTCGTGGTGACGGCTTTACGGGAGTATTCAGTGAGATAAAATATCAGCCGAAAGCTTTGGATGATATGCGAATGTTGTCTTTGTTTTGAAGCTGTATCCCGAAATTTGTACCCTTATTACGGATATGATAACCCCAATTACAGATACCTGACTTCTCAATTGGAATAATTTCTATCTTTGTTGCAGTTCAAATACTTAAGTGCTCGATCACAATTAATTTATATTATGGTAAATGAGAATTTAGCGGGTTGTTTCATTGATTTTTAGCTCTCCCGACATTAATTGGGGAAGTAATGTATTGCGCAAAGATGATAAATATTCTGTTTCTGTCTGTAATTTAACTATCTTTAAGACCATATTGGTAATAATTTTATTGAAATCGTTTAAAACTTTATCAGTTGGATAGACTAATTTAGTCATTGCCAATCGTTCTTTTGATAAATCAGCTTGTCCATTACTACCTGTAGCGTATGATTCTAATAAGATTTGCTTTCCTAAAAAATATTGTCCTATGAACATTTTATCATTCTGTCGATTTGTTCGTACAATAGTTACGTGCGAATCCACAGTTACATTCTTTTTTTGAAACCATACTTGGGCGGGTCTGCCTAATGTTCCTATTCCTGTTGAATTAATTAATACATCTCCATATTGAACCCATTTTTCATTTATTTGTTTTGGAATGTGTTTTCGTGCTATAGATAAATCAATTTTCCTTCCTCGTATACATTTTTGGCCTATTACAAGTTGATTGGAACTTTCATCATATTGTGGAGTAATCCCTTTTGTAATAAGAGAACAGATCGATTTTAATTCTGAAATTTTCCATCCTTCCGGTATCATTCCAAATTCAGAGTTTACGAATTTTCCATCCTTGAACGGCTCGAAATCGACAAACCACGATTTGAACAACGCCTGTGCCTGCTGCTCTAAATTATTATTTATTGAACAAGTCAATTTTGCATAAATACTTATGAATATGGATAGAGTTATAAAATTAGATAATGTAGATCACTATAACAGTCTCTACGGATTGGAAACCCTGCATCCTCTGGTGAGTGTGGTGGATCTTACCAAAGCAACCAAATCGGTCAATCATATCCAAATGACCTATGGCCTTTATGCA
>Ga0192242_10089_pt1 | contig 44228 bp, 34 predicted proteins | sample Koala_Koa27_J3_FD_131235 | JGI IMG/M metagenome (GOLD analysis project Ga0192242, IMG submission 131235) | Enriched cells from koala feces incubated with labeled cellulose particles, San Francisco Zoo, California, United States - Koala_Koa2-7_J3 ...
CCGTAAAGAAGCGGCGTTTTACCATATTGCTCACGGGCCAGATAGGTACGCAGCGTAAAGATATCTTCCGGTGAGTTTTGATCCATCGGGGTTCCGGCCGTAGAACGGATCATGATCAATGCATAGGATGAATATCCGATCACAATTACCATCAGGGAAACTAAGATCGTATTCACGATTTGGATGCTGATCTTTTTACTTCTGAACATATACAGGGAAAGTAAAGCGATCAGGACTAATCCTAAAATATAGCCACTGCCGATAAAAGGTATACCTAACAAAGTAACCGAAAGAATGAATGCGATCTTCATGCGAACCTCATTCACTTCCGGACGCATGGTTTCATAAATCGCCCAGATCAATACGGCAGCGATCACAATCACATAGGCATATACTCCGGAATTATAAGGCATGCCCAACGTATTGACAAAGAACAGCTCAAACCATCCGCAAACTTCTACCAATCCCTGGACAACACCATACATCATCAGGGCGATCATCGCAAAAGAGACAGCCAAAGCAATCAAGGTACCCTTCATATTGGGATTCGGGAATTTCTTATAATAATAAACCAGTACGATTGCCGGAATACAAAGCAGGTTCAATAAGTGGACACCAATACTTAACCCCATCAGATAAGCGATCAGTACGATCCACCGGTCTGCATGCGGATGGTCCGCAGCATCTTCCCATTTAAGGATCAGCCAGAAGACAACCGCTGTAAATAAAGAAGAATAGGCATACACCTCCCCTTCTACAGCACTGAACCAGAACGTATCACTGAACGTATAGGCTAAGGCACCAACCAAACCACTCCCCATGATCGTAATCAACTGGGCACTGGTCATTGCCAGACCTTCCTGCACAATAATTTTACGGGCCATATGGGTAATACTCCAGAACAGGAATAAAATGGTCAGACCACTACAGATAGCCGACATCGTATTCACCATGATGGCGACTTTATCGAGAGAAGAAGCAAACTGGGTAAACAGATTAGCTGTTAGCATAAAGAAGGGAGATCCGGGAGGATGTCCTACTTCCAATTTAAAAGCTGAAGAAATAAATTCACCGCAATCCCAGAAACTGGCGGTGGATTCCATTGTCATCAGATAAACGGTTGAAGCAATCAGAAATACGATCCATCCTAACGCGTTGTTGATCAGTTTATACTTTCCCATAAATGTATTTAATGTGATAATTTTTTCTTCATACAAGACTGTCTTCCACAGATAGCCGGGCGCAAAGGTACATATTTACGTTTTAATACCAACGGATTAGAGGGGGGATAAATTGTATGACAGGGAAGAGAAACTATCCGGAACGTAAACAATCCCTTCTTACAGGTAGTTATACCGCTGTTAACAGATCATATATTTTTCCCGATAATAAGGCAGGAGTAAAATGATTTTTTAGCTTTGTATGGAATTATGTTAAAAGAACAGACATGAAACGTATATTATCAATCTTTCTAACAGGCTGGTTATCTATCTTTTGTATAACTGTTGCATATGCACAGGAAGAGTTACAGCCGCTTCCTATTGATCCTAAATTAAGATATGGAACATTAGACAACGGACTTACTTATTACATCCGCCATAACAGCCAGACACGGGAGCGTGCCGACTTTTATATTGTACAGAACGTAGGTTCTATCCTTGAAGAGGAAAACCAGCGGGGACTGGCCCATTTCCTCGAACACATGGCATTTGACGGAACGACCCATTTCCCGGATGATGCGATGGATCAGTATACCGAAAGTATCGGGATCCGGATGGGTGAAAATATGAACGCTTATACCTCATTTGATGAAACCGTATACATGATCATGAATGCACCTGTTACGCGGGAGGGAATTATTGATTCCTGCCTTTTGATCCTGCACGACTGGTCCAATTTCATTACGCTCGCTGACAGTGCGATCGAAAAGGAACGGGGAGTGATCCGGGAAGAATGGCGTACCCGGCAGGATGCCCAGGCCCGTTTATGGGAACAACAACTTCCCAAGATGTATCCCAATAGCCGGTATGCCCATCGCATGCCTATCGGAACCATTGATGTGATCAACAACTTTAAGCCGGATGAATTGCGGGATTATTACAAAAAATGGTATCGTCCGGATCTGCAGGCAATCATCATAGTAGGAGATATTGATACGGAAGAGATCGAAAACAAAGTAAAATATCTATTCTCTGATATACCAGCCCCGGAAAACCCTGCGGAAAGGATCTGGTTCCCTGTCCCGGACAATAAAGAGCCGCTGGTTTCGATCGCTACCGATCCGGAAGCCTCCAACCTGATCCTCTACATTTTCTATAAACATGAAGTACTTCCTCCGGAATACCGGGCGACGATTGCCGGTATGGTGAACCATTACCTGCAAAGTGTAACCGCAACGATGATGAATGAACGCTTCGGAGAATTAGTGTTACAGGCAGACCCGCCTATTATTATTGGTCAATCATTTGATGGGGATTACATGATCTCTAAAACAAAAGGAGCATGGACGGTCGCAGCGTTAATAGAGGAAGAGAAGATCGAAACCGCTTTAACGACCTTAGTGACCGAGACAGAGCGCGCCCGGCAGTTCGGATTCACGGATGCCGAATATGAAAGGGCCCGTATCAATGTGCTGAAAGATTATGAATCGGCATTCAATGAACGGAACAATCAGAAAAACAGTACCTATACCAATGAATATGTAGAACATTTTACCAATGGAGGATACATTCCCGGAATTGAAATGGAATATAATCTGATCACCCAGGTAGCCCCGGAAATATCCTTAGAGGATGTAAACAGCTTTTTCCAGGATCTGATTAGTGATGAAAATATTGTGATCAGTCTGACAGCTCCGGAAAAAGAGAGGGCCGTTCTTCCTTCGGAAGAGGAACTTTTAGCGATCTTCCTGAGAGCACATGAAATAGAAGTCACTCCCTATGAAGAAAACCTTTCGGATGAACCTCTTATTCCGGTTTTACCGGAACCCGGCAGGATTATAACATCTACTGTAGATCCTGTTTTCGGAGCCACGGTCTTACAACTGAGTAACGGTATAAAAGTAGTCCTGAAACATACCGAATTCAAAAAAGACGAGATCCTGATGACAGCTACCAGTCCGGGTGGAAGTACACTGTTCGGGGATAAAGACATCTATAGCCTGAAAGTGTTTAATGATGTGATCGCTTTAGGGGGGTTAGGCAACTTCTCTTCTACCGACCTACGCAAAGTGCTGGCAGGGAAAAAGGCGGCAGCTTCTGTTTCACTGGGACTGAATAATGAAAATGTAAATGGTTCGGCCTCTCCTGCCGATCTGAAAACCTTATTTGAATTGATCTACCTGAACTTCACCGCTCCACGGATGGATGAGGAGGCATATGCATCCTATGTAGCCCGGATCATTCCCCAACTAAGGAATGCGGATTTAGACCCGATGGTCAGCTTCAGTGATTCCCTCACCAATATGGTTTACAATTACAACCCCAGAGCACAACGTCTGGAACCGGAAGATTTTGAAAAGATCAGTTACGCCCGGATCATGGAAATGTTCAAAGAAAGATACGCAGATGCTTCTGATTTTGTCTTTACCTTCGTGGGTAATCTGGACACAGAAGACATCCGGCCCTATATTGAACAATATATAGCCACTTTACCTTCTACAGAGCGGATAGAGAAAGGGGATCTGTCGAATGTCCCTGAGATACGGAAAGGAAAATACAATACGCTTTTCCATCGTTCCATGGAGACGGAAAAATCAGCCGTCTTTTATTTCTATTCCGGTCAGATGGACTACAACCTGGAAAATATTATTACCGGTAATATGCTGAAACAGATCCTGGATCTGGTCTATACGGAAAAAGTCCGTAAAGACGAAAGTGGTACCTATGGAGTCTACTCCTCTGTCCGTATCTCTTCTTTCCCGGAAGGAGAAACTACTTTACAAACCCATTTCGACACGGATCCGGAACGCCGGGAATCTTTAGCGGTTATTATTGAGGAGGAATTACAACGAATCGCGAACGAAGATCCACGGATGGAAGATTTCAACAAGACAAAAGAAAATATCCTGAAACGGCATGATGAAAATTTACAGGAGAACAGTTATTGGTTAAGTGTGCTGGATAATTATTATTACCGGAATTTTAATACAAACACCCAATACAAATCCATCCTGCAATCGATCACTCCAGCCCGGATACAGGCTTTTGCTAAAGAACTTTTAGATCAAGGGAATAGGATTGAGATCATTATGGAGCCATAAAAAGATGAGGGTGGCCCCAATGTATTTCTATTAGCCGCATAGCGCCGATCCGTTAATAGCCCCGTGCGGAAGCGCGGGGTTATAGAAAGAAGCCCCTGCGCCCCGTCGGGGTGCTATGTAGTGAATCCACCCATCACATAGCACCGTTATGCGGCGCATGGAATCCGGTTTTTAATACATTATTCACCTCTCTTTTTTACCTGTCCTGTTCCTGCCCGGCAATTTTATCTACGACAACGGCAATCGCACCGTCACCTGTGACATTACAAGCCGTTCCGAAACTATCCATGGCAATATATAAGGCAATCATGAGCGCCTGGAGTGTTTCATTGAATCCCAGCATACTCTGCAGGATACCTAACGCTGCCATAATAGCCCCTCCCGGAACGCCGGGTGCAGCCACCATCGCAATCCCCAACATCATAATAAACCCTCCAAACTGGGCCAGTGTAACCGGTTCCCCGGCCATATAAAGAATAGCCATGGCACAGGCTACGATTTTCATCGTACTTCCTGACAGGTGGATCGTTGCACACAAAGGGATCACAAAAACAGCAATATTTTCCCGGACTCCATTTTTAAGCGTCTGAGCCAATGTAACCGGAATAGTAGCCGCGGAAGACTGGGTACCTAAAGCAGTTGCATAAGCAGGTAACATATTTTTCAACAAACGGAACGGATTCTTTCCACTGACTCCTCCTGCAATGAGAAACTGCATCAGAAGAAGCATCACATGCAGTACAAAAATTACGACAATCACTTTCAGGAACATACCAATTACCCCCATCACATGTCCACTCACCGTCATATTCAGAAAGATCCCGAAAATATGCAAAGGCAGTAAAGGGATAATAACAGACTCAATCAATTTAGTGATAATATCCCGGAAATCAGAAAATCCCTCTTTCAAAACAGTACCTGGAATATAAGACAAACCTAACCCAATCGTAAAAGAAAGTAACAGGGCGGTCATCACCTCCATCAAAGGAGGCATTCCCACCACAAAAAATGGATTCAGCATAAACTCCTCCGGGTTTTCCATCGCTGTCAGTTCCGCATTCACAGGTAATATACCCGGAAAAATCGCAGCACTACTAAAATAGGTAAAGAACCCCGAGAATACCGTTGAGCCATAGGCGATAAGCGCGGTAATTCCTAACAGTTTGCCGGCTCCTTTGCCTAATTCACCGATCGCAGGAGCCACTAATCCTAAAATAATGAGCGGTATGGCAAAAGAGAGAAAGTTTCCAAACAAAGAATTAAAAGTCACAAATATACGAGCCAGGCTATCCGGAAGGAACTGTCCGAGCAGAACTCCTAAAAGAATAGCGATAACAACTTTACCCAGCAGGGAGATTCGGATCTTTTTCATGTGTACGATATATTTTGTAGCCAAAAGCAGCCATAATAATACTCATCAAAGGACTTATCAGATTAAAAAAGCAATAAGGAGGATACGTGAAGGTGGCTACCCCAAGCACAGTTGCCTGCGTCATACCACATGTATTCCAGGGAACCAATGGAGAAGTAACGGTGACCCCATCTTCGATCGTACGTCCCAACAGACGGTTCTCGTATCCTTTTTTAGTATAAATATCTTTGAACATATTTCCCGTCAGAATGATGGAAATATACTGGTCCGCGGTGGTCACGTTCAGAAATATACCGGATAGAACAGTAGAGGCAACCATACTGGTAGTCCTTTTCATAAAACGTACAAACACAGAAATAATGCTTCCTAACATACCGCTTGCTGCCATAGCCCCACCAAAACACATCGCACAAATGATCAGCCAGATAGTGTTAAGCATCCCCCGCATTCCACTGGTAGAAACCAGCTCATTCAGGGCCTCATTCCCTGTTTCAACCCCTGTACTTCCATAAAAAGAGATCAAAAGCCCTTTAAAACCGGCCTGTATTCCTGTCACTTCAGGACCAGCAATCTCTTTCAGGATCGAAGGTTGAAAAAGGATGGCAAACAAACCGGCTAAAGCCGCAGAAAGAAACAGGGTAACCAAAGAAGGTAATTTCTTTGCGATCATAATTCCTGTAATTACAGGAACCAACAGTACCCAGGGAGTAATATGAAATGTATCCCGCAAAATGGTAGTATATAACAAGATCTGGTCTGTAGCCGCCACTTCCTGGGAAAAACCTGCCACGGCAAAAATAACTAATGTAATGAGTATAGAAGGGACCGTTGTGGTCATGACATACCGGATATGGGTAAATAAAGGAACTTCTGTTACCGAAGCTGCTAAAATAGTCGTGTCTGAAAGCGGAGATACCTTATCCCCAAAATAGGCTCCCGAGACAATGGCTCCGGCGATCCATCCCTCCGAAAAACCCTGTGCCTGGCCAATCCCTAAAAGCGCAATACCAATTGTGGCGATAGTAGTCCAGGAACTACCGGTCATAACCGAAACAATCGCACAGATTACACAGGTGGAGACCAGGAAAAAGCTCGGATGAATAATTTGTATACCATAGTAAATCAAGGTGGGTACCACTCCACTAATCATCCAGCTACCCGAAAGGGCACCAATAATTAAAAGAACCAATAACGCAGTGGCTACCCCGGTAATATTATTGACAATAGCCATTTCAATATGCTTCCAGCGGACATAGCAGAAAAAAACCGCAATAAAAGTACAGATAGCCGTAGAGGTAAGCAGCACGATCTGGCTTCCTCCTTCCAGTGCATCACTACCAAACGTACGGATCGTAATAAATAACAAAACAACCAATATCAAAATAGGCACTATTGACAGAAAAGGGGAAGGAGTTTTGACGGAATGTTCGTCCATTGTATAAATAGCTGTTGATTAAAGCGCAAAGATAAGGAAAAAACGTTTATCAGGTCCACCCTCCCGGAAGGAATAAAAGAGAAGATAAAGAGATATATACTAATTTAAACAAAAAACAGATAGTGGTAAAAACGTATATTATATAAACATCGATCTATTTAATAGACAGATATACCATAATATGCGTTCTCCACTATCTGAATTACACAAACTTAAGGTTCAATGGATTGGCGCATTCATGAGATAAATGTACTATTGGCGCTTGTCAGGGAGGCTTACTTATTCAATGGATTTCTTTATAATAGTGTTAGCTAAGCAAAAAACATTCCTGAGTACTATAAAGAAGATCAGTCTCACTGCAAACTTACCATTCTACAATAAATTCGTCTTTAGATCCGTAATTAAAAGTCTTCTGTATTGAAGATTTGCCTAAAACCGTCCATTCCGTTACAAAAGCGTGTTTATCATAGATAGTGCTTTCACAACTTTCCTCTTCCTCATATTCTTTAAAATGTTCCTTAATCCGCACATCGGAAGATATACTTTTTTCCCAACTCACACTTTCCGGAGAAGCAGGAATAATCTCACCTTTCCAATTTTGTTCAGCATTTTTAGACGTTAGTTTCATATTCTCAAAATTTTAAAATAATTTAAAACTAAATAAATTCTTATACTCTTTGAGTATACCAAAAAGTTACTATATTTGAAAAGACATTCTTCATGTAAACTGGCAAATCAGGCTTTCATAAGAATATCCCCAGATCCCTATTGTAAATATACAACCTCTACAATAAAGAATCGAGGTGAATAATAAAGATTTACAATTACTTTGATTGTAATTTGACAAAGTAAAAAGCGACAATTACTCTAAATTCGTAAAAATGGGAAAACGCAGACTAAAAAGTTTTATTTTTTACTACAAAACTCCCTTTTTGTTACAAATTTATGACACACCTTATATAATTAATACCATCTGAATATGCCCTACAGAGACGAAACGTTTGAACTATTTATAGCTGCTTTGAAAGAAAAAATTCCTGAAAGAGGAAAACTGACGAATAAGCTGGTCGAGATCTTAATGATTGAGAAAGAAGCGATCCACCGTAGACTCAGAGGAGAAGTGCCTTTTATATTTTCAGAAATTGCGAACATATGTGAACAGTTGGGGTTGTCTATGGACAGCATTCTCTCCCGGGAATCTACAAAATGCCGCCCGATCCAACTAAAAATGGTAGATTATGTTCATTTTAATGAAGAGGATGCCCGGCTGTTAGAAAACTTTCTGGAATCCCTCCGGACAGTCAAAGATTGTCCGAACTCCGAAGTAGGGGGAGCATTAAACATTATTCCTCAGTCTTTATGCCTTGGATTTATACATCTTTACCGGTTCTATTTATTCAAATGGAGATATCAGGCAGGAGAGGATCCTTTTATCATCCATTATAAAGATGTACAACCCCCTCAAAGACTCCGTGAGATCAACCAACAGATTATCGAAGCGACTCAGGAGGCTGCCTCTACCTATCTGATCTGGGATAATATGACTTTTACCAATCTCGTCAATGACATTACTTATTTCACTACGATCAATCTCATCACTCCGGAAGAGAAGGAAATTATCAAACAGGAGATCTATGAATTTCTGGACTATCTGGAATTACTGGCAGCAAGAGGATCTCATGAAAATGGGAACAAGGTACATTTCTATGTCTCGAGTATCACGTTTGAAACCAGCATGAGTTATGTGGAAAGTCCGGAAGTCCAGATGACGATGGTTAAATCTTTTACTTTGAATGATGCGACCAGCACAGATCCCAAGATCTTTGAAAAAATGAAAAAGTGGATGCACTCCCTGAAGAGAACATCCACTTTGATATCTGAGAGCGGTGAGATGCAACGAATTTTATTCTTTGACAAACAACGAAGAATTGTTGATACGCTCTGATTACCGGATTTCTATTTTTTCTGATTCGATCTTTTTCTGTAACTGATCCAGGTTTTGACGACCGGCATCTATTCCCATTTGAGAAGCTCTGGTAAATGCATTTCGTGCATTCCCATAATCTTCCTGTAACAGATAGTAAATTCCTAAATTATTCTGGTAAGCGGCTGTAGAAGTATCCGCTTTATCCAGATAGCGTTTAGCGGAAACATAATCTCCTTTGGATAGAGCAATAGAAGAAGCATTCAGATTAGCTACGGGATCATCCGGGAACATTCTTACTGCTATATCAAACACGTTATTGTACGCATCACTACCCTGAGGATAGGAATTGGCGATCTGGAACATCTCATCCAGACTCAATTGTTGCGGACGGCTTTGAATGATCTCTTTTCCCTCTTCCACACTGAATCCACGAACCGTATAATGCACAACACACAACACACGTCTCAACTGTGGATAGTATTCGCTCAGTAACTGCCGGTAAGGGGCGCCACCTTTCAGGCTGGCGATCCGGCTTTGACGGGTTTCAGCATCTGCCGTATTCCGGATAATGGACAGGATCTCCTCTCGGTCTGTCAGAGAAGATTCCTGTACAAGCCGTTCCAGTTTAGCCCAGTCTTCTCCTCCACGGGTTACATTATATATATCCCGCTGGAAACCCATATTCGAAGTCAAATAGTTTTTCATCGCATCGGCACGCCCCTGTGAAAGGCGTTCATTCAATGCCACACTTCCTTCCGGAGAGGCATATCCGGTAATATCAATCCGGTTTACTCTCAAATTATTATCTGAACGAACATTTTCCAGACCGTTCCTTAAACGGCTCAGTTCCGCCTGGTTATTTCTGAAGTCAGGTAAGATCACTGTCTGGCTGACCGGGAATTCCAGGTAAGCCTCCCATTGCTCATTCCTGCGTTTTTCCAATTCCACATCCGGTTGAATATAGGCCGGTACGGAAGTAAAATCATAAGCAACACGGTCTAATCTCACGTCATTGATAATCCTTTCCACGATCAACTGTTGCCAGTCACCACTACAACCATAAAAATCTTCCCGGAGATCCAAATGAGCATCTGCCATCCAATCCTGAAAAGGGATTGTCTGTGTATAAGTCAGACTACGGTTCGTCCGGTCATTGGATTGTAATACCGCATAATAACGGGATTGCATATATCTTGTTTCATCATCCAGTGCTAATGCACGGTTATATACTTTATTCCGGACTTTACCATTGACCAGAATAGAAGGATACTCAAATCGCTGGCCGGCAGGACCTACCAGCACAGGCGTCAACATGATCGCCCGGTTCCGGCTTAAATCCAGACCACTCAGATTAGCATCTAAATTCAGATGGAGTTGATCACCCTGCTGAACCAATTCACCGGGTAATGAGATCTGTCCCCTATGTACCTGTTGTGCAAAACTAAAAGGAGTAGCTCCAAACAGAAGGGTCAAAATAAAAATATGTATTGTAATAATCTTTTTCATCACCTGTTCTCTTATTTGATTATATAAATCAGATTAACACCTAATTTAGTTGGACCGACATAGTTGCGGATTCCATCTTTTATTTTTTCCCCACATTTGTCACACGGGTACTTATCATATTTCAGGTGTGCATACCCGATTCCAACTACGGCTTCAATACTCCAGTGATCTCCTAAGAGCCAGTGGTAACCATAGGTCAGACCACCACCAAACAGATTTCCCTGGTAACGGTAGTGTTCCATATTTAATGCCTTTATCCCTCCTACGTTATATTCTGCATAATGTCCGTGTATACCCATGAAATGACTATTAAAACGGTCACAGAACCAATAGCGGACTTCCGGTTGTACTAACCAGTGTTTAAATTTCTTGTTATCCGAAAATTCCCAGAAGTTATAATTCCCGGAAATATCCATAGTGGTCTTTCTACCTAACGTAAACTCCATTCCCAGGTTAGGAGTGGTTGTTGCCCAATACAAGAAATTTGTTTTTAACGCAAATTTAGGAGCATACAGGTCTTCATTCAGACTTTGCGCTTTCAGAAAGCCTATAGATGCGCAAACGAAGCATAATGTAAATAATACTCTTTTCATTATCATTTGTTGTTTTACTCACAAATTGTAACCTTAGGTAACAATCCAATTCTTTTTATCTATCCGGAAACCATATCATCCTGCCCGGCTTATATATGGTCATACCTAAGAAGATGATTTTAATTTTATTTTGATAAAACAGCCTCTTTTATGGATTAGTTTTAACCTATTAGTTAATTAATGCCATTTTATGTAAAAGCCATTTATTCAAACTTTTCATTTATATTAGCCTGCGTATCCTGAAAGATTTCATTCAGACTATGGGTTAAGGTATCTCCATCCATTTCTATATTCTCTCTGGTTCTATCCCATCTTTCTTTTACATAATCCACTCCATCTTCCCAGGCATCCAACACTTTGTCTCCCATTTCATCGATTGACTCCCGGGTCTCCTCTACTCTTTCATCCAAATGTTCTTTGGCGGACCTTTTATTTGTACAAGACAAGAAAAAACGATCAGCAACAGGAAGTAACTGAAATAAAAAAATATTTTCTTCATATGTTCTAACCCTTTCACTCTTCATATAACCCGATAAAAAATAAAAACTACGAGATAGCCCGTAGTTTTTAAAATTGGAATTCCTTTTATTTGATCTTACCTACCTGATCAGAAAGGAGCTTTCAATTCCACTTTTTTATTGTCATCTCTTTGAATAGTGATGGCAGTAGTTCCTTCTATTTCGTCATCACCACCAACCCGGTAAAATACGGCAAAATACAAATGAGTATCTGTATCATACAGGTCCAGATCACGTGAATCCAGAATGAAAACAGCTTTTCCATCATCGTCCGTTACAGCTTTTTTGTCTGCATTCTCTTTCGTGTATCTGCTCTTGTCCGGCTCATCAATATACATATATACTGTCACGCCTTCCTGTTCATCGCCGTCATAATCTTTTACGGTCACTTCTTCACGTGCGCCACCTGCAGGAGCATCATCGTCATCGTCATTACATGCGCTAAAACCTAACGCAAAAGAAAATAACAAACTTAATATCCATACTTTCTTCATAGTTCCAAAATAATAAAAATATGCCTACTTTCTTCTTTTTGGTGGTTGTTCAGCACGTCCCACACCTATTTATTTATTACTTACCTTGTGTTAAGTACACGAATAACAACCAAAAGAAAAGAGATGTTTAAAATTCCTTATTAAAACATATACCCGTGTGCTTTTAATTTTCCAAAATATATTCTACATTTGGATCACTCAAAAAACATGAAAAACCCATCCGGATGAAAAAGATCATAGGGACGATTTCCCTCCTATTCCTCTTGTTTTACACAGGCTGTCAGGCACCTGAAACTTTCAAAATACAATTTGATGACACGAAAGAAGTGTCAGGTCAAAAATTCGCGATCCGGGATATCTCCCCCAGCCTGCCGGAAAACTGGGATGATTACAATTGGGTTGTACTGGAGTATAAAATAAGTACTGCCCAACGTTTCCATATTGGTTTTACGACAGATTACGGTTATAATGAACTACGGGTGATGAGTTATGTGCCGAACGCCTGGAACAAATTAGCCATCCCTTTGAAATTCTATCGCCGGTTACCGGATGCGGCATTGGATCTGGCAACGACCTTCAATCAGCCCCGCTATACAGGGTGTATCAATTTAGGAGGACAGCGCGGAGCCTTGCACGGAGTAGATTCTATCGGAATACGCATGCGTGCTCCGGTCGGTAATCCGACTTTCGAACTCCGTTCCATTGCCCTGTCCGTGGAAGATCCGGGAGATGAATATCTGGAAAGCCGGCCGGCCGTCGATGAATTCGGACAATCGAACTTAGTGGATTATGAAGATAAGATCTACTCGATGGAACAACTACAGGCTGAGTGGGCGTCAGAAGAGAACGAAACTGTTACGACAGACGCTTATCACTATTCTACATACGGAGGATATTTACAGGCACAGATAAAGCCTACCGGATTTTTCCGGATCGAGAAAGTAGACGGCCGCTGGTGGTTTGTCGATCCGGAAGGCTATCTGTTCCTGTCCGTAGGAGTGGACTGTGTACATCCTGGCGGTGGAGGTAACGCCAAGTGGATCAACGAACGCCAGGGGATGTTCAAAGAACTGCCTCCTGCTGATTTGATGATCGACTCCCGGAATACAGGAAGAAAAGATACCAACTCCGCCTCTTTTGGAATCTGGAACCTGTATCGCAGATATGGAGCAGACTACCCACAAAAATCCAAAGAAATGATCATTAAGCGGATGGATAAATGGGGTATTAATACGATCGCCAACTGGTCAGACCGGGAAGTCATGCACATGAACCAAAAAGCCTTTATGATCCCCTTGCCGGGAACCGGAATGGAAGCCGGACTGATGGGATTAGCAGATATCTACGATCCGGCTGTGGTTACAAAAATCAACGAATCCATCCGGAACTTTGTGGAACCTTATAAGGATAATCCCTGGCTGATCGGATATTTTGTAGGAAATGAACCGGCCTGGCTGAATCAGGAATCCCGTCTTTGTGACATCATTCTGGAAGGAAAAGACCGTCCGCTCAAAACCGAATTGCAAACGTTTCTGGCAACAGGAGACACCCCGGAACGACGGATTGAATTTATCTACACCACTTTTGAAAGCTTCCTGCAAACGGTCAAAAAAAACATTAAAAAAGTATGATCCCAACCATTTGAATTTAGGGATTCGTTTTGGAGACATTGATGAACTGGATGAAGAATTACTGATGATCTGCCAACGGGCATTTGACGTGTTCAGCTTCAATTGTTATGACCTGCAACCCCGCTCTTCGATGATGGATCGTTTCCTACGGATCACCGATATGCCGATGATCATTGGTGAATATCATTTCGGTGCACCAGACAGGGGAATGGCACAATCCTTATGGCAGGTAGATAGCCAGCAAGAAAGAGGGGTGGCCTATCGCTATTACACAGAACATGCCTATGCACACCCGGGACTAATCGGAACAGGCTACTTCCAATGGTGCGACCAGGACCTGACCGGACGTCAACTGGACGGAGAGAATTATAACTGCGGCCTGGTGGATGTCACAGACCGTCCTTATAAATACCAGGTAGAAGCCATGATGGAAACAGCCAAGCGCTTATATCAGATCCATACCGGCGAACTTGCCCCCACCGGCCAGCAGCCCATAAGGGCCCGGGGCCACGGAGCCATACCGGATCAGTGGAATGAATAATCCCAAAGCGGATTCCGCAATTGGCATATACTTTTATTCTAACAGTTATTTTAATTTTTTCTATTCACCCTTCACCCATACAAATAACAAACTAAGAATAAGCCACTTAAAAACAAAAAAGGGTGAATGAAGTCCTTTTTTGTTCATTCACTTCATTCACCCTCTCCGGAGCTACTCTGTATACGCCTCTTTTCTTACAACCCGGAGGAGTATACAGAGTAGTCTTTAAGAGGGGCATTTAATTATATGCAGGGAGATTCCCTGAGAAATGCAGGGGGCTTGTGAGGGAAGCAAACAGATCTTTTCCTTTAATAGCATAGAGGAAAGGTCATACTGCCGGCAGTGCAAGGTTGTGACCCCGGGAGATTAAGGGTGATCCCCCGGGATCATAGGGTTATGATGCCGGGGGTTTAACCTAACCTCTCTGCATGAAATCCATACTAATCTATTGAATCCGGGATAATTTCTATAAGGAAAGTTGATAAGCTCTGCGATTCCCGCTTATGCGGGGAACCTACAGACTTATCCATATAACTACTTGATTATTAAATACTGAAATAGATATAAAAATAAAAAGACAACAAACAGAGTGAAGGATCTGGTGAATGAAGTGAATGATTAAAAAGGTATATCATTCACCTTTTCACTTCATCTATAAACCTAATTATCAAGCTATTACTTTCTAAAAATGAAGGATGAACAGAAAAAATCAAATTAACTGTGAGATAAAACATTTTTATGATCTTTATTTTCCCTCTTGAAAGGGGAGAAATGAGAGCTGATCTTTCATACGCTAAGGGATAAACAGACCTCCCTGGTCGAAGGGGATTAATAATCCCCGCTGACGACAATCGACATTGGTAAAACACCTGTCTCGGTTCCGAAAAATTTCAATAAGGAGTCAGGATCAACACTTTTTCTTTCATGGACGCCACAGGGATCTTTGGAAGAACGATCTGTCCCGAGACAGAAGACACTGCCGGTAGCTCCGTATAGATCCGATAGGTAGGTTCAAAACTTTGCACGTTGTATTTTTGATTCCCACCGGAGAGGGTCACATCTGAGAGAAAAACAGCATCCACCGGATTGAACAGATAGAGGTATATCTCCTCTCCGCACCGGACAGCGAAAGATTCTATACCGGGGGCATCGACAGATAAGGGAACAAAGGAGCCTTTTCCGGCAGACAACATCCGGTCACTGATCTCCCGGACACCGCGGAAATAGGCATTGGTTCCCCGGTTGTCAAAGAACTCCCACCACCAGCTCATCGGTGTAACAGGTGTTGGAGAGAAGAGGCCATACCACAATCCTCTCTTAAAATCGATATCCATTCCTGCTGCAAAATCGTTGAAGTTTTTGGACCAGTCCCATTCATAGCCAAACTCTCCTATGATATAAGGTTTCCCAAAATCGTTAATATACTGGCTGATCTCTGCCGGAATCACCTCCGTATGATTATAGATATGCTTTTGGTTGATATCCATATCCGGGATGGAATTTAATCCTTCGATATCCCGGTGAGAGATACTGGTCGTTACAATATGTTGATAGGGATCGATCTGTTTCAGATAGGCAGCCATTTCCGTGTGCCAGTCTACAATGTACTGCCCGGGAACCGGGTGGTCATTATCCCGGTACTGGACATTATCCACTTCATTAAAAAACTCCCACATGGCTATGGAAGGGCTATATCCCCAGCGGGCCACGATGTAACGTAACCGGTTTTTATACCACTGTCTGGCTTTGGGATTAATAAAAAAGTCTTCATCGGAAGTGGCTACTCCCCGGTCTTTCTGCAGATACCCGCCTTGTCCCAACGTAAGCATCATATACAGGTCTAAAGACTCCGACAGTTCCACCACCCGGTCCATCCTGGCCAGTGCGCTGGGATTATAATAGGTATCCGAAGGGAGGTAACGGCTATTATTGAAAGGACCCTGATAGTCTATCGGCAGGTTCCAGGAGCAGATCCAGATCCGGTAAAAGTTTCCGCCATATCCGGCAAACTGTGGAAGCATACTGTCGTAGTTATAGAGGGAAGAAACTTCGTGCAGCTCTTTGAAATAACGGGAGTCATCTTCATCCCGGGATTCCCAGCAGATATTTTCACCGATCCCACGGAAGGGGGTTCCATTATCGAACCGGAGCGTCCAGTGATCATGTACATGCAGGAAGCCGGTTCTATCCGTTGCTCCGGAAATAAACGTTTCCGGACGGGAACTATTCCGGACCTTTCCTTTTTGTGACAGTTGGAAATGATATTGATAATTTCCCGCTTCCTGAGGCGTAAAGCGGGCTTTCCACAAAGACAGACTCCCACTATTTCCGGACTCATAATAACAGGGCAAGGTCATCTCCTGCCCGGAAGGAGTGACGATTTTCATATTCAGGGCTACCTCTTCCTGGAAATAGGGATTCTTCCAGGTAGCGGTCAGTTCAATATCGACATCCACCCGTTCATATTGGGCAGGGGATCCGCTCCGGAGTTTCACCTGTTTTATCTGGCTGAACAGGTTTCCTGTATAGAGAAAGAAGATCAGGAAAAATAGACAAATGCGTTTCATATTATCTGGTTTTTATAAGATTAAAGAATAAGAACTTTAAAAATAAAACACTTCTGTTTATTTAAAAAGCCGTTGTACGAAATCATGAAGCTGTCTGCGCCAGAAAGGCCATTCATGCCCGGCCTCACTCTCATGAAATTCATAGTGTATGCCTTTTGCTCCCAGTTCTTCCACGAACATCCGGTGTCCTTTATAGCGGGGATCTTTCGTTCCGCAACTAATCCAGAGCAGGTCCAGTTGCCTGTTTACTTTTTCCGGATTCGTGATGACACCGGGGAGATAGGTTTCATGATCAAATGCGCCATCACTCAGGATGCCTGCGCTGAATTGTCCAATCGAAGAGAACAGATGCAGGTTACGAAGGCCCATGACATATGCCTGTCCTCCTCCCATGGATAGTCCGGCGATGGCCCTACTGTTCCTTTCCTTCCGGACCCGGTAGCGTTGTTCTATGAGCGGGAGCACATCCTCCAGCAGTTCTGCCTCCAGGTCACGCATTCCTTCCACGGTACTTCCTCCGGACCAGGAGCCATCTGTCAGCCCATGGGTCATTACCACCAGCATAGGTTCTGCTTTGCGGGCCGCAATCAGATTATCCAGGATGATACCGGCCCGGCCGTCCTCTGTCCAACTGGACTCCCGGTCTCCACCACCATGACGTAGGTATAAAACCGGAAATGTCCGGTCGGGATTTGTATAATAGCTATCCGGTACATATACATACATTTTTCGTGGCCGCTTCAAAGAAGAAGAGGTGTAAGACAGGATATGGATATCTCCCTTGGGGACCTCTTGTAACTGGTCAAACAGTAGCTTTTCACCTCTGATCTCCAACACACTCCCATAGACAGAGGTACCGGCTTTGACTACCGGGTTAGTCATATCAATTACCGGGATTCCCTGCACCTCGAAAGTATATTGATAGATACCCGGAGGAATAGGTCCTACGGTTACACTCCAGACCCCTTCCCCGTCTTTGTGCATAGGATAGGTTTCCACCTCCCATTCGCCTAATTTCAACTCTACCCGGGTTATCTCCGGCGCTTTCAGCCGGAAGGTGACTGTCCGGTCTGCATGAATATCCGGAGAGAAGGCCGGTCCGGCCGGCTTCCACCACCCTTCCGTACTAAATCCGGTATCTTTTTGCTGGGCAAAGAGAAAGAGTGGACTTGTTACGCATAAAAAAAAGAATATAGATAGTATCTGTTTCATCTTCTATTAGATTAATGTTTGTCTTGCTTCCCTGTCGGGATCCTCCTGTACTTCACACGGATCATTCAGGATCATGGTTTCTCCTTTGGCGGCCGTATAGACAGGCCAGTTGGGTAAGGCTTCACAATTCGGGTCACCCGTCCTGACGAAAGCTAATAAAGCATCCGCCATTTTCTGGGATAACGTTCTGGGGCGTGCTCCGCCCCCGGTGTGGGTATACATCCGGTCTGTATTCATAAACCAGAAGCTAATATCCAGACAGTGAAAGGCACGGATCCGGTGATCGAACAGTGGAGGACACCATCCGAACCAGGCCATATACACAGGTGAAGTTTGTTGTAGTTTGGCTGTAGCGGTCTCTATCACAGCCAACCGGTTGGATTGGATCAGACAAAGGATCTCGATGGGTTTTACCTGTGGAAAAGCTTTTGTATAGGCTTTTACGATCATTTCCGCCCGGTCTCCATACTGTTTGCGGATCTCTTCCGTCACCCCCTGAAGCGTGATCTCTTCCAGAGCGGCATTCGTCCGGCTGGGGGATTGTTCATGAAACGTGGTGCAGAAAAGCATGGGTATGTCCGGCATCCTGCCGGTACGGTCTGAGAAAAAAGGTTCCTGTGGTAAATGAATCCCATCTGCCACGGGACCAAAACTACCTCTTCTCATGCCTGAGTCACCCACCTCCCGCTCCATCTGTGCGGCTGCCCGGTGAGCGATTTGCAGATAGTTTTCCCAGGGGATCTCCTGTAACTGATCTACCTGCGAAGGAGATAATCCAGCCTCTTTGAGAATATAAGAGCCTAACTGTTCACTGTATTTTTTGTTATTTCCGGAAACGGCTGACCCACTTAAAGCCACTCCTTTATGGATCAATCCTTTTGTTTCAGGCATGGTTGCCAGTAAACAGACTTTTCCACCACCGCCGGATTGTCCCATGATAGTCACATTTCCAGGGTCTCCGCCAAACCCGGCGATGTTCCGGTGGACCCATTGCAGGGCAGCGACCATATCCAATAAGCCGGCATTCCCGGAATCCCGGTATTTTTCCCCTCCTACGGCGGAGAGATCGGTAAATCCAATCGCCCCTAAGCGGTGATTGACAGAGCAAAACACCACATTTCCATAACGGGCAATGTTCTCCCCATGATAGCTGTCCTGCTCGATCCCGTTTCCCCGGCTATAGCCTCCTCCGTGTAGCCAGACAATCACAGGCCGTTTATTCGCATCATTTGCCTCCGGAGTCCAGATATTCAGGCAAAGACAATCTTCACTCAACTCATCATAATTCCAGTGGTCTACAAACATCCCATAGGAGGTGGATGCCCGGCTGTAGATCTCCTGCGGAGCGGAAGGCCCATAAAAAACCGTGGGGCGGACTCCTTGCCAGGGCTCCGGAGGCTGAGGAGGCATAAAACGATTTTTACCGGATGTATCTGCCCCGTAGGGTATCCCTAAAAAGGTGTAAATCCCCTGTTTAATATAGCCTTTTACTTTTCCGTACGCTGTGTCCGCAATGGCAATGTCCTCTCCGATCCGGATGACCGGACCCTCTTCTTCCTGTTCCACTTTTCCGGCAGGTGTACTACAGGAAATCAGGGACAAAGGAGTAGCGACGCTGGCTGCTACGGTTCCTACTCCTATCTCTTTTATAAAATTCCGTCTGTTTAGTTTCATGGTTATTTGTATGTATAGTTAGGTTCACCAAATGTAGGTTCCCACGGCACCGGGTGGTAATTTCAGACTCGCATAGGCTCCATTATACTGGATCTTCACTGTGGAGACGCTCCAGGTATCATTTGCCACGACCAATACGATCTTTCCCTGCGGTGTTTTAAAGGCTACATTGGGTAATACATGGCTGTGTTCTATCAAAGTAGCCCGTTTGATCTCCGGGCGTTCTTCATCTTCTGTCAGGTCAACCGCCCGGTCGTATCCATCCGTAGAGGCAATCCGGACCGAACCGTCAGGTACAAATTTAGACGCATGGGCAACTACATAATAGGCCAGGTTACGGGTGACCTGGTCTCCGTCAATGGTGATAGCTCCCTGACACATACTACATCCCCCGTTATCGGTGTGAGGATCGTTCAGAGGATCAGCCGCCAAATTCCACAGGATCAGGTTCCGGCTCCAGTTCCGCATCACTCCTACTACCAGCCGCTTCACCTGTCCGGCAATATGAATCTCCGGACTTCCCGGTTTTTCTGTGACCATCTGTTCCGTAAAATAGATATTCTTATCCGGCCTGGCCAGATGAACGGTAGACATCGTACTGATCTCTCCCCGGTAATGATGAAAGGCTGATCCGTCCACATACCGGGCAGTTTCGGGATCGCTCAGGATGGCTAACGGATAGTCGGGGCGGTCACAATTGTGATCAAACACGATGATCTTCGTTTGGAGTCCTGCTTTTTCAAAGGCTGGTCCCAAATGTTCCTTTACGAAAAGAGCGTGTTCTTCCGTGAAGTAGGACATGCTGGGTGTGTTCCGGGAATTCAGTGGTTCATTTTGTATGGTTACCGCATCAATCATAATCCCCTGCTTTTTCATCTCCTGAATATATTTCACAAAATAGTTTGCATACACACCGTAACATTCCGGCTTCAAAGCACCGCCCCGGTAGTTATTCCCTACTTTCATCCAGGCAGGTGCAGTCCAGGGAGAGGCCATGATTTTGATAGCAGGATTGATCCTCAGGATCTCTTTCATTACCGGAATGACATCATCAAGATCATGGCTGAGGCTAAACTTCTTTAATTCAAAATCGGTCTCTCCATCCGGCAGGTCATTGTAGGTATACACAAAATTATTCAGGTCGGAGGCCCCGATCGTCAGGCGAATATAATTGATCCCGACATTGTTCCCGTCTGTAGAAAAAAGTTCCCGTAAGATGCGGGCTCTTTCCGTGGAAGACATCCGGTTCAGATGGAAGGCACTTCCCTCAGTAAGGGCAAACCCAAATCCGTCTATCTCCTGGAAACTCTGCCGGTCATCCACCACAATGGGTAACTGCTTTCCCTCGTTTTTTTCAAACGGGGTGGTGATTTGTTCTTTCGCTAATAAAAGGGAACGATCCGGATAGGTAACCCAGGATTCGATCCGTCGGGTATCCGGGCTCTGGGCCTGTAGTCCCACACTACTCAGGAGTAAAATAGCAAAAAGGATATTCTTTCTTTGGTTTTTGATATACTTGTACATATATATTTTTTTATGGATAAGTAGTTGGAAAAGGGGATGCGATGATAAAAGGCATATCATTTGCACCTGCAGGCCTCCCGCATCCCCTTTCAGTTTACATTACATGTCTATTGTAACCTGTTCTTTCTTATTGTCCGGTAAAGATCGCTTCCTGTGTTGTCCAGGCCGGATCCTGTACCAGTACACCGGCTGACAGCTCTATCTGGGTCTGTGGAATAGGGAAAAAACCTCCGGTTTCACGAACCCGTTTCCCCAGATCACTCAGATCGATGTATCCTTTTACGCCGTTATTCATCACCTCTACCCCATGTTGTTTCGCCAGTTCGGTTTCTGCTAAATGCCAGCGTAACAGGTCGTAGTAGCGCACTCCTTCAAAAGCCAGTTCAAAGCGACGCTCCTGACGGAGATTCTCTTCCGTGTAGCTGACCGGTGGCAACCCGACACGGGCACGTACTTCATTCATCGGTCCTGCCTCTTTCTTTAACTCAGACAACATCAATAGAACATCTGCATAGCGGATCAGGACGAGGTCCTGTGTATTATCCAGTTTGTAATCGGGTGTCCGGTTATAGAGTACACAGCCATATTTCACCAATTCGATGCTACCATCCTCTTTTTTCTGATGGGCATTGATCGCAATATATTTCTTGTTCCAGTAACCTGTCTCTTCCATCATCCGGTCTTCTCCCCATGAATACCCTTCGATCTCTTCCGGATCCCTGACATCTAAAATAGAAGCCTGGCGACGGATGTCTTCCGGTTCTTTTTCGAGCCAGTCATCCCAGAGTTGCGAATTCACCGGGCCGGCTCCCCAGCCTGGTCCGTAGGGAAAGGTCTTTTCGTAGTCCTGCCCTCCCCCATTCCGGAGCGAAGAGGTCAGAATGATCGGGTTGCTGTATTGGGTATTGTCATAGGTTGCCAGAATAGAATATTTATAAGCGAAGATCGTTTCGATATTATCTCCGGTCTCTCCTTCCCAAACGACCTCCCGGGCATAGGGATAATCCACATTGGTTGCCGGGTTGGAATAGGGCCATAACCCCCGGAAGTCTTTCGCCAGACCGTGACCACTGCGGTAGGCACACTCTTCCAGCCATGAGATCACCTGTTCTTTCCGGATTACTTCACTACTGCCGGCTACCGGCAGGCTTTCCTGCCGGTAATATCCGGTGTAGAAAAGAAATACTCTTGCCATCAAGGCTTCTGCCGCCCATTTGGTAGCCCGTCCGAGATGTTTATTATTAGCCGGAGAGTAGGGGATGGAGGGGAGTAATTCGATCGCCAGTTTCAGATCCAGTGCGATCTGGGCAAACAGTTCATCTGCTTCCGCACGGGGTAGATTGACCATTTCGGTGGTAAGTACCAGTGGGACCCTTCCGAAGAAACGGGCCAGGTCAAAGTAGATATGTCCGCGCAGAAAACGGGCTTCTCCCTCGATGGCATTTCGCTGTTCCTCACTGCTCCAATTGATCCGGTCTACATTCTCCAGCAGGTTATTGGCCCGGTTGATTCCTTTGTAATTATTTCGCCAGGAATTATTGAAATGGTCCTGCCCGTCCCGTTTCAACCGGGTAAGTGCCTGAAAACCCCGGTCATTCTGTCCACCGCCACCAAAACGATTATCGGAGGCAATATCCCCCGCCAGGAAGATCGTTTCTGTGGAGTTAATCCCGGCGATCGCAGCATAGATCGCAGCCATCGAGGCTTCCATATCCGATTCATTCTCCGGGAAATTGGAAGAGTCCTTTTTAGTCAGGTTTTCCGTATCCAGAAAACTTTCACAACTACTCATGGCAACGAGTGCCAGTAAACTATAAATTATTATTTTTTTCATCATAGCACGCTTTAAAATTTAAGATTAACACCGATCAGGAAGGTACGGGGAGCCGGATAGAACCCCAGGTCAATCCCGGAAACCCAATCTTTTCCATATCCGTATCCGATCTCAGGATCCATACCGGAATAGCCTGTGATCGTCCAAAGGTTCTGGGCTGTTACATACAAACGAGCCTGCCCCAATAACATAGCAGGGAATAACTTTTTGAAATCATATCCCAGTGTTACGTTCTGTATACGGAAATAATCTGCGTTTTCGATAAATATATCGGAGATATTCCGCCAGTTACTATGTGTACCGGAAGTCAGCCGGGGGATCTTGTTAGAGGTTCCTTCTCCATGCCAGCGATCGAAGATATCCGCAGTCCAGTTTTCTTTCGGATTATCGGCAAATGAACGATAAGAACGGGCGATCTGATGACCAAAAGACCCCATGGTAGAAATAAGGAGGTCAAATCCTTTGTATTCAAAGTTGAGGGATAGACCCATGTTTAATTTAGGATGTGGATTCCCGATCATCGTCCGGTCCTCTTCTGTGATCTCTCCGTCTCCATCCACATCGACATAGATCAGGTCACCCGGTACTGTGTTGGGATATTTTGCTCCTTTATAGTTTTCGATCTCTGCTTCTGTCTGGAAGATCCCTGCGGTTTTATATCCGTAAAAATAACCGATGGGATAACCGACCTGTGCACGGTACATTTCACTGGTTCCTTCACTTAACACATTCGCATCTCCGTGAATGATCCCTTCCGAATTAGCGATACGGGTTACTTCATTTTTGTTATGTGTCAGGTTAAGATTTACGCCATACCGGAAATCGCCTGCCTGGTCATTCCAGTTAAATGCAATTTCCACACCGGAATTCCGGACATCTCCGCCATTGATATAGGGAGCACCTGTTCCATAGGTATCCAGTACCGGCGCACGCACCAGCCAGTCTTTGGTGTTTTTGATGTAATAGTCAAAGGCAAAGCCTAACCTGCCTCCAAAGAAACGGGCATCCAGACCAAAGTCATACTGTTCAGATGTTTCCCACTTTACATCCGGATTTGATAAAATATCCGGATAGGCTCCTACAATCTCTGTTTGCTTATCCGGTCCCCAGAAATAGGAGGTATTAAAGGCAATGGTAGATAAGTATTGGAAATTATCAATCTCCTGATTCCCGTTTTGTCCCCAACTGGCGCGCAATTTCATGAAATCCATCACAGAGGTAACAGGTTCCATCCAGGATTCGTTAGTCATCACCCATCCGGCAGACACGGAAGGGAAATAACCCCAACGGTTTCCCCGGCTGAAATTGGAGGAACCGTCCGCACGCATCACGAGCGTGGCCATATAGGTTTCTTTCCAGTCATAGTTCACACGTCCGAAGAAGGAGGCCAGCCGGTGTTTTCCCCAGGGGAAACCGGATAAAGAGGTTTTATCTGCATAAATGGTTTTCGTATTGTCCAGGTAGGCATGTTCAAAATCGTCAAAAATGGAATTGACATTCTTTCCTTTCATACTTTCTCCCAGTCCATTCTTTTCCATGGATTGCCCCACCAATACATCAAAATTGTGTTGTGAGTTGAGTGTAAAGTTATAGTTGATCGTATTTTCCCATAACCAGCGGTTTCCCACGGACATTTCCTGTTCGACTGTATTTTCATTCCGGAAAGTGATTGTGGAGAGATAGAATTCGGGGATGAATTTCCGGTACGATTTAGAGGAATTGGTAAAGCCAAAGTTACTGCGGATCTTCAATTTACTGACCGGCTGGATCTCTATATATCCATTCGCTTTCAGGTTATTATTCTTTGTGAGGTTCTGTCCGGATGTATAATCCATCACACCGATCGGGTTCGCTTCCCTGATATCCCAGGGAATAGAGGCATGATAATCCCCTTCCGAATCGTAGACCGGCATGAACGGGGAGGCTTTAATCATACTATTGATGTTATTATTGTAACGGTCTGTAATGGAGATCCCTGTCTTCTCCCGGTAGGTATAGGTGATATTCTCCCCTACTTTGATCACATCCAGGTTATTCTTTTTATAGAGTATATATTCTGTATTTACCCGGGTAGTGATCCGTTGAAAGTCCGGTACCACTGGCTTTCCGAAAATCCCCTCCTGTGAAGTGTAGGAGACACCCACCGAATAAACGGATTGTTCCGTTCCTCCGGAAATATTCAGGGCATAATTCTGTGTCGGGGCATTTTTATTACGGATGCTTTTCAACCATTGGGGTCCTTCCCACCCATTCTGTATCCTGTCCCAGTCCGGAACCAGAGAGGCAAAATCATACGGATCCAGTCCATCGTTGGTCCGGCCTTCATTTTGTAGCATCGCATAATCCTGTGGTCCTAAAATATCAGGCATCTTATAGGGATTCTGTAACCCAAAATAGGCATCTAATGTAACGGTTGCTTTTCCGATCCTTCCCTGTTTGGTGGTAATCAGAATGACCCCATTCGCAGCACGGGCTCCATAGATCGCAGCAGAAGCGGCATCTTTGAGCACATCAATGGATTGAATGTCTGCCGGGTTCAGGTCATTGATATCTCCTCCGGTCACGCCATCAATAATATAAAGGGGGCTGGAAGAACCAACCGTTCCCAATCCACGGATTGTCACTTTAAATCCCTCTCCGGGCATCCCGGACATCTGGGTAATATTCACACCCGGCGTCTGGCTTTGCAAGGCTCCCAGCGCATTCACGGTATTAAGTTTTTGAATATCTTCTCCTTTTACCTGCACGGAAGCGCCGGTTACCAGTTTCTTTTTCTGCACGCCGTAACCGACTACTACCACCTCATCCAACATCTCCGAATCTTCTTTTAACTGCACCAGATAATTCTCTTTTCCGGCAGCAATCCGAATCTCCTGTTCTACATAACCAATATAAGAGATTTTGAGGATCGAGTTGGCAGGAACATCCATATCAAAACGGCCGTCAAAATCACTGACTGTTCCTGTTGTGGTTCCTTTCACAATAATATTGGCTCCGATAATGGGTTCGCCGGACGGATCGGAAATGACTCCGGTCACTCTTCTTCGTGCAGTGGATGGCCCCTGTCCGGTTTCCTGTTTCTGTTTGATGATCACATGTCCGTTTTGGATCGTATATTCCAAGTCCGTATCCTGCAATATTTCCTGCAAAATATCCGCTAACCGACGGCTGGGGGTCTGTATTTCCACTTGCCGGGAATTATTGAAACGGCTCTGATTGTAGTCAATGGACAGATTAGTCTGTTTTTCTATTTCCTGAAAGATCCGCTGAATACTTACTTTGCCTGTGGGTAATTGAATGACCTGTTGCTGGGCAGAGACTATGCCGGCACACAGGAGAAAGGATAACAAAAGGAGCATTTTGCAGTTTTTTATCCCTGCATAAAGCATTCGCTTATAATTTATTTTCATATTTTTGTGTATCAGATTTTTTGAACTTTTTATTAACTCTTTTTTCGCAAGATCACAAGGGTTGATTTCAGATACCGGAAAGTGGTGTAGGAGCTCTTTCCGGTGTCCTTTTTTCAGGGGGTCACCTCCTTTCTCTCCCGAAAGAGCCGGACGGTCTGCCCTTCTTTCCGGTAGGTTACATTTCCCACGATCTGGCAAAAGACATCTAACGCATCTTCGAGGGTCTCGTGTAATTTGAATTTCATCGTATACAGATCGGATGATTCGATCTCTTTGTCTATCCGGAAACGGATATCATATCTGCGTTCCAGGGTAGCGATCACTTCATGAAGGGATTTATTGATAAAACGAAGTTCTCCCTGTGTCCAGGCGGCATAATCATCCGCATCCACCACCGAGGTGATGAAACGATTTTCTCCGGGAAGATAGATGACCTGGTCATCCGGTTGAAGGGTCACCCGGTGGGTAGGATCATTTTCTTTAAACACAGCAACGGATCCCTCTTCTACCGTAGTAATCACAGTTCCACTCCCGGGATAGGATTCGACATTGAATTTCGTACCTAATACCTGTACATTAAGACCTCCTGTCCGGACAATAAAAGGTTTCTTCCGGTCTTTTTCCACGGAGAAGTTGGCTTCTCCTGCCAGATAGACTGTGCGCTTATTTCCTGTAAACTTATTGGGATAGATCACTAATGTTCCGGCATTTACCCGCATATGGGAACCATCCGGCAATTGAATAATCTGCTGTTGTCCGTTGGGCACATAACATTCGATCATTTCTGCTCCGGCGTATTTACTTTCTACCGTATACCATACTGTTAGTCCCGTGATCAGGGGTAACAGGATCATTGCCGCATAACGCAACCAAGAGGGGAAAAAGAATCCGGCCGGTTGCTTTTGTTCCAGGGATTGGATCCGTCTCCGGACAGTCTGCAAGGAGTATTCCAGTGTTTCATCCGCTTCTGTGGAAGTTTCATTCCAGATCTGTTGGATGGCCCGGTCTTTTTCTGTCTGGTCCTTCCGGTGGATAAGCCAGCGAAACACCGTTTCCCGGTGTGGTTCGGGAAGAGTGCCATCCACGACTCTCCGTAAGATCTTATATATTCTGTCTGGCTGCATTTTTCATGGTTTATATCTATAAGACCGGAAAAGCGCATCCCACACGTAGCCGGATAGTCAAAAAAACAGGGAAAAAATTGCCAGGGCTTTCCGGAGTTCTTTTAAAGCAGCTGAAATATGAGTTTCCACCGTACGTTTACTGATCTGAAGGCGGGTAGCTATTTCTTCATTTTTCAGGCCTTCTACCCGGCTCAGGTTAAAAATCATTTTTCGCTGTGGTGGCATGTGTTCCACGGTGTGGCGGATGATCTCTTCCAGTTCATCCGCAAACAGCAGTTCTTCCAGCGACTCCAATGTAGGGATTTCCGGAATGTGTTCTTCGGAAAGTGTATGGGAATAATAAGAAAGTTCCAGCTGATTGTAGAGTGCATTCCGGGCCATCGTATACAGATAAGCATTCAGATTACGAATGTGACTCAAAGAAGTACGGTTTTGCCACAATTTGACAAACACATCCTGTGCCAGGCCTTCCGCCATCGTCTCATTGCCGGAAAAACCTGCCAGAAATCGTTTCAGTTTAGGAAAATAATTTCTGAAAAGCCGGTCAAAAGCCTGTAGATCATCGTGGCTCAGGGCTTTTAATAGTTCTTCATCAGTATATGTAGTCTTTTTCATTCGTGTGATCCGGTTCTATATCAGGCACCTTGATTCCTCTTTACCGGAATTTAATAGTATCGTCCATAGGGTCAAGTGTTACAGACAAATATAGGAAACAAATTTTATGCTTCCGGTATGTTTACCCTATTTAATATTCTTTTTCTGAGAATTCAGGATGGGTTTCCTATCTTTGCAGGCTACAAACCTACAGGATGAAAGAGACATTTATTAAACTTCATATCTCCATTTTACTGGCCGGACTGACCGGGATCTTTGGGAAACTGATCTCGATGAATGAAGGACTATTGGTGTGGTACAGAATGCTGTTTGCTTCTGTTATTTTCTTCTTCTTTTTAGTGATCAGCGGGAAATTACAGAAAATTTCTTTGAATGATTTTGGGAAGATCGCAGGGGCCGGCGCTTTGTTGGGATTGCACTGGATATTCTTTTACGGAAGTATTAAATATGCTACGATCTCGATTGGGGTGGTTTGTTTTTCGCTGTCCGGATTTTTCACGGCCATCCTGGAACCGTGGATCCTCCGGAGAAAGTTCTCTTTCCGGGAATTGTCATTCAGTTGTATAGCGCTGTTGGGAGTCCTTTTTATTTTCTCTTTTGATATAAGATACCGTTTGGGGATTGGGATGGGGGTAACCTCTTCCCTGTTATATAGTTTGTTTAGTATCCGTACCCGGCAGATCGGAAGAGATTTTCCGTCCCGGACGATGTTATTATATGAAATGGCAGGAGGCTTTTTAGTCTTAAGCTGCCTCCTGCCTTTCTATTTAGTGGTTTTTCCTGTTTCATCTATTCTACCCGGGACCAGCGATCTGATTTATCTGCTTTTGTTAGCAGTCTTCTGCACGATTGGTCTTCAACTTCTTCAGATACAGGTATTACAGAAAATCTCGGCCTTCACTGTCAGCCTTAGCTACAATCTGGAACCGGTCTATAGTACTATTCTGGCCATGGTATTTTTTAACGAAGCGAGAGAACTGAATTTTGCTTTTTATGTAGGCGTCCTCCTGATCCTGCTATCTGTCTTGTTACAGGCATGGGATACGATCCGGAAAAGGAAAATGCTCTCTGCTTCTTAAAGATCAGGCTATCCTTCTACTCATCACACTTCCACAATAAACGGTTATTGGATATGACCTGCTGAAGATCTTTCAGTTGGGAAGAGGTTAGCATACAACTATGCAGTCCTTTGTTATATCCATCCAAATGGTGGAAATCGGAACCGGCAAAGTCATACATCTGCTGTTTCAATAGTGTTTTTGCATTTCTTTGTACCATTTTTCCATAATAGCCGGCCAGCGAGAAAAGATTCAACTGAAATTTACAGCCTTTCTCTTTTAAAAGAGTATACTCCTTTTCCCGCATATAAAGATATCGTTCCGGATGTGCCAGTATAGGTTTGTATCCACTGACTTCCAGCTCATACAGGAGTTGGTACAGATCCGGAGGCGGTGCCATGTAGGAGGTCTCGATCAGGACATGGTTGTCCGCCATCGTTAACAATCCCTGCCGGAGTTGTGACAGGAAACCCTGATCCAGCATATACTCCCCTGCCAGTTGCAATCCGATCTGAACCGGACATTCATCATTAAAAGCTTCAAATTTTTCCCGCAGGACATCCGGACGGTTGCGGCTCAGATCAGCCATCATATGCGGAGTAAAACAGACTTTCTGTACCCCTGCCTCTTTCAGGAAACCCAACGCTTCAAACGCCTCTTCCTTATCCCGGACTCCATCATCTACCCCTGGTAAGAGATGGGTATGCACATCGATCATTCCAGATAATACGTCTGAACGCAGGATATTTTTCTTCGTTGAAAGGATCTCAAGAAACATATCCGTTATTTTGAAGATTTATCATCATTTCCATATCCATAGCCGTAACCATATCCATATCCGTAGCCATACCCATATCCATGACGGCCATATTGTACACCATTCAGTACAATACTCATATTATGGAATTTTTCCTGGCGGTACATCCGTTCCAGTTCAGGTAACTGCCTGCGGTCTAACAGCCCGGCACGAATGACATAGATCGTCAGGTCTGCCACCCTGTTTACAATAGCGGCATCTGCTACCATACTGGCGGGAACATTGTCAATGATAATATAGTCATACCGGTCCCTTAACTCGCTCATCATCTGATCCAGCCGTTCACTTAATAACAGTTCGGCCGGATTGGGTGGAACCGGACCGGAATGGATAATGTCCAGCCTGTCATTTAAAGATCCTTTCAGGATGATGTCATCTATATGCTGCACTTTTCCGGATAAATAGTTGGTCACTCCCAGGCCATTGTGTCCGACATTACTACTAAGGGTACCTTTTCGTATATCCATATCGATCAGGACAACCTTTTTATTTGTCAGCGCGATACTCATAGCCAGATTGGTGGAAACAAACGTTTTACCGGAAGAGGGGCTAAAGGAGGTAAACATGATCACCTGCATATCTTTTGCTTTGACCCGCATAAAGTCCATATTAGTACGAAGTATGCGGAAGGCTTCCGACACGGAATCTCTTCCGTGCTCATGAACCACCACATCGGTGGATTTTCCTTTAGGACGCAAAGGGATCTCTCCCAAAAATGGGATCGTCACATTGTCTTCTATATCTTTCCGGTTCCGTACTTTGGTATTCACGATCTCTTTTAACCACAGAATACCTCCAGGAATCAGTAGCCCTAAAAGCGCAGCGGCTAACAATATAATATATGATTTAGGTGCTACAGGCGCAGGACTGCCGGATGCCGGGTCAATGATCCGGGCATTACTTTCCGTGATAGCCTGGGTCAAAGCACTTTCTTCCCTTTTATTAAGCAAATACAGATAAAGGGCTTCTTTGATCTTTTGTTGCCGTTCAACAGAGAGTACAAACTTTTGCTGAGAGGGAACAGCAGATATCCGGCGGGTGGTTTGTTGTTCCCGCTGGCGGATATTATTTCTTTTCAGATTCAGTCCCACGATCAGGTTGTCGACCGCACGTATGATATTCTGTCTCCAGGCGATCAGGGAATTATTCATATCCATCACAACCGGATTCTTGTTACTACTATTACCGATCAGTTTATCACGCTTTAACAAAAGATCATTATACTCCCGGATCTGAGCTTCAATATTAATATCTGAAATACCGGTATTGGCAGGGATCAGGTCTGAGTTCTTATGAGGATCTACCAGATACTCCTTAATAAACTGTGCCAGGCTTAACTGATTTTCCAGATCCAGTTCTTCGGTATTGTATTGACTGGTAGCCTTCAGATACATACCTGTTTCAGAACTGATATCTGTCAGCAGGTTATCCCTTTTGAAAGACTCTATTTCCGTATCGACATTTCCCAGTTCTTTTTCTATAATGATCAGGCGTTCGTTAATAAACTCCGAGGTATTGACGGCAATCCTGTTTTTATCACTGATCACATCTTCATTATAAACAGCGATCAGCGTGTTGATCACATCTTCTGCCCTGGGAATGGAGGTGTCATCTATTTCCAGCTCGATAATGGTAGAGCCTTTTCCCGCTAAATCCACCCGTAGTTTTTCCTGATAAGCGGAAACTATCTGCTCCATATTACTTTTACGGACCTTTACAGGCTGCTGATAATACTGGTCACCATAATAAAGAGTGGGCGCGGCAACCATTCTCCCGGCCGGTGTTGTGACTGTGTCATTCAGAGCCACCCGGATAGGAGCAGCTTCCTTATCCAATGAAAATTCGGAAATTTCTATTTCTTTTTCTGAAACAGGGGTCAGGACAAAAGTAAACATCTGATGATCCCCCCCCTGTCAGGAAAGACAACGCTTACCGGCGTATGCGTATATAATTCCACCGGGCGTAGTCCTTTTTTCACCGTGTAACTAAGATCCAGTCTTAACCGGCGGGCTACCTCCGCCATCAATTGCCTGGAATGAAAGATCAGGATCTCATTATCCACATTACTCTTTATGCTGAACATATTCAGTTCTTCGAAAGCAGAGGCTTCACTCATTCCTCCTCCCCTTGTATGGTCTTTAATCAGGACAGTAGCCGTCCTTGTATAGACTTTGGGAGTACGCATTATATAAAAAACACCCAGTCCCACACACAGGATCACGGAGAGCAGGAACCAGTACCAGTTGGCCCGGATGATCTGAAGAATATCTCCCAGGGTGATCTCATTTCTTCTTTCCCTTATTTCATAGGGTTGTTGGTCCATATTCATAGTTTTTGTTTATTTGAAAATTAACACTGAGATGGTAGTAAGCAGAGAAATAACAGAGACCCAGACCCCCCACGGAATTATTCTGATTGATCTGGCTTTGGCCGGCTTTCGTACTATTGGGTTCTACATAGACAATATCATTCTGTTCCAGATAATAACCGGGAGAGTCAAACACTTCAGCAGCCAGGAGATTATTATAATAAATCGTCCGCTGATTATCTTTTTCCCGGATGACCATGACCTTATCCCGCTTCCCGAATATAGTCATATCTCCTGCCATACTTAATGCTTCAAACAAGGTGATCCGGTCACTATTCACGGTGAAACTACCCGGCCGGTTGACCTCACCCAGGACCGAGATCTTGAAATTCAGGAACTGTACGGTCACGATCGGGTCTTTGATATAATCATCATGGATCAACCTCCTTTTTATTAGTTCTATGAGTTGCAAACGGGTTAATCCTTCCACATGGAGTGTCCCTAATAAAGGAAAATCTATATTCCCATTCCTATCCACCTGATATCCGAGGATCCGTTGACCTCCTACGTTGTCTCCACCGACCTGGTAGGTTACGAGAGGCATATTAAAAGGCAAAGCAAGCTCCGGGTTCCGGCTGTTCACCATAATGGACAAGAGATCATCCCGATGAATCACCGCTTCATAATTCTGTTCTATTTCCTGTCCCCGGAAAGGGATGGCATCCTGCAAATAGACAATATCCTTAGCAGTAGTACATCCAACTAATAACCCGATAAATAGAGTATAATAAAGTAATTGTCTCATCTTTCTTTTTCTTTTTATTTGTTCTTAATAAACCAGATCGTAGTCTTTTACACGCACAGGGTTCTTTTTATTCTCTTCCATACAAGTCATCAGGCATTCCGCAACATACCGGATCTGTTCATCGGTTAATGCTGAACCGGAAGGCAGGCAGAGGCCTGTCTCAAATAATCTCTCCGCAGTTCCATCGCCATAAAAAGGGCTGGCGGAAAAAACGGGTTGTAAATGCATCGGTTTCCAGAGAGGGCGGCTTTCTATTCCGTGTCCGGCCAGATACTGACGGGCCATTTCAGGAGTGACCCCTGTCACTTCCGGATCGAGCAGGATACAGGTAAGCCAGAAATTCGAATGGTAGTCCGGGGAGGGATTCTCCTGGATGGTAAGACCTTCCACACCGGAAAATAATTCTTTATATAAATCATGTATCCTGCGCCGGCGGGTAACATGCTGGTCCAGCACTTTCATCTGTCCCCGCCCGATCCCTGCGCAGATATTACTCATGCGATAATTATATCCGATCCGGGAATGCTGGTAATAGGGCGCGTCATCCCGGGCCTGGGTAGAATAGAAGATAGTTTCCCGTACATCTTCCGGAGTCCGGCAGATCAATGCGCCTCCACCTGATGTGGTAATGATCTTATTCCCGTTAAAGGAGAGAGCGGCCAATCTTCCGAATATTCCGCATTTGATTCCTTTATATTCCGAACCCAGGGCTTCCGCGGCATCTTCAATCACAATCAAACCATATTCCTCTGCAATAGACCCGATTTCATCCATTTGGGCAGGCATCCCATACAGATGTACGGGAATAACGGCTTTGGGTACCTTTCCTGTTTTTTCCAAACGGTCTTCTATTGCTTTTCTAAACCAGTGAGGATCCATATTCCAGGTGTCGCTCTCACTATCTACAAATATAGGAGTTGCCTGCTGGTATACAATAGGGTAAGCTGAAGCGGCGAAAGTAAATGACTGGCATATGACTTCATCTCCGGCTTTCACTCCACTTAGCAGTAGGGCTAAATGAATAGCTGCCGTACCTGAGGACAAAGCAACGACCGGCCTGGCATTTCCCAGGTATAAAGAGAGATCTTTTTCAAAAGCATCCACATTCGGCCCCAAAGGGACAACCCAATTGGTCCTGAATGCTTCTGCAATAAACTCCTGCTCATAGCCAGACATATGAGCCAGTGACAAGTAAATTTGTTCACGCATACATTAAAAGGATATTTCTTGTTAAATCTTTTTTATTACTCTACAATAATTACCTACTGCAACCACATGTCCGGGAATATCTTTGGTTACTACCGATCCGGCTCCTACAACACTCCATGGACCGATTTTTACTCCCGGTAAAATAACAGCGCCTGCACCGATCCAACTTCCTTCCCCGACCTGTACATTTCCGCATAAAGTGGCATGCGGAGAGATATGTGCGTAATCTGCGATCTCACAATCGTGTTCTATGACGGAGGAGGTATTGAGAATACAATGCTTTCCTATACGGACACAAGGCTGGACCATCACGCCCGGCATCACGACACTTCCTGTAGCTATCGCAGAGAGATCAGACATCCAGGCGAATGGGGAAACCAATGTTTCAAAATGGTAACGGTCCAGTTTCTCCGCCAGTCTTTTCCGTACCAGGTTATTCCCTATACTGATCATCAAGGGGCCCCGGACTTTTTCAGAAGAGAGAACCGGGATCCCTAACAGATCTGTAACTTCCGTATGATCATCAAAAATACCCTGTAGTTCTTTCTTTAAAGACTTCAGTATATCTATGATCACCTTGGCATGTCCTCCGGCACCGTATAAATACATAGGGAAATATTAATAGGAATAATAAATAGCGGAATACTTTCTCTTTTTTTCCAACTGATAGTATTTATTCAGGGCTATCAGAAAAACAAACACAAACGGAAAAACCATCATTTTCTGCCGGAGTGCAATTCCCAGATTCGTCAGGATCAGGACAGAGGGAAAAGAGACAATAAAAATGGCAAGCAGGCAGAAAATGAAGAACGGATTTTGCTTCAGATAGAACCAGTTCCTCTTTGTATACAGAAGAATGAAAATGAACATAATGATCCAGGCAACATTCTCCATAGAAGCCACCATGGCCAACATATTATGAGCATCGTAAAAGAAGGGACGGAAAAAATAAGAATTCCATCTTACCAGTAAGTTACTATCTGCCATATTCACCGAAGTCGTTCCGGCCTGATTTACATTCTGCATCTGTTCAATCCGCTCTTCCAGACTATTTTCTTCTGAAAGTCCCACCCGCTGTGCAAAAAAAGGGAATAAAAGATAAATAGAAAGTATAAAAACAGCAGCCATCAGGATGCGCTGGCCAGTTCTGAATTTTTTAGACAAAATAAAATAGTTAATTGCCAAAGCAATTAATATAAAGAATAAGACATGGATCCTTACAAAACCAACCACCAGGACAGGAAATAAAAAACTGATCCATTTCTTTTTAAAATATAAACAGTAAGTAATGCCGGCAATACCATAGAATATCAGGGAATCTTTCCCTAATGCATTGGTCCAGAAATGGAGATTCGGCAGAAGTAAAATATAATACCAATTGCTCCAGTGATTATTATTTATGTGAATGGCCATTTTCAACAGATAATAGAATCCTAACAGACCAATAAATGAATAAACAAGAAAACAGGACAAATAGGTAAGATGTAAAACCTTAATCAACGGATAAAGTGTAAAATAGATAAATAGCGTACCCTGACCAAAGACATCCTTCCAGGAGTCAGTCAGGAAATAAACCGTACGATAATATCCTACACTATCCGCCACATTTCCTAATGAATAATAGTAATAACTAAAGGTGAAAAACAGATGTTCCACCCCTATCAGAAGAAAAAAACGCAGGTAACGTGGATGGATCTCTCTGAATTTTCTGGCTAAAAGCAGGATTCCATATAGATATAGCAGGAGAACCGCTACATCCAGCAACGTGTGTTGAGTAAGAATATGTTTATACATTCAGGAAGGTATGTTATCGTTTATTTTTATCCATGTTCTCCTGTAAAAGGTTCCATCGTCACAGAGGTAGCAGAAGAGATTCCCTCTCTGACAACCACCTTTTTAATCGTAGAAAACAGGATTTTTATGTCTGTCATCAGGGATAAATGGTCTACATACCATACATCCATTTCAAATTTCTTTTCCCAGGAAATCCTATTCCGGCCATTGATCTGTGCCCAACCCGTAATCCCCGGTCTTACTTCATGCCTCCGTTTTTGCTGTTCATTATACCTGGCCAGGTACTCCGGCAATAAAGGACGGGGACCTACCAGACTCATATCTCCTTTGATCACATTTAATAACTGTGGGATCTCATCTAAGGAGGTCCGGCGTATAAAACGTCCGGCCTTTGTCAATCGTTCGGCGTCCGGTAATAAATTTCCATCCGGGTCCTTTTTGTCATGCATGGTTTTAAACTTGATAATATAGAACAACCTTTCATCTTTGCCCGGACGCAATTGCAGGAAAAAAGGGCTTCCCTGATTCGCCAGCCACAAAAGAAGAGTGACAACTACAAACAAAGGAGATAATAAAATAAAAATGCTTACAGATAAAATCAGGTCAATTACCCGCTTCCCAAGATGCCTGTACATGCTGAACAGTTTTTTCAAGTGATTTGTATTCTTCTAATAATGCATTCCAGACCCTTTTCTGTTCATAACGGGATAGGATCAAATCCCTCGCCATAGCGCTTTGTTGCTTCACCAAAACCGGATCTGCAATAAACATTTTCATTTTTTGGTAAATAGCGTCCGTGTCCTTGACAGGAATGATCATACCATTCTTCTCATCGATAATAATCTCATTACAGCCATTTATATCCGTGACAATAGCCGGGACCCCCATCGCTCCTGCCTGCATGACCACATTCGGAAACCCCTCCCGATAACTGGGAAATACCAGAAGATCAGCTATCAGTAAGTAGGGCCTTACGTCTTTTTGATATCCCACAGAAAGAATATCTCCGTTCTCTTTTATTCGATGCAGGGTATCCTCGGCCAGCGGATCCAGATCCGGTTCCAAAGGTCCCACCAATACCAGTTTACTATTTTTATATTCCCTGTTCAACCGTTCAAAAGCTTTTACCAGTTCATTAATCCCTTTATCGGATACCAATCTTCCGATAAAAAGAAAAACGAAATCTTCTTCTCTGATCCCTAATTCTTCCCGGACCGTGGATCTTTGTTCTTCCGGGAATTGGGTAGGATCGAAATAAGTAGTGTTAATCCCGTTTGAACTTCCGTTTCCGATCACTTTCAATTTATTTTCTCCACACAAACCGGCATCGAGAATAATCTGTTTTAAGCCTTTGGAATTGGGATAAACTTGGGTAGCACAGGCATAAGTAGCCTTTTCCACCACATTTAAGAGCGTCCTTTTCATTCCGCGGGCTTCAAGCAGAGGAAGCCCGGCAACCGTATGTAAACGATTGGGTACTCCGGCCAGCCAGGCAGCCAGCATGCCCACAATACCAGCCTTAGGGGTATGGGTATGCACGATAAAAGGCCGGTGCTTCCGGAAAAGCCGGTAATGTTCCCAGACAGCCTTCAGATCTTTCAGGGGAGTGATTTTCCTACTCATCTCTATGCAATAAGTGGCTACTCCTTCTTTTTCCCCTACTTTATCTAAATGTTCCTGTCCTGAGGAAACCGCCAGCACGTCATAATGCTCTTTCATAAAAGACAGTTGTCCCTCCAGAAGTTTATCCAGGGAGATAGGTACAGTAGTAATACGTATTAATATCTGTTTCATTATTAAATTAAATTGCCCGGACAGAAGATAAATAATGCGCTGAGTTTACCTGCAGGGTAAATTTCTCTTCCACATCTTTTCTGCCCTGATATCCTAACTTTTTTCTTAATGCCTGATCCTGTATGAGTATCTCTAATTTTTCAATCCAGGAAGTAGGATCATGCGCCAGATATCCATTGGCTCCGGGAGACACCACTTCACTATTCATTCCAACGGGAGAGGCAATCACGGGAATTCCGCAAGCCATATACTGGATCAGTTTATAGGCACATTTTCCTTTTGCCCAGGGGGAGTTGGCCAATGGCATGATTCCAATATCAAACTGAAGGATGGAGGGGACTTCCGTATCCAGGCTCCAATCGATATGATACTCATTCTTTCCTAATTCTAAGGATTCTTTGGCACCTATGATATAGATCTTTACATTATATTTATCAATCAGGTAACGCAACTCTTCTTTTAAAAGGGAAAGATATTTCAGCGTAGAAGCTGTCCCGATCCAACCAATCACAGGCGATTCATTTGCATATTCGGATTTGGTGTGATACCGTTCCAGGTCAATCGTGGTTGGAATGATCCGGATAGCGGTGGCTCCCGCCTTCTCCGCGTATTCTGCCAGATATTGATTTCCCACTGTGACCAGTGATCCGGAACGGATCACATCCTTTATTTTATTTCCTAAAAAAAGCGGATCACTCCTTTGGGATGCAGATCATAGTTATGAAAGATCGCATCATCATAGTCAACCATATACCGGATTCCCAACTTGCCCAATAAGATCTCCGCCCAGGCTGGCAGATAGGGAAAAAGTTCCTTCTCTATGATGATCTTATCATACCGGGATACCGAAAATAATTGAATCAATCTCCGGATATAGGATCTGGCGATCAATTTTCTGGAAACCTTTCCTACATTATATAGCTGGTCCAGATATTCATCCGGGAACAGAGGGGATACGGTTACATCTATTCCGTTTTCCTGTAAATAAGAGATATACTGATAGCTTCTCATTCTACTGCTGGCACCCTTTTCCGTATATTTAGTGAAAATGAGGATCTTCATTTTTTACTATACCTGTGTATATACTTTTATACTTTTTCCTTCTTTATCTTTTTCAGCATCAATTGGAGATAATAGGTAGGGAAGAAAGGGATTCTGTCCACATACATTTTTAATATTTGTGCAACTGTTTTATAATCCCGTTGCATGGAATAATCCAACACTAAAAGGGCAACTAATTTATCCAGATAAGCCACCTCCTGCTTCGATGCGTTTTTATAGTCAAATTCATGGAATCTTTTGTGAATAGGCATGATCCGGTGTACACTCCGGTTCTCTGCCTGAAGCTGATAGGTAGAAGTAATACTTTCACTCATAGCCAATTTATACTTCCTGAAAACCCGGTACCAGAATTCGACATCTTCTCCATAGGATAAACGTTCATTAAACAGCCCTGTCTCTGCCAGAATATCTTTTCTGATCGCAAAGGAGGAAGAGTTGAAGAGTGGCCTGGGAGTAGCCTGGCTGGCAAAATAGTTCTCCAGGAGATAGTGTTTATCACGCTTTATATAGCCACCTTGCCCGCTGCCTCCGGATTTGTAAAAACGGGTTCCATATCCTGCGACTTCGGAAGATGGATAGGAGCTGATCAAATCAACAATCGTTTCCAGATGATATTCGCACCAGAGATCATCCCCATCCAGAAAAGCGATGTAGTTGTTTCCGGATGCAAGGATCCCGGCATTCCGGGCACTGGAAACGCCCCCATTTTCTTTATCCACTATTTTGACACGCTCATCTTCGATGGTTTTTACGACCTTCAAACTATTATCTGTGGAACCATCATTTACGATGATCAGTTCAAAGTCCGGATAGGTTTGTTTCAGAACAGACTGAACCGTTGATAAAATACTTTTTTCTTTATTATATAGGGGAATCACTACAGAAATCATACCTGTACATTTAGAAAGTTTCGTAATGCTTTTTCTTTCACTTCGTTTAGGGAAGAGGGGGAGATATAAGAACGATTAAATAAGATCTGATGGACCTCATCCAGGACCTCTTCTACATTTCTATCTGCGTCATATACCCGGTACTTCTTATCCTGTCCGACATCATCCAGGAAATCCGAACATTTACGGTGGTACTCTAATAACAGAAAAGGGACTTGCGCAAAACAGGCAAATATGGCGGCATGCAGACGAATGGCGATCATCAGGTCACATTCGCTGATATAGTTAAACGTACTTTTCACATTGGCCTGGTAAGGAATAATGTCGTAATCTATCTGTTTTCCGGCTACGAAGGAGTTAATGAACTGATAGGTCAATTTCGCATCCCCGACCTGCGGATTCCCGTTAAAAACAAAGAACCGGAACTTGATCGCCGGATTGGCCTGTAGTCTTTTTATCAGCTCATACACAAACAGGTTTCTCTTTTCTTCCTGGAGCTCATCACCTCCTACATAACTTTCATAATTACAGACACTGATCCCGACAATTTTTTGCCGTTCTGCCGGAGCAGGTAAAATCTTTACCGGATATATTTCCGGAAGCAAAGCTGCCAGATCAAACGCGTTGACAGGCTGATAAGGCAGATCATAGCTATTGGCTAATTCATACGAATACTGATCTCTTAAAGTCAGGAAATCTAACTGCTTCAAATAAGCGATCGTATCCTTTTCAGCCTGACTGTTTCGATAAGGACCTAATGAAATTCCTATGGCTCCGGCCTTTCCTTTCGGGAAAAATCTTTTTTTCATTTTTGCATATAAGCGCAGATCAGTTTTACTCAGGGAGGAATGAAAAGTAGATCCACCTGCTGAAATAAACAGATCACTCTTATATAATTCGTATAATGCCTGTGTAAAAGTGAAATAGTTTTTATGAGGAGCCAGATACCGGACCCCGGTTCGATATAAAACCGGAAGTTCAGAGGCATAAAAAAGATGTTCCCTTCCGTCCCAGAATTTCTCTGCACCCCAGGAAGCCACTTCTACAAAAGCATCATCCCCGGAGTTTCTCGCTCCATAATATCCATGATAAACAATCTTCATTTTTCTTCCTGAACCGTTATTCGTTTTTACAGATCTCACCATACAGGCGATGAATAAGCCATGGAAATAAGCCTATAACAGGCAAAGAAAAAAGCCTGAGAAAATAAGCAGAAGTAGAAAAGTTTATTGCTGTTAATAACAGGATCCATATCCATACGCCCACCACCCATTTATTGTAAAAGATATAAGCGGGAGAGATCTTTTTATAGATAAAAAACGGGGTGAATAATAAATAGTTTATAATATATCCAAGGCAATAGGACCATGCAAAACCCATCGCCCCGTATCCCTTTAACAAGGTAAATAACAGAAATGTAGAAACTGCCCATAACCCCATACTAAAGACACTCAGCCACATTTTGTTTTTTATGATTAAATCACGTGCTATTCCTTGTTTATGTGCAATAATAATAGTAGAAAAGATAGAAAGGAACAAAATAGTCCGGATCGAATCAACCGGATATTTATTTCCTAAAATAAAACTGACCAGTTCCGGAAAAACAATCAAAGGGATTGACAAAAGAATGGTTATGATCCAGGTACCGAAATAATTGACGAATGCTTTCTTATGGCTTAATGCGGTTTTATCTGCCAAAAACATAGGTAACAGTACATTTCCGATAGACCCGTTTAACATTTGAATAGCCATTGTAAAAATAATGACCGCGCTATATAACCCTAACTGATAGTATCCATTAGGTTGATTCACCAACATGGTGTTTAAGATCCAGATAGTAGGAGCTACAATAAAAGTACTGAGTGAAGCAGGAATGGCAAATTTATAAATGAGTTTCGTATACTTCCTCCAGTCATGAAAAGAAATATGGATCCCCTCTGTTTTACATCTCCTGATCAAAAGATGATGAGTAAAGAAGTAGAGGACTACCATACCCAACAGGTTACCGGTGATGGCCCCCGTTACGCCGTGGTAATATCCTCCAATACACAGACCTGCAAACAACAAAATTCCCTGAACAATATGAACAACTGAAATATCCCTGTAGCTTTGCAAACCAAGCAAAGCTCCGGACTGAATACTGTTTAATGAAATAAAAATCAATATACCTCCCGCTATGATCAACGGATATGTAAGACTCTCATTTTTTAAGATTCCGGTCGAAACAGGAGTTGAAAAAATAAGAAGAGTCAGGAAAACGATAAAACTCAATACAAATACCAGCCCCAGGGAGGTTCCCAAAATAGAGGAAGCGGCTGATTTATCCGTATGCTTTAATTCGGAAATATATTTAGTTGTTGTCAAACCTATACCCATAGAGGCAAAGACAAGTAAATTATCCATCGTGGAGCGGAGAATACCATATTCCCCATATTCACTGGTGGTCAGGATACGGGCAAGAATAATATAAGCCAGGGCTAACAGTCCTTTGGAAATAACAGAACCTGCCGTAAGTAAAAATGTCCCCTTCAACACCTGCCGCAAAAACGGAGAGCTACGTACCCTTTGAAAGCTAACCACCTGCATATAAAATAGTCCGTAATAAGATCAGTCTTTCAAACCATATAAAACCCCACACTCCTTTAAATAAGAGCCGGATGTATCTTCTTCAAATTCTTTATGGGAAACGGCTGTTACCACCGCATCAAACTTTTGAGTGGGTTTACAGGTTTGTATATCCACCCCATATTCCTGTTTTACCTCTTCCGGATTCGCCCAGGGATCATATATGGTCACGTGGGTTCCATATTCTTTCAGCGCTTTCACCACATCGATCACTTTCGTATTCCGGACATCGGGACAGTTTTCTTTAAAGGTAATCCCTAAGACAAGTATTTGAGCATCCTTCACATTTAATCCTTCTTTGATCATGCGCTTCACGACTTCACCTGCCACATAGTTACCCATGCTGTCATTCATCCGCCGTCCGGCCAGAATGATTTCCGGATGATAGTCATATTCCTGTGCTTTCTGCGCTAAATAATAGGGATCCACACCAATACAATGCCCACCGACCAGACCCGGTTTAAAATGGAGAAAATTCCATTTGGTCCCGGCGGCTTCCAGCACTGCCATCGTATCAATATTCATCCGGTCAAAGATCTTCTTCAATTCATTCACAAACGCGATATTGATATCCCGCTGCGAATTTTCAATCACTTTTGCCGCTTCCGCAACACGGATAGAAGGAGCCAGGTGAGTACCCGCCGTGATAACCGATTTATATAATGCATCTACTTTTTCCCCACTTCCGGGGTCGAGCCGGAGGTTACTTTTTTTATTTTTTTCAACTGTATGTTCTTTATCCCCCGGATTGATCCGTTCCGGTGAGTACCCTGCAAAAAAATCAACATTGTAGGTTAATCCCGACATTTTCTCTACGACAGGTATACAATCCTCTTCCGTAGCACCCGGATATACAGTAGATTCGTAAATGACCGTATCCCCTTTTGAGATCACTTTCCCCACCGTCTCACTGGCCCGGAACAGGGGGGGGTCAGGTCCGGACGGTTATTTTTATCTACCGGCGTAGGAACCGTGATAATGTAATAGTTACAATCTTTGATATCTTCCAGTTCACAGGAACAATAGAGTCCTGGAGTCTCATCCACCTGCTCCTTCAAAACAGCCTTCAGTACATCATCCGCTACTTCCAGTGTATGATCTTTACCACTCCTTAATTCTTCTATCCGCTGGCAATTAATATCAAAACCGACTACCGGATATTTGGTAGCAAACAATCTTGCCAAAGGTAATCCTACATATCCTAAACCGATAATTGCGATCTTATCCATTTTATCTCTTATTTTTATATACTTATTTCAAATTTTCCCAGTACCATTCAACAGCTTCCCGGATCCCATCCTCCATGTTATATTCCGGAGCATACCCCAGAAAAGTTCGTGCCTTTTCTATACTTGCTAAGGAATGTGGAATATCCCCCAGCCGGTTAGGGCCATGTTTTATTTTAATTTCTGCAATGGCAGGATCATACTTGCTTAAAGAAACTTTTAGTGAGTTTACTAACTGATTGAGTGTCGTACGTTCTCCACAGGCCGTATTATAAACCGTATTTACTGCCTCCCGGTCGATGGTGGTCAGTGCAAGGAGATTCATCTGCACGACATTTTTGATATAGGTGAAATCACGGGAATATTCACCGTCACCATTGATGACGGGAGATTCATGATGGA
>Ga0192242_10091_pt1 | contig 43836 bp, 36 predicted proteins | sample Koala_Koa27_J3_FD_131235 | JGI IMG/M metagenome (GOLD analysis project Ga0192242, IMG submission 131235) | Enriched cells from koala feces incubated with labeled cellulose particles, San Francisco Zoo, California, United States - Koala_Koa2-7_J3 ...
TAATAAAATATCGGAAGTTTATTTCTATGGTGCAGGCTGCATTCAGGGCAAAACCGGAGCTTTGGGACGCAATCTTGCGGAAATATTTTCAGAGGCAAAAATTAGTGTGAACAGCGATCTTTTAGGTGCTGCACGGTCACTGTACGGCGATACGAAAGGTATAGTTTCAATACTGGGCACAGGGTCCAATACAGGTTATTACAACGGGAAAAAAATAACTGATTCTGTCCCCTCGATGGGTTATATCCTCGGAGACGAGGGCAGCGGAGCGGTTATGGGGAAGAAACTTATTTCCGCAATTTATAAGAGAAGAATGTCGCAGGAAATATCGGATATTTTTTTCGAAGAGTACACTATTTCATATCCTAAATTGATAGAATTCGTTTACCGACAGCCAATGCCCAACCGTTTTCTTGCAGGTTTCACGCGATTCATAAGCAAGAATATCCAACATCCCGAAATATCCGAACTGGTCAAAAACTGTTTCATGGAGTTTATCGAATACAATCTGCTAAAATATGAAAACATCGAAGAGACCTCAGTTTCTTTTACGGGAAGTATAGCTTATCATTTTCCCGAACAACTGAAGCAGTGTCTCGCACAATACTCTATCAGTCTCGGGGATATCACACGCACTCCCATCGAAGGACTCATTAAATACCATACTAAAACCCAATAACAGTAATGATTAATTATACCGAGGAATCATCGTCCTACGATGCTTCCGGAATGTCCGTCCATGAAATACTGACGGCGATAAATAATGAAGATGCCAAAATCCACGAGGCGGTAAAACTTGCGATCCCTCAAATCGAAAAACTCGTCGCAGCCATTCTTCCCGGAATGAAAGCAGGAGGAAGGCTGTTTTATATAGGAGCAGGGACGAGCGGCAGATTGGGGATTCTCGATGCTTCCGAGATGCCTCCTACCTACGGAGTATCTCCGGAAATGATAACCGGACTTATAGCAGGCGGGGACCGTGCGATCCGAAAAGCGGTGGAAGGTGCGGAAGACGATGCGGAACTTGCGTGGCAGGATCTTACCCGGAACGGTATAAAAAAAGGCGACGCCGTAATAGGAATCGCGGCTTCGGGAACGACTCCTTACGTGATCGGCGGATTACAACGGGCACGTAAGGAAGGATTGGCAACCGGTTCGATCACCTGCAATCCCGGGTCGCCTGTTACTATCGCGGCAGAATATCCGGTAGTAGTGGCACCCGGTCCGGAATTTATTACAGGCAGTACCAGGATGAAGGCGGGAACCGCACAAAAACTGGTACTAAATATGATATCGACATCCCTCATGGTGAAGCTCGGACGCGTGGACGGAAATAAAATGGTTAATATGCAGCTGACCAATAAAAAACTCGTCGTACGCGGAACACGCATGATAATGGAAAAATCGGGTCTGACTGAGCATGAATCACGGGAATTACTACTTAAATACGGATCCGTAAAAAAAGTCCTGGAACATCTCGGAATTAACAGAGAATGAAAAAATAATATATATTTGCCAAAAACTTATCGATATGTCCACACAAGGCAGAACAAGGGCCGTAACAACTTACAGCCTGACAGAAATGAAAGAAAAAGGTGAGAAGATCAGTATGCTGACGGCGTATGATTATTCCATGGCGCGTATACTCGATGAAGCAGGGATAGATGTAATACTCGTTGGCGACTCGGCTGCGAACGTGATGGCAGGATACGACACGACGGTGCCCATGACCCTCGACCATATGATTTATCACGGCAAATCCGTTAAAAGAGCAGTCAAAAGGGCGCTCGTAGTTGTCGACCTTCCGTTCGGAACATATCAGGGGAACTCTAAGAAGGCTCTCGCATCGGCAATACGGATCATGAAAGAGACCGGTGCGGATGCCATCAAACTGGAAGGGGGAGCCGAGGTAATCGATTCCGTGACAAGAATACTTAGCGCAGGAATACCAGTAATGGGCCATCTCGGTTTGACACCTCAATCGATAAACAAATTCGGTACATATACCGTACGTGCAAAGGACCAGGATGAAGCGGACAAACTGTTCAACGACGCGATCCTCCTTCAGGATGCAGGATGTTTTGCAATCGTACTTGAAAAAATACCGGCTTCGCTCGGAACCCTGGTCGCGAAAGAACTTAAAATCCCTATGATCGGTATCGGCGGAGGCAACGGTGTAGACGGGCAGGTTCTCGTAATACACGACATGTTGGGTATTACGAACGAATTCTCACCGAGGTTTTTACGACGGTATGCGGATCTGTATACGGTAATGTCCGACGCGGTCAAACAATATATTACCGATGTAAAATCCCGGGATTTCCCGAACGAGAACGAACAATATTAAAAAAGGAGCCTTCGAGGCTCCTTTGCAGTTTATATTTATGGAGTAATTATTTAAGGTACACCTGAAGTAAACAGTCCGATTCTTTCAAACCTTTGGCGATACTTTCCGCATTCAGTTTCGCTCCTTTCAAGGACGTATGTGTATGATCCTTTTTAAAATATTCAGCTATCGCTTCCTGTCCCATTTTCTCAAACTTATCCGCAGATATTTCGTTAAGATCGATGAAATAAGCACCGGTCGCCTCGGCTGCCTCTTTAGCCCATAAACCGTAAGTTTCCGAGATACGCTCGATCTTTCCGTCGGTCCATCTGTTTCTCGGCGTATGACTCAGAATTATAGGAAAAGCTCCTTTCTCCTGTACGTCCATTACAAATTTTTTGAGGTACCATCCGAAGGTATATATTACCTCGTTTTTCCCGGTGGATTCCATTTTCATAACACGGCTTTGATTGCCTGATCCCTTGAGCACACCGCGTTCTTTAGCTGTATTGATCTCTCCTCCGTCATTATGTCCGAATTGTATCAATACGAAATCTCCAGGTCTCAGGGCTTCATAGACTTTATCCCAACGGCCTTCATTAAGATAGGTTTTGGTACTTCTTCCGGCCTGAGCCTGATTATCTACGGTTATCCTGTTTTCATCGAACAACTCTCCGATAACACTTCCCCATCCCCACATTCCATTTTCATCGTTATCTGTATTTTTTACGGTCGAATCCCCTACTGTAAATAACACAGGATTATTTCCTACGCGAACTTCCGACTGATAAGGCCTTTTCTCCGGACATAAATATTCGGCAAGTTTAAGATCGGGATAATTACGAATACCTTCGACTGCTGATTCCGCATTAATCTTCGCCCCGAATGCACTCGTATGTATCCTGTCGCCATAGAACATATAGGCAACTTTTTTAGGTCCGAATTTCTCATATTTACGGGCAGTAATATCGTTCAGATCGATAAACGGCACATTCTCCTGTCCCGCAACCTGTTTGGCCCATAGACCGAAGGTTTCGCTAACACGTGTGATCGTACCGTCGGCATCCCATGCGTTACGCGGAGTAAGGGACATAAGTATCGGATATGCACCTTTGGCCTTTGTTTCATTGATGAATCTACGCATGTATTCACCATACGTATAAACGGTTTCCTGCTTTCCGGTTTCCCTGATAGTAACATTCAAAGTATCGTTACCGATTCCGGGGATGGTTGCCCTCGCTCTTCCCGAGTCATACGGGCCGTTATCGTTATGTCCAAGTTCGATTATAACCCAATCGCCGGGACGAACTCCTTCGAGAACGCCTGGCCATAATTGATTATAGAACGTACGGCTGCTGGTTCCTCCTAAGGCATGATTTTCAACCGTGATCTTTTTTGCATCGAAAAAATCACCGGCATAGTAACCCCACCCCCATTGTCCGTTATCCCCGTTCCCCATAGTTCCGGTTCTCATCGTAGAGTTACCGACAAGGAACAGTACAGGGTTATTCCCCACGCGTGAAGAACCTGACTTCGGACGCGCAGTGAGAGCTTTATTCAAGCTGTCGAGAGTATTGTCGACAACATTATTCACATCTTCCATGGGTGCGGGAACATTTCCCAACTGTCCATTATCCGGCCTCGGGGCCCTTGAACCACGATTACGCTGCGGTGCGTCCTGTGCGAATACACAAACGACCAATAACATTGCAGCTAATAACAAAAATCCTCTTTTCATTTTATTATTCTTAATTTTTATCTCGGTTGTTGCCTCATTTGTCTTCTTTGCTGCATCATTTCCCTTCTTTTAGCAGCTTCCTGTTCAAGATCCGCTTTAGCAGGAACCTGATCTCCGATAAGTTCCAGCATGATTATAGCGTTCAGGTTCCATTGTGCCGTACCGTTGGTTCCTATGCCCGTATTTTCTTCGATGGGATACAGTACATCCGGCGGATTAATAGTCTTGGTTTCGGTAATACTTCTCAGGTTGCCATCCATGTCGAAAGCATTTCTAAGCAATTCGCTCCATGCTAACTTCGCCAGATAAGGATCGTTAAGTTCCCTCGATGCAAACGCACCGAGACGGGGAGTACTGAAATGTCCCCACCAGTTTTTGTACGGCCTGTTCTCACGGTTATTCCTTATCGGGTCATCCTGCGGTAAACCGTAGAATTTAGCGTATTTTACGTAAACTTCATTGAATTTTTTATGTTCCACTCCGTCGTATACTTCCATCATGACTTCGAAGCCTCCCATAAGGTTTCCCAGATGGTTGGAGTTTGAAACCCAGTCGCGCTGACCTTCGTAATATATCTTTCCGGTTTCAGGATCGTAACCGTAAGGCCCTTTACCTGTATATAATCCATTAGGAAGATTACTGAGGGAATTCATTCCCGCTATTATTTTATCGAGGTATTTCTCATTACCTGTGCGTTCCCATTCAGTGTACCAGTTACCAACGAATGCAATCCAGTCAGGCCCCCATCTAAGCCTTGCAGGCTGTTTTGTAGGATATTGGTCGCGTGGAAGAGCCAAACGTAAAGGATCCCATTTTATCATCTGGTAGTCGGCATCCGCGGCCTCGTGCATTATGTCGCCCATGCGCTCGTCGGTAGTCAGATAATAATAGAAACGCTTCCACCATGCCTGTCCGATACGTGCCTCCTTGGCGCCACAGCCCCAATGCGACACGTTATGTCTTGTACCCAATCCCGCCATATCACCGATATGATACATATCCACTTCAGAAGTATGACGCGTCATGGCCTGGGCCATTTTGAAAATATCGTCCCTTCCGCTCCTGATAAATGCATACCATAACCAAAGGTCGGGCGACAGTTCCGTATTTGCCCATGCATTACCGCCTATATCGTAGTTCCATGTATGTCTTGCAGGGTTATACGAATGCATTACATCGCCGTAATTCCAGAAACCGTACCATTTATGGTCCTCTATGGCTCTTTGATAGAACTCTATATATCCGTCGATCTGATCCTCTATCCAGTTTTTCATATCCGACGATCTGTCAGGCAGGGACCATACACCGAATGCGCCTGCGGCATGCAGATATTCCGGTGAAGCCATAAGTTGTACAGATCTTTGTGCATCGAATGCAAGCTGTGCTGTTTTTTCCTTCGAAGGAAGTTCATTGAATGCGTACAGGGTCAATTCGCTCGTACGTGCCACTCCATAAGGGGTTGCCAGACCTTCCTGATAATCTTCATAAGCGGCCTCAAGATCGTGTCCTATAACATCGTAATGCCTCAAGTCCATCGCATCGCCGCGAGGGCTCCACATCCATACCCTCAGTTTTGCACTATTACCGCTCATTCCTTCGACTTCCAGTTCATTCGGGTAAGACTGCCAGAAATTTTTTAGGGACACTGCTATACCTCCGCTTACATCGCCCGCCAGCACCAATCCGGAAGCACGGTTGTCGCCTGCCGTACCGATCCATGTGCTCTGATCGTTAGTGCGTTTTCTGATGGTGAATCCGTCCGGAGACAACTGAGTCAGTCTGAAATCGCTCCATATCGCCCAATGCGATATCAGGTATTGTCCCTGTTCAGTAAATTGCTCAGGTTCCGGAATACGTTTCCCTGCAATCTGGTCAGCATAAACATTCCCGAAAGGAACATCCTTGTATTGAAGAACACGCCTTCCGGACAGCGGCTGGATAGGTTCGCTCCATAATCCTTCCCCTTCACCTGAGAAACGGACATGTCTGTTGTACGCCTGTTCCCTTAGAGGGACGTCGAATTCTATACCGAGACCTTTGATAAAATCAGTTTCCTGATCGCCGTCATATATTATTGTATGTACGATCTTCGCCTGTTCCGCATTGTTATTTATATAAAATCTTACAACGAACGGCAGCCACTCCCTGTTGCCGTCCACGGCTTTATGTACACCTTCTACTTTAACCACGGCACGGATAGGTCCGTTTTGTTCGACGGTAACATTTTTGATTTCACTGGTGAAATCTTTATATGTAATGATATTAGCTTTGGAACGATCTTCAAGGCTAAGAAGTAATCGTCCGTTACGTGCTACTTCAGTTTCCCCGACAGTTATACGTTCCAGTAAATTTTCTCCCTTTTTTGAGAATACATACTTACCGAACCCATTGTTTACGGTTATCGTCGAATTGTTTTCCTGTACATCGATACCGGATATTTTTTCCGCAGTCCGAACCGCACTCAACTTAAGTCCGGATGCCTGTCCGGGTTCTATGGTTGCAGAAAATCCGACCCATTTAACGGATCCGTCCCCATGACGGGCCATCACCCAGGACTGAAGAGGAATATTTTTTCCTGCGCTATTCGATAGCTGGAATTGCTGGTCGGGTTTTATCTCTCCTTTTTTAAATGGAACCCCCCAGTTCACTCCTGTAGTTTGTACCGGAGGTTCGCCGATCCATTGAAGATCGACTGTTTGTCCGGCTACCGTAATTCCCGTTATGGCAGCCAGAAATAAAAATAATGTTTTAAGCCTCATTTCAGATTAGTTTTAGTCAGGTATAGTATTATAATGTAACGTTCATGTCCGTAGTATTTATTATTTATCGTTAATCTCAACACCTTCCGCATTGGTGATTCTCAGACGTTCTTCAGTATAGAGTTCCAGATTTTTCACAGACCAGTCCTTTGCAAAAGTTATCCGTCCTCCTCTTCTGGACTGTACTTTTACATTATCCAGGTGGATCCCGGCTATTATTGCATCCTCTGTTCCTTCCACGGGAAAAGCGGTTCCTGCATTCGAGACGTTTATATCCGAGAGATAAACTCCTTTTATATACGGAAGTCCTTTCTCAGGGGACACCGGAGTAAGCATCTTGTTCCAATGTACCGGAAGCTCCACATTTTTGAATTCTTCCGGAAGAGTGGAGTAGCTGTAGGAAGGATTCCAATTTACACTGATAGTGAATGCCGATCGTACACCATCCATTTCTATATTTTTCAGATAGATATTCTCGATACCTCCTCCGCGTGTCAGGGCGGATTTGAGCATCAGACCGCTGCCTGTTCCTATTGCTTTACAGTCGTACATAAGAATATTACGTATTCCTCCTGAGGTCTCGCTACCGCAGGTTATCAAACCGCCTCCGGCACGTGAGATACAGTTACGAATGACGACAAATTCGGTAGGTCTGTTCACGCGTATTCCGTCTGCATCACGTCCAGCCTTGAGACAGTAATTATCGTCGTTACAGTCGACGTCACAGTTCTCGATAAGTATCTTCGTAGAGGAATCTATATCTATCCCATCCGTACTCGGACCACGTCCGTTTATATTATTGCGGATAACAACACCATCGACGGTGCAGTAAGTATAATATAAAAGCTGCATCGTCCAGAAGCCTGCCTGTCTTATATTGATATCTTTAATTGTTACATTTTCAGATTCCGAAACAAGAATGGTACGCGGTCGGTCGCAGTCGTAATCCACGATCCATCTCAAACCACGTGCCTCGTAATCCCTCCGCATTTCCCAGTACTTATCCCAGAAAATTTTCCCCTGTCCGTCTATGATACCCTTACCGGTTATCATTACATTATCGCAGTCAAGCACATTTATGAGTGCGGACGGCCATTTCATTTCCACTCCTGCAATACGCGTTTCTATTACGGGATAATCGTTTATGTCGGTGCTTCCGAGTATTGTCACACCTTCGGGAATTTCTAAAATAACTCCGTTTTTAAGATAAACGGAACCCGTGAGATATTCTCCGGTAGGAAAAGTAACCTTACCTCCTCCGGCATTACAGCAGGCATCCACGGCAGCCTGTATCTCTTTAGTATTGATTTTCGTTCCGTTACCCACAGCTCCGTATTCGGAGACATTGAATATTTTATCGGACGAAGGTATATTTTTTGCGCCGACATCATTTACCCATTTCAAATCTGAAATTTCGAAACTCATGGCAAAGGATTGAAAGGCAGCGAATAATATGAATAATGACGAACAAATTCTCTTGATCATCTCTGAGGTGTATTTAACTAAAACTCAATTATAAACCGGATCCGTTTTCACGGATACCGGTTATGATATAAATTATTCCATGTAGAATAATTCAGGAAGAGGAATGGACACAGGCGAATTATCAGGATTAGTATCCATAATGTCCGCCATAAAGGCCCACCATCTTTGTACGATCTCAGTACTTCCGAGATCCTGTGATCCTCCTTCGCCGCTCACTTTCTGTACAGCGAAAAGAATATTGGTGTCCTTGTCCCAGAAAATAGAATAGTCAGATACTCCGGCTTCTTTAAGAAGTGCCTTGAGCTCAGGCCAAATTGCATTGTGCCTTTTTTCGTATTCGGCTTCCATTCCTGGTTTTAAAAACATTTTAAACGCTTCTCTTCTCATAGTTATAAGTTTTAGTTAATTATAAATTCAGATTTATATATACCGGTTTATCTCGGTCACAGGTAACAATTCCGTTTTCATATTCGAGTTCCGCAACCTGAATCGAGCTTCTTCTCGAATCATATCCGTCTGTTGCCGCAGCACGTCCCGGATGCGTAAAATAAAATATATAAGCCCTGTCTCCGGCAACCACAACATCCGCATGATTACCTATCACACCGTCGTCTTCGCCTGTTCCCGGTTCGGCAAGGATCCGCTCCGGCTGTCTCACCCAGTTTATCATATCGTCGGACGAGTAAACACTGAAACCTTTCCAGTTATCGACAATAAGGAAATATTTATCTTTCCAGTAAAATACTTTCGGTCCTTCGCCCGGCGGGAAGTCGCCTTCGAGCTTGCCTTTATCTTCCCATGAATAGAGATCGTGGCTAACGGCATAATAAATCGACTTACCGTCTTTTTCGTTATTGTAATAAAGATACCATTTACCGTCTGGGGATTTTGTAACGCCTGCATCTATAACTTTATCGGAAGCAAGTTTCAGTACGGACTCGTAGTTCCAGTCGATAAGATTGAAACTGGTAAGATGAACGATATCCCTCGGATGCCTCCAATTTGTAAAAGTTCCGGGAACCACCGTAAGATACATATGATAAATACCGTTATGTTCGATAATATCAGGGGCCCAGAAAGTATAATCTTCTTCGCCGTACAGAATGTTCGCATCGCCCCTGTACTTCCATGTCGCACCTCCGTCTTCGGATTCCGCAATTCCGATAGGTGTACCATGTACCCAATCAACGCCATCCGGGTCTTCCATATTCGCGCGTCTGTTAGTGTAGAACATAAACCATTTACGCTCGGCATTATTCCAGACAAGGATCGGATCCGCGGCACCGTCGTAGATTGTATCCCTGAACAACGGTTTATCCGCAAGCTGTAAAGTCTCCCCTGCTGTTTTATCCCTGTTACATCCGTTAGAGCATGCAACAAGGAAAAACATCATTACAGGAAGGATATAATAAATTCTTAAATATCCCATTTAATTTATTTAATTAGAATGATACTTCATTCTCATTGAAGATCGGGTTAGGGGAGATCTGCGGCTCACGATAGAACTGCACCGCACTGTCGTTCATCATCGGATTCGCATTCTGCATAAGTTTGATCATTTCCGCGCCTGCCCAGATAACGGGACCGTATCCGTGGGCAGCATATACATTCACCGGACGATAATAATAGAATGCCGGATCGAAGCCCATTCCCGTTCCTACACATGTACCGTCTACCTGTCCGTTTTCAGTGATCTGCGTTGCAACGGCGTTCCATCCGAGAGTTACAACTGGTCCGTAAGCCACCGCATCGATCCATCCGTTATTGATGGCATGAGCCATACAGTATACATAAATAGCCGTAGCTGAAGTTTCGAGGTAGGAATCGTTACGGTCCAGAAGCTGATGCCAGAATCCTTCGCCTGACTGGCAGGCAGCAAGTCCTTTTACATGGGCACGGAACTGAGCCATAACTTTATCCCTTCCCGGATAGTTTTCAGGCAAAACGTCAAGAACTTCGGTCATCGTTAGGATAGCCCATCCGTTGGCACGCCCCCAGTGGAACGCAGGGTGATCCTCCATAGATTCTATCCATCCGTGCAGGTAAAGATTCTTTTCTTTTACAAACATCCTTTCGGAGAACTGAAGTATCTGTTTGATCGCCTCATCAAAATATTTCGTATCTCCGGTGTATCTTCCCATCTGAACGATAGCAGGAACAGACATGAACATATCATCGAGCCATACTGCATTTATGAACGGACGAAGGCGGGCGAACGTTCCGTCAGAGAGACGGTGCTCCTTGTTCATGATAAAATCCATGTAATTCTCTATCTGCGCACGATTATCGAGTTCATTATTAATAAGGCCGGCTTTAATCATAACCGCACATCCCGCGCCTGCATCATCCAATGCACGAGGATTTATTACAGACCTGAGTACACCGTCCATATTTCCTGCTTCCGCAAATTTAGGCGTGACCTCCGCAAGGAACTTGAAACGGTCGTAAGTATAATTCGTATAACGCTGGTCTCCCGTAGCTTCTCCGGCAGCGAGCATAGCTGCATAGGTTACCCCCCATTCATAGCTGGTAAGACGGAAATCACCGCGGTCCACCTGTGAATTTTTGTCGATTTTGGAGTAATCGGTTATGACTTCTTTTGTATTTTTATCGATGACCCTGGTCGGAGTTTCACGTTCGAGATATACCAATATCCGGTCGAGATCCTTTTTGATCTCATCAATCGACACGATTCCGTAAGGAACCTGATAGTCAGGAACCAAAAGATGTAGCGGAGTATTAGAATCATTCATCTTCGCCTCTTCTACATTCCTTTCGCCTGTCGAACATCCGGTCGCGACAAGAGCCGCCACAGATAAAAGCGTCAAAGTTTTTTTCATCAGTTTGCTTTATTTTTAGTTAGTATTATCCGATATTACGCATAGCTTAGTCACAAATTTAATTAAAAAACATTTTTTATTTCATAAGGGAACATTAAAAGCCATGATTTTAAACACATTCTAATTTCGCACAAAAAAACGGCGCCGTTTAAGAGCGCCGTTTTAGAATATAAAACCGGATTTTAAACCAGTCTTTTGATTAGGTCTTCTTTTTCCCCATAAAGATAATCTATCAACGGAATTTCGATCATAGTGTAAGCACCGGGATTTTGAACCATAGAAGCCCTTGCCGAACCCACCATGATCTGTGCCGTAAGAGCAGGATTGTTAATGCTCATGTGAAATTCGAAGCGCTGGTTCTGTGTAGATCCGGACACACCTTTTCTGACGAGATTTACACCGTGTCCCATGTCGAGAAGATCGTCCACCAAGTCTACTTTAATAACGTGGGTTTCATCGTGTACGAAGTAGTCATCCGCCTTGATGGCTGCTGCAACGTCTTCGAATTTATATCCTTCTTCCAATTCGATATATACCATACGTCTGTGAATGCCTGTTCCAGTCGGAATAGTCATTGACAGCGCAGCCTTAACGCCTTTTACTGCCTTGACAGCTACCGTATGCCCCATACTCATCCCGGGACCGAAGTTGGTATAAGTCACACCTTTCGGCGCACAAACTTCAAGAAGCGCACGTACAACGGAATCGCTTCCCGGATCCCAACCTGCGGAAATTACCGATACCGCGTTATATTTTTTAGCTATAGGATCGAGACGGCTTCTTAATCCCACGATATCTCCGTGAATATCGAAACTATCGACAGTGTTGATTCCCAGTTCAAGGGATTTTGCAGCATTTTCTTCCACACTTCTGGTAGGGGTACACAAAAGTGCGACATGCACATTTTCCAGTTTAGATATAGAATCTACAACCGTATATTTTTTTAATTCATCCGGAACATTGCTGGCTTCACGGCGCACAACTCCTGCTAATTCAAAATCCGGTGCAGCTTCAATCGCTTCAATAACGAATTTCCCGATATTGCCGTAACCCACTACGGCTGCCCTAATTTTCTTCATTTATTCGGTTTATTTTAATGTTTATCTTCTTCGGTTTCAATATCTTTCACAGAAACGTCGGCACCGCCTTCAACGGCATAATGCTTTAAAGGATTGGCGGTTATCACCTTATATATATTCCTGTTCCGCCATATGTCGACAGCGGAATATATAGCAGCCCTGAAAGACGAAGGATCAGCCATATTTTTTCCGGCGATATCATAGCCAACTCCATGTGCAGGAGAAGTGCGTACGATCGAGAGCCCAGCGGTAAAATTCACTCCTGATTCCTGGCATAATGCCTTGAATGGAGCCAACCCCTGATCGTGGTACATCGCAAGTACTGCATCGTATTTATTGAACCCTCCGGCTCCGAAGAATCCGTCCGCTGCGAAAGGACCGAACGCAAGTATATCTTCGTCGTTCGCAGATATAATCGCAGGCGTAATTATTTCTTTTTCCTCGCTGCCAAGAAGACAATCGTCTCCAGCATGGGGATTCAGGCTCAGAACTGCAATTTTGGGTTGGCGAATACCGAAATCTGCGACTAAAGACCTTTTCAGGGCTCGGAGTTTTTTCAGGATAAGTTCCGACGATATATTAGTTGCCACTTCCGATAACGGGATATGGATCGTGGCAAGGCCTACTCTCATGGTATCTCCGACCATCATCATCAACGATTCCGTATCGTGAAAATTAGCATCGAGGAATTCCGTATGTCCTGTAAAATCGAATTCGTCGCACTGGATATTCGCCTTATTGATCGGAGCAGTAACCAATACATCGATAAGTCCGGCACGGATATCCCTGACCGCTGCATTTAATGAAGCCGCCTCTGCCTGTCCGGCAATAATATCGGATTTACCGGGTTCGACGCGTATATTATCATCTATACAGTTTATGATATTTATCCTGCGGCTGTTAGCCTCGGATGCATTTTTAATAAGATTGAACGACAATGATTCGGCGCCGGGGATATTTTTCTTATAATAATCCACTACTTTCGACGAGCCATAGATTATCGGCGTACAAATATCCGACATCCGTTGGTCCATAAAGGTTTTTATAATTATCTCGTAGCATATGCCGTTGATATCTCCATGGGTAATTCCTACCCTAATTTTATCATTCATAATTTATAATAGTTGGAACCGTAATACCGGTAAAAATGATACCAGATACAAATATAACTAAAAATATAAAAACAGGGTTCATTTGCTAAATGAACCCTGTATAAAACGTTATATTATTTTTTTGGCTTGGAAGCCAGAATAAGTATCATTCTCTTACCTTCCAACCGCGGCATCTGTTCCACCTTTGCAAGTTCTTCGAGATCCGTAGCGAATCTCAGCAGCAAGATCTCTCCCTGGTCCTTAAAGACGATTTCCCTTCCCCTAAAAAATACGTAGGCTTTGACCTTAGCTCCTTCTTTGAGGAAATTTTCCGCATGTTTTAGTTTGAAATTATAATCATGGTCATCGGTATTAGGACCGAAACGAATCTCCTTGACAACTACCTTAACGGCTTTTGCCTTGATTTCTTTCGCTTTCTTCTTCTGCTGATAAAAGAATTTCTGGTAATCTCCTATCCGGCAAACCGGCGGGTCTGCTTTAGGCGATATTTCAATGAGATCGAGCCCCTTTTCATCCGCCATACGTATAGCCTCCTGAACGGATACTACTTTAGATTCTTCGACATTATCCCCTACCAGACGCACCTGGCTGGCAGTTATTTTCTCATTAATGCGGTGTGCCGCTTCTTTCTCAACGGGCCTTCTTCCATAACCCGGTTTCGGTCTTGGTTTGAACGTGTTTATAACTTTGTCCTCCTTAATTAGTTAATACTGAATACAAATATGGAAATTTTTTTTTCTTATTCAACTTCTTTTGCAACTTTTCCTTTCACAAAAGAGATAAATTTTTCTACTGTCATAGCTCCCTGATCGCCTTCGCCCTGAATTCTGACAGAAACTTTATCTTCAGCCTGCTCCTTTTCACCCACGATCAACAGGAACGGAATACGTTTAAGTTCGTTATCGCGGATCTTACGACCTATTTTTTCGTTTCTATCATCGACCTGAGACCTGACATCAGCTTCATTCAATTTTTTTGCCACTTCCTCTGCGAATTCATTATATTTTTCGCTGATAGGAAGTATAATAGCCTGTTCAGGCGACAGCCATAAAGGAAGTTTACCGGCAGTATGCTCGAGAAGCACCGCGACAAAACGCTCCATTGAACCGAACGGGGCACGGTGTATCATTATCGGGCGATGAGGTTTATCATCAGCTCCGGTGTATGAGAGATCGAAACGCTCAGGCAGGTTGTAATCAACCTGAATCGTTCCCAGCTGCCATTTACGTCCCAGAGCGTCTTTTACCATGAAGTCGAGTTTCGGTCCGTAGAACGCGGCCTCACCGTATTCCACAGTGGTGTTAAGCCCTTTCTCCTGTGTAGCTTCGATAATAGCGTTCTCCGCTTTTTCCCAGTTCTCGTCGGAGCCTATATATTTTTCAGTATTTTCAGGATCTCTCAAAGATATCTGTGCGGTAAAATTCTCGAAACTAAGGGTTTTAAAGATATACAGCACGATATCTATAACCTTTTTGAATTCGTCCTTAAGCTGATCCGGACGGCAGAAGATATGTGCATCGTCCTGGGTAAATCCACGCACGCGTGTAAGACCGTGAAGTTCGCCGCTTTGTTCGTAGCGGTAGACAGTTCCGAATTCGGCCAGTCTTACAGGTAGTTCCTTATAAGAACGGGGTTTGGCGCGATATATTTCACAGTGGTGCGGACAGTTCATAGGTTTCAGCAGAAATTCTTCGTTCTCATCCGGAGTACGAATAGGCTGAAACGAATCTTTACCGTACTTCGCGTAGTGTCCGGAAGTTACATATAGTTCTTTCGAACCGATATGCGGGGTTATAACCTGAAGGTATCCGTATTGTTTTTGTACATTGCGAAGGAAGTTTTCGAGTCTTTCCCTCAGAGCAGCACCTTTAGGCAGCCACAGAGAAAGTCCCTGTCCAACCCTGTTAGAGAACATGAACAGCTCCAGTTCCTTGCCGATCTTGCGGTGGTCGCGTTTTTTCGCCTCTTCCACCATGACAAGATATTCGTCAAGCATGGATTTTTTAGGGAACGTGATGCCGTAGATACGGGTAAGCATCTTATTCTTCTTATTGCCCCTCCAGTAGGCTCCGGCTATCGAAGTAAGTTTGATCGCCTTGATATAACCTACGTTCGGAAGGTGCGGTCCGCGGCAGAGATCGGTAAAATTTCCGTTCGAATAGAACGTGATAGTTCCGTCTTCGAGGTCTCCGATAAGTTCGGTTTTATACTGGTCGCCTTTATCGGTGTACGTTTTCATCGCTTCGTCCTTTGACACTTCCCTGCGAACGAGTCCGGATTTGGTGCGTGCCAATTCCGTCATTTTCGCTTCTATCTTAGGGAGATCGGTCTCGAGAATAGGCACTGGCGAATCTACGTCGTAGTAAAATCCGTTGTCGATGCTCGGACCTATACCGAACTTGATTCCCGGGTATAACTCTTCCAGAGCCTCTGCAAGCAGATGCGAAGAGGTGTGCCAGAATGTTTTCTTAGCTTCTTCGTCATCCCATTTATGAAGTTTCAGTTCTGCGTCCTCGTTTATCGGAAGATTAAGGTCGACCACATTTCCGTTCACAGTCGCAGCCAGTACCTCCTGGGCCAGACGCGGACTTATGCTTTCCGCAATCTGGTAAGCAGTAGTACCTTTAGGGTATTCTTTAATATTTCCGTCAGGAAAAGTTATCTTTATCATGGTTCTTCTATTATATTCTCAGATAATAACATGCAAAGATATAATTTTTTAATTTTATTCGTATATCCACCTAATTATTTGACCTTAAATTAAAAAAGCATCCTTCCGGATGCTTTTTTATAAAATATTAAAGGTCTGTAATAGGCTTGTATTTAGGAACAAGTGATTTCATTACAATCCATCCTATGAGATAAGCTACCGCACAGACACAGAAGATAATGAAATATCCTGCCGGTTTGCCTTCGAATCCTAAGAACGTCATACCTACTTCATCAGCGTGAACAAAAAGTTTTCCTGCCGATTTTTGCAATAACATAGATCCGATACCCCCTGCCATACCTCCGATACCTGTAATAGTAGCGATCGCATATTTAGGGAACATATCGCCGATAGTAGAGAAGATATTTGCCGACCATGACTGGTGCGCAGCACCTCCGATACCGATAAGAATAACCGGAAGCCATGGTGAAATAGTTCCCAATGGCTGAGCGAAAAGAACCACCAGCGGAAAGAATGCGAAGATAAGCATCGCCTGCATACGCGCCGCATAAGGGTTCTTGCCGGTTTTATTGATAATTATCGTCGGAAGTTTACCTCCGTAGATCGATAACATCGTGATAAGATAAAGTGTGAAGATCAGCGCGATACCCAATCCTTCCGAAGTCTTGATCCCGAACTGCGTATTCAAATAAGAAGGCGTCCAGAAGAGGAAGAACCACCATACACCGTCGGTCATAAATTTACCGAATGCGAACGCCCATGTCTGTTTGTAGGAGAAACATTTAAGGAACGATGCTTTTTTTCCTTCCACCAGATCTCCGTTAGAGTCTTTTTCCTGATCTTTGTCCGATTCTATGTATTCGACTTCAGCCTGATTTACAAATTTACTTTTACGAGGCGCATCATAGAGGAATATCCAGAAGCCCATCCAAACGAAACCGAGCGCACCGATAACTATGAACGCCATCTCCCAGCCCCAGGCTTTTGCGAGCAACGGAATAGTCAAGGGAGCGACAAGAGCACCGATAGATGCGCCTGCGTTAAAGATAGAAGTAGCATAAGCGCGGTCCTTTTTAGGGAAGTATTCAGCTGTAACTTTGATAGCGGCAGGGAAGTTACCTGCCTCTCCGAGAGCGAGCACGCACCGTGCTACGAGGAACGCATACATACTTATAGTGGCTATGACCACAGCAACATCGCCAGTAGCAGCAGCAAGTTCAGCAGCAGAGCTAAGTCCTACGTAAGATTCGGTAACAAGTCCACAGGCTGCATGCATTACCGCACCGGCAGACCATACACCGATAGTCCAAAGAAACCCTTTTTTACTTCCCATCCAATCGATGAAACGCCCTGCGAATAACATACAGACTGCATAAACAAGTGAGAATACACCTGTGATCGTACCATAATGATCTTCATTCCAGTGAAACTCGGGTTTGATAAACTCGTCCCATGTCAGGGATAATACCTGACGGTCGAGGTAATTGATAGTCGTGGCAAAGAATAGCATCGCACAGATAGTCCATCTGAACGAGGTCATCCCCTTTGCCGTGTCTTTAATTGCACTCATTAGTAAAGTTTTAAGATTTAGTATATCGTTTTAAGTTAATTCAGCCAATTATTTTTTATACTTCGCAATGATAGCGAACGCACCTTTGCAGAGCTCAGTGATTTTACCCCATTCCTTAGAGTTAATAACCTCGGCAGGGAACAGATTCGAGCCCATACCAACACATGTTACGCCTGCTTTGAACCACGCAGAGAGGTTTTCTTCGGTAGGTTCTACCGCACCTGTTACCATAAGCATCGACCACGGCATAGGAGCCTTAACGTTCTTTACGAATGAAGGTCCTCCCACATTGCCTGCCGGGAATACTTTACAAAGATCGCATCCTGCCTCCTGAGCGAATCCTATTTCTGATACCGATCCGCATCCCGGAGTGTAAGGCACTAATCTACGGTTGCAGATTTTAGCGATTTCAGGGTTGAACAATGGCCCTACGACGAAATTAGCGCCTAACTGCAAATACAACGCAGCGGTAGCCGGGTCGACGATAGATCCGATACCGATAACCATCTCCGGACACTCTTTGGCTGCCCATTTAACCAGTTCCCCGAACACTTCCTGAGCGAAGTCTCCGCGGTTAGTGAATTCGAATGCGCGAACGCCTCCTTCGTAACAAGCCTTAACAACATTTTTAGCTGTTTCAAGGTCCTTGTTATAGAAAACCGGAACCATGCCTGTAGAAGCCATGGTGTCCAGTACCTGTATTTTTGAAAATCTTGCCATTTCTATTTTTATTTTTGAAATTATCTCGATACGCGCCCTGATCCGTCGCCTTTCATAAGATTTTCGACTTCGGCAACCGTTACAAGGTTGAAATCTCCGTAGATAGTATGTTTGAGGCATGAAGCTGCAACTGCGAAGTTCAATGCTTTCTGGTCGTCCTGCGGATAAGTTATAAGGCCGTAGATAAGTCCGCCCATAAAGGAGTCTCCCCCACCTACACGATCCACAATGTGAGTAATATCGTACCTAGGAGACTGATAAAGAGTCGATCCGTTGTATAGAACACCGCCCCATGTGTTGTGATTAGCGTTGATAGAACCGCGAAGTGTCACGATAACTTTTTTCGCTCGAGGAAATTTTTTCATCATCTGAGTACACACCGATTCGAATTCAGCAGCATTAACTTCGCCAGAAGTCTGAGTAACATCGAATCCTTCCGGCTTGATGCCGAATACTTTCTCAGCGTCTTCTTCGTTTCCGATGATAACGTCGCAGCCTTCTACGAGAGCAGGCATAACTTCAGATGCGCTTTTACCGTATTTCCAAAGATTCTTACGGTAGTTAAGATCGGTAGATACCGTGATACCCATTTTATTAGCTACTTTGATAGCTTCGAGACAAGCATCAGCAGCGCCTTGGGACAATGCAGGTGTGATACCTGTCCAATGGAACCACTCAGCACCCTGGAACACTTCTTCCCAGTTAATCATTCCCGGCTGGATTTCAGCGATTGCAGAATTAGCACGATCATAAACAACCTTGCTCGCACGTGCAACAGCACCTGTTTCGAGGAAATAAATACCGACCCTGTCACCCCCGCGAACGATATTGTCGGTTTTAACGCCGTATTTGTGAAGATCCATAATACAAGACTCTGCTATGTCGTTTTTAGGAAGCCTTGTCACGAATTCCGCATTAAGTCCGTAATTAGCGAGAGATACTGCTACGTTAGCCTCACCTCCGCCGAATGTAGCTGTAAATTCTTTAGCCTGGCTGAACCTCAAATATCCCGGTGTTGCAAGACGAAGCATGATCTCACCGAAAGTAACTACTTTTTTCATTTCTATTTTGTTTCTTGTTTATTGGGTTAAAAAAAGCAATATCCCCGCTCTTCCGGCTGTTTACCGGAATTGCGGGGATATTATTTCATATATTAATTATGACCGACAACTATTTAGGTTGTTTGCCTATGTAAGCCAAAATACCTCCGTCTACATAAAGTACGTGTCCGTTAACGAAGTTGGATGCATCCGATGCAAGGAATACTGCAGGCCCTTTAAGGTCCTCAGGAGTACCCCACCTTGCAGCCGGAGTTTTAGCGATGATGAACGAGTTGAACGGATGTCCGTCTTCGCGGAGCGGTGCGGTCTGCGGAGTAGCAATGTATCCGGGGCCTATACCGTTACACTGGATGTTATACTCGCCGTATTCCGAAGCGATATTGCGTGTAAGCATTTTAAGGCCTCCTTTAGCTGCGGCGTAAGCAGATACTGTTTCACGTCCGAGTTCAGACATCATGGAACAGATATTAATAATTTTTCCGTGTCCTTTTTTGATCATTCCCGGAATAACCGCTTTAGATACGATAAACGGAGCATTAAGATCTACATCGATAACCTGGCGGAACTCAGCCGCTGTCATCTCAACCATGGGAATACGCTTGATAATACCCGCGTTATTCACAAGGATGTCGATAACCCCTACTTCCTTTTCGATCTTTGCTACCATTTCGTTAACCTGATCCTCGTTGGTCACATCGCAAACGTATCCGTATGCAGTGAAGCCGTTCTCCTTATAGGCAGCAATACCCTGATCGACAAGATCCTGTTTGATATCGTTGAAAACGATTGTCGCTCCGGCTTCCGCAAGCGCAGACGCCATTGCAAATCCGATTCCGTAAGATGCACCTGTCACCAATGCAACCTTGCCCTTAAGGCAGAATGAATCCATCATTGTAGACATATTATTTATTATTTTAGTTAAGAATTTTATTATTTAATATCTACTGTCTGGCAAGTGTCCATATCGTTGTAATCGAGGTTTTCGCCTGCCATACCCCATATGAATGTGTATGCGCTGGTAGCGCAAGCCGAATGGATCGACCATTGAGGAGAAATCACAGCCTCTTCGCATTTCATCCACACGTGGCGTGTTTCCTGCGGTTCACCCATGAAGTGGCAGACAGCCTGATCCTTGGGAAGATCAAAATAGAAATACGCTTCCATACGGCGGTTATGTGTATGCGCAGGCATTGTGTTCCATACGCTTCCCGGCTGAAGTTCGGTCATACCCATCTGAAGCTGGCAAGTAGGAAGAACTTCTTTCACGATCATACGGTTGATGATACGGTGGTTGCTACCTTCGAGCGATCCGAGTTCGAGAACGACAGCGTCATTCTTGGTAACCTTCTTCGTAGGGTAAGAAGCGTGAGCAGGAGCGGAATTGAAATAGAATTTAGCAGGATTCGCAGCATCTGCGCTTTTGAAAACCACTTTTTTGACACCGCGTCCAATATACAGGGCCTCTTTATAATCGATATCGTAAGTTTCGCCGTCCACGACAACCTGTCCGGCACCGCCTACGTTGATAAGTCCGAGCTCTCTTCTTTCGAGGAAGTACTCCGCGCGAATTTCTTCCGGTGCGGTTAATTCCAGCTCCTCTCCCGCAGGAACCGCTGCTCCCACTATGAGTCTGTCGTACATGGTATAAACCATGTTTATCTCGTTAGCAACCATAAACTCTTCGATGAGGAAGTGTTCGCGGATCGTTTCGGTGTCGTACATCATAAAGTCATTCTGATGACTTGCATACCTGATCTCGAAATTCTGTTTCATAATATTTGGTTTTTAATTTGCTCATTACAATTAGAACGGTACAATCCATTCCATGTTACAAAAATATGTAATTTTTTCATATTTATAAACCGATGCCCTATTTTTAAATTTTTTAATAAAACTGCGGAGTATCAATTACATAATACCATAGAATTTTTTTATGTTCTCCGCTACTTTTTTCACAAGTAGTTCACGCGCTTCACGCGATGCCCAGCCGCTATGCGGAGCAAGTATAAGTTTGTCCGGGCAATTAATCTTAAGCAACGGATTGTCAGCTTCTAACGGTTCTTTTTCAAACACATCCAGACCCGCGCCTGCAATGCGGCCATTATCCAATGCCTCGGCAAGGTCTTTTTCCACCACTATACCGCCCCTGCCCATATTGACTATAATTGCTGTTTTTTTTATAACAGACAGTTCATTAGAACCGATAAGTCCTTCGGTGCTCTTATTTAACGGAGCATGAATCGACACTATATCCGATTCTTCCAACAGTTCTTCGAGGTATCTGTGCCGATATCCACCATCGGTATTTTTACCTGAAGTGGAATGATACGACACTTCCGCCCCGAGTACGGTCGCAATCTCTGCGACGCGTCTTCCTATATTTCCCAGCCCTATAATACCCCATTTCTTACCTTTGATCTCGCTTATGCTCTTAGAAGTGTGAAACGTCAGTCCGCTTGCGGAATAACTTCCGTTCTTCACATATCGATCATAATAAACAACGTTCCTCAACAATGCAAATACATAAGCAACAGTGGCTTCAGAAACGCTGTCCGTAGAATATGCCGGAACATTTTTCACGGCAATCCCCTTTTTCTCCGCATATGCCACATCCACATTATTAACTCCGGTAGCCGATACACAAACAAGTTTTAATTCGGGCAGATTGTCGATAACATCTTTTGTGACAAGAACCTTATTAACGATCAATACATCGGCATATCTCGCACGCGGAATAACATCTTCCGGATTAGTCGTGTGATATTCCGTAAATTCCCCGAGTTCCGCCAACGGCGAAAGATCGATATCCTCCAGCGGATATGCATCGAGGTATACTATTTTTATTTTTCCCATTTTATCTTTTTCTTTTCCATTCACCGACCTCAAGGTCTCGTATATCGCTTCCGTCGATAACGAATCTTATGGCTGTGCGCAAATTATGAAAGCCATAGTGTCCGCAGGCACCGGGATTAATGTGCAGCATATTACGCTTGCGGTCGGGCATTACTTTCAGTATGTGGGAATGTCCGCTGATAAATATCTTCGGTCGGAACTCGTCGATCTTCAAAATCGCTTCTTTGTCGTAACGTCCCGGGTATCCTCCGATATGAGTCATAAGAACTTTAACGTCCTCGCACCTGAAACACTGGTACTTCGGGTAGACAGTCCGCACTTTTGCATCGTCGATATTACCGTACACGCCTATCAGCGGTTTAAATGCAGCAATCTTATCCGCAGTCTCAAGGTTGCCGAAGTCACCCGCATGCCATATGATATTCACATCTTTTAGGAATTCCATAATGTCCGTATCGAATCCACAGTGGGTATCAGATATCAGTCCTATTTTAGTCATAATCCATCAAAATAAAATCGGCCGGCGAACACGCACCGACCGACTAATATAATATTTTTTTCCGGATTATCCGCACTTGGAATGTCCGCAGGATTGACATACGAGGCATCCTTCCTGATAAATAAGACTATCCTGACCACATTCCGGACAAATATTGTTCTTCGGTTTGGTTCCGTTAGGTATATATCTGTGAAGAGCCCTTTCTACACCGTTCTTCCAAGTATTGATAGTAGAACTGTTAAGTTTCAATCCTGAAATCAGGTTGACCACATCGACGATAGGCATTCCATTCCGGAGCACCCCTGATATAAGTTTGGCGTAATTCCAGAATTCTTCGTCGAATAATCTCGAGATACCTCCGATAGTATTCTTATAACCGTACTTGTCCTCGTACTGGAAGTCGTAACGTTTGGTTCCGTCAGCTTCCTTTACCTGAATGATCCAGCCTTTTTTGATGCGCTTAGGTATATACATCGCATCTTCTTCGATCTTACCGGTAAATATTTCATACGGACGCTCGTTGTAAATACCCACGAATGCGATCCAGTCCTCATGACCGTTCTTGAAACGTACGATATCAGCTTCAAGCTCTTTCGGTCTTTTCAAAGGCGGTTTATATTCATTATCGCCGTCTTTTTTATCTTTTGCCACGAGAACACCTGCACGCGATCCGTCACGATAAACAGTAACTCCTTTACATCCGCACTCCCATGCAGTCTGATAAACTTTCGCAACGAGTTTTTCGGAGACGTTGTTAGGTAAATTCACTGTCACGGATATGGAATGGTCAACCCATTTCTGAATTGCTCCCTGCATTTTCACCTTGCTGACCCAGTCGATATCGTTAGACGTCGCTTCATAATAAGGAGACTTTTTGACGAGTTCATCCATTTCCTCGTCGGTAAGGCTGTCTATCTGTTCCTTCGTATAGCCATTGACTTCGAGCCATACCACGAACTTATGGTGGAACACATTGTATTCTTCCCAGGAATCGCCAACCTCGTCGACAAACGTTATTTTCACATCCTTGTCATTCGGATTCACCTTTCTCCGCCGTTTATAAACAGGCAGGAAGACCGGCTCTATACCCGAAGTGGTCTGCGACATAAGACTGGTCGTTCCGGTAGGAGCTATGGTAAGCATCGCGATATTACGTCTTCCGTTTTTAACCATGTCCTCGTATAACGCGGGATCGGCCTCTTTTATACGCTCTATCATAGGGTTGCCTACTTCTTTTTCCGCATTATAAATTTCAAATGCTCCGCGCTCCTTAGCAAGTTCCACAGATGCCCTGTATGCCTCGATAGCGAGCGTTTTTTGAATCTCCACGGCAAATTCAGTGGCTTCCTCCGAACCGTACTTATAACCGAGAGCAGCCAGCATATCCCCTTCGGCAGTTATACCGAGTCCGGTACGCCTTCCCTGGAGAGCTTTTTCGCGGATCTTTTTCCACAGGTTCAGTTCTACGAAGCGTATATCGTTATCTTCCGGATCGGAAGAGATTTTCTTCACGATAGCATCTATTTTTTCCAGTTCGAGATCAATTATATCGTCCATCATTCTCATCGCCTTACCGACGTGGTTACGGAACTTATCCATATTAAACCTCGCGTTCGGAGTGAACGGCTCTTCCACATAACCGTACAGGTTCATAGCGAGAAGACGACAGCTGTCATAGGGACATAGCGGAATCTCACCGCACGGATTAGTGGATACGGTACGGAACCCTTCCGCAGCATAACAATCCGGTACAGACTCGCGGATAATGGTATCCCAGAAAAGAATTCCTGGTTCCGCGGACTTCCATGCGTTATGTACTATTTTATTCCACAAAGAACGTGCGTCGATCTGCTTCGTATAGGTCGGATCATCCGAATCTATGGGGAATTTCTGTGTATATTTTTTACCGCTCGTTACAGCTTTCATAAATTCATCGTCGATCTTCACAGAGACGTTGGCACCAGTAACTTTTCCCGTTTCGACTTTAGCATCTATAAAATTCTCTGCATCGGGATGTTTAATGGACAGCGACAGCATCAATGCTCCGCGGCGCCCGTCCTGTGCGACTTCGCGAGTAGAATTAGAATACCGCTCCATAAAGGGCACGATACCTGTAGATGTCAGCGCGCTGTTCAGCACTGGGCTTCCGGTCGGACGAATGTGTGAGAGATCGTGCCCTACGCCTCCGCGGCGCTTCATGAGCTGCACCTGCTCTTCGTCTATTCTTATAATACCGCCGTAAGAATCCGCGGGATTTTTATGACCGATGACAAAACAGTTTGACAACGAAGCGATTTGAAGGTTATTACCGATTCCCGTCATCGGTCCGCCCTGCGGTATAATATATTTAAAATCCCGGAGTAGGCTATATATTTCAACGGACTCCATAGGATTAGGATATTTATTTTCAATACGGGCAAGCTCGCTGGCAATACGCCAATGCATTTGGTCAGGGGATTTCTCATATATCTTACCCATCGAATTCTTAAGAGCATATTTACTTACCCATACGGTACCGGCAAGTTCGTCGCCTTTGAAATATTTTCTCGCTTCTTCTACCGCTTCAGAGTATGAGTATTCCACGAGGTCTTCTTTTGCGTTCGTTTCGGATGTTGTTTTAGCAGACATGTTTAATTTACTTATATCAGTTGGGGAATTTATAATTCTATATTCACGTACAATTTTATTACATTTTTCGTGCAATTGCCATAAAAATCCGGTAAAGTTATCAACATTATAAATACCTGTGATTATCAGAGCCTTAAACACTTATCTCCATTCCCAGGGATATTGTGAGCGACATATCGAAAAAGTTATTAACAAGACAGCGTAACGCTCGTCTTTCGGACTTTTCCTCCTAAAGGCGGATATTTTTTCGAGACTTTTACGGTCACACTCTCCACACCCGGGAATCTTTCGTAAATCGAATCCACGATTCTAGAAGCGACATTTTCCAGTATCCGCGACTTGATTCCCATCTGCTCAGCGACGGTATTATAGACTTCCAGATAATTTATCGTCGTATAGATGTCATCCGTTTCAGCGGCGACGGTAATATCCGCCTCAATCTTAAGATCAACGGTAAATTCATTCCCAACGATCTGTTCCGTATCGTAACAGCCATGATAGGCATAAAATTCCATGCCTTCGATTTCGATAATGCCCTTTTTCATTGAATCGTGATTTTAATACAAAGGAACAGAAAAACCGATTATATTACAAATAAATGTAATTGCTATCTTTGCAGCTCAATCGTACAGATTTATGAAGGATGAATTATACATGCAGAGATGTCTGGAACTCGCTTCACTCGGCGAAGGATACGCGGCCCCAAATCCAATGGTCGGGTCGGTCATTGTCTTCAACGATAGGATCATTGGAGAAGGATATCACAAAAAATGCGGTGAAGCCCACGCAGAGGTCAATGCGGTTAATTCGGTAAAAGAAAAAGAAATGCTGCGTCAAAGCACCCTGTACGTCAACTTAGAGCCATGCAGTCATTGGGGCAGAACACCGCCATGCGCGGATATGATAATCGAATACAAAATACCGAAGGTGGTGATCGGAATGGTCGATCCGTTCGGCAGAGTCTGCGGGGAAGGAATCCGGAAGTTAAGGGATGCGGGAATTAATGTCACCGTAGGAATTCTCGAAGAAAAATGCAAAGCACTCAACCGTAAATTCATTACTTATCATTCGAAAAAGAGACCATATATTACTCTTAAATGGGCTCAGACGATCGACGGATACCTCGACAATAACAGGGATGCATCGACTCCTGCCACATGGATGACCGGACAGGCGTGTAAAATACTTGTGCATCGCATGAGAAGTACGCATCAGGCAATAATGACTGGAACGAATACTATTATCCGGGATAATCCGTCCTTAACAGTAAGAGAATGGTTTGGTCAGAACGCTGTCAGAATCGTGATCGACAGAAATCTGCGCTTAACAGACGATTATAATATATTCAGCGGCGAAGCGGAAACAATAATTTTCACTCTTAGCGAAAATCTAAACCGTACAGGGAAGATTTTCAGGAACAAACAGATAATTGGATTGAATCGACCGGACGATATTTGTGAAATTCCAGAATATCTATATACGAGGGGAATACAGTCGTTATTCGTAGAAGGAGGAGCAGAACTTTTCAGCTCTCTCATTTCCGCGGGATTATGGGACGAGGCTAAAATTTTCATATCGCAGTCAAGCGTTAAAGAACTCAACGGAACTAAAAACATACAACCTTATGGAATAAAAGCTCCGGATATTCCCGGAAGATTGATTTCTAAAGAAATTATAGACGGCACGATGCTGGTTACATCGATGAACAAATCAGAACTTTAAATAAAACTCCGAGGTAAGATTTTTATATTCTTCCGTAAAGTTATTCCGTCCTGTATATCCGACAACCAGTTTATCATAATTGCATGCCATTTCATTCTGTGAGAACTCCAAGAGCAGACGCTTAACAGGACCGTCTATAAGCGGATAAACATCCGTCCTCCTTATACAAAAAAAATTTTGCATTGTGCATTCGTCCAGAAATTTTATGCCTTCTTCGTAAGGATATATCACAGAAAAAATACCGTTATCTTTCAGTAATTTTTTGACGGAGAGAATAAGTTCCTTCTGCGGAAGAGAATCCGTATGCCTCGCATGAGTGCGTGAAGTTTCCGGTGATTTAAGTGAATTTATAAAAAACGGGGAATTGGAGATGATAAGATCATAATTTTTATCTGTACTTTCAGCATATTCCTGAACGGATTTGTTGTAAACTTTCAACCTCTCCGACCAATTCGAAGCCATGAAATTTTCCACAGCCTGTACATAAGAACCGTTATCAGGTTCGACAGCATCAACAAATGAATACGGATTTCTCTGAGCCATCATAAGGGCTATCAGACCGGTTCCTGTCCCTACATCCAGAATATCAGGAAAATTACCGACAGTAGCCCACGCACCTAAAAGAACACCGTCGGTTCCGACTTTCATCGCAGAACGATCCTGCGATACGGTAAATTCTTTAAATGTAAAATAATTATTAGGCATTTGGTGACCTCGACGGGAATCGAACCCATATCATCAGAACCGGAATCTGACGTTCTATCCATTGAACTACGAGGCCATAACAAAGACCGTCTGCTGGAACGGTCCCCATTTATTTATTCAGCCATTGAAGGCATCGGTTTCTGGTAGTCACCAGCTTCGAGCTTGCCGCGGCATTTTGCAAAACAATCGAGAGTGTATTTAACATCTTCGAGGGTATGTACTGCCGTCGGAATAATACGAAGAATAATCTCTCCTTTAGGGATAACAGGATACACCACAACAGAACAGAACAGATTATAGTTCTCTCTGAGGTCCACGACAAGATTGGTCGCTTCCTCCACTCCGCCTTTCATGTAAACCGGGGTAACAGGAGACAGCGTGCATCCTATATCGAATCCGTTCTCGCGGAATCCGTTCTGAAGCGCATTTACGATCGTCCAGAGTTTTTCCCTCAGTTCAGGTTGAGTCTGAATAATCTCGAGACGTTTCAACTCACCTATAACCATAGGCATAGGCAGTGATTTCGCATAAGTCTGCGAACGCATATTGTAACGAAGGAAATTTATTATGTCAGGTTCTCCTGCAATAAAACCACCGATTCCCGCCATGGATTTAGCGAATGTAGAGAAATGAAGATCAACCTGATCCTCCACTTCGAAGTGTTCCGCTACACCGGCACCGGTTTTACCCATTGTCCCGAATCCGTGGGCATCGTCTACAAGAAGCCTGAAGTTATAAACTTTTTTGAATTTTACGATTTCATCGAGTTTACCGAGGTCACCTTTCATACCGAATACTCCTTCAGTAATAACGAGGATACCGCCGTTAGTCTGTTCCGCAACTTTGGTAGCATGATCGAGCTGGGCTTTAAAACTATCCATATCGTTGTGCGCGAACACGAAACGTTTACCCGTATGCATACGAAGACCATCGATTATACATGCATGAGACTCGGAATCATACACTACGACATCATGTCTGCTAAGAATCGTATCTATAACGGAAATCATCCCCTGATATCCGAAATTCAAAAGAAACGCGTCTTCTTTTTTAACAAAAGCGGCAAGCTTCCTTTCGAGTTCTTCGTGCCATACGGTTTGTCCGCTCATCATACGCGCACCCATTGGTGCAGCCATTCCGAACTTCGCAGCGCCTTCGGCATCTGCTTTTCTTACCTCAGGATGATTCGCAAGTCCGAGATAATTGTTAAGGCTCCAGTTAAGAACTTCGCGTCCGCGAAAGTTCATTCTCGGCCCTATCTCCCCTTCGAGTTTAGGGAATGTAAAATATCCGTGGCTCTGTCTCTGGTACTTACCGATCGGACCGCCTGAATTTTTCTTTATTCTTTCAAATATGTCCACAGCTGAATACTATTTAAAGTTAAGGTTAGCGGCTGACAGCCATTCTTAAGGTTACAAAAGTATAATTTTATTTTTAGCAGTGAAAATTTATAATATATTTTTTTTCTATTCGTTAAAAACGTGTAACTTTGCCCGGTTATTCGTCCATGCCTGAAATTATACGGGTTGACGGAGTGCTTTTGGATACGGACCCTACCGGATTGCAGGTATCCGGGAAAAATGAATCTATTATCAATTTATGATTAAACGGATGAAAATAAAAGATCTACTGATTCCGGCGATATTATCGCTGTTTGTCGTATCCTGCGGCACCTACAGTAAGGTTCTAAACGGACCAGACAACGAACAGAAGTATCAACTCGCGCTGGATTATTATGCCCAGAAGAAAAATGAAAGGGCTATAAACTTATTTAATTCCATCGCGCCGTATTATAGGACATCCGTCAGGGAAGATACCATAAGCTTCTATACGGGCGTTAGTTATTTCCGCAAAGGTGATTATTATGTCAGCAGCGAGCTTTTCAATGAATTCAGGCGCAATTTCCCGAGGAGTCCTTTTCTTGAAGAATCGGAATACCTGATAGCAATGAGTTATTACTATTCGTCTCCCAGACCATCGAGGGATCAAACAAGAACAAGAATGGCAATATTATCTTTCAGCGAATATCTGGCAAGGTATCCGAACTCTATAAAGAGAGAGGAATGCAACGAGTATATTATAGAGCTTACCCAGAAATTATATGATAAAGAGTTGCTGAATGCTAAAGTATACTATGATATAGAATATTATAAATCGGCTGTTCATGCCCTCAAAGTGGCCTTGGCGGATTATCCGGACACTAATCACCGGGAGGAAATACTATATTTGATATTAAAATCCAACTATCTTTATGCTGAAAACAGTATCGAATCTCTGCAAAGATCGAGATACCTCGATATGATAGACTCTTATTACAACCTTATTTACGAGTTTCCCGAATCAAAATATATGGAAGATGCACGAAAAATGTATACTTCCGTAGTAAAAAAAATCGGCATATCGGGAATAGAAACATCTGAAGACGAAAATAACGAATAAAAACAATTATACCGGAAATGGAAATCAAAAAAAACGTCCCTACTAATACGGTAACACGCAAAATTTCGGATCTTGACAATCCGACCGGAAATATTTATGAATCGGTTGTTATCATTGCCAAAAGAGCAAACCAGATAAATGCCGAGATCAAGCAGGAACTCACACGCAAACTGGCTGAATTCTCTTCATCAAGCGACACTCTGGAGGAAACCTTCGAAAACAGGGAGCAGATCGAAATATCGAAATATTACGAAAAAATGCCTAAAGCGGCCTTGATCGCTACTGAAGAATTTCTCGAAGGAAATATTTATTACAGAAATAAATCCGAAGAATAATTTAAATAAATTATCCAGATGGAAGTTCTTAACGGCAAAAATATAGTCGTGGGAATTACAGGTAGTATAGCAGCTTACAAGGCTGCTATATTGGTTAGATTGCTTACCTGTGAAAAAGCCAATGTCAAGGTAATAATGACTCCTCTCGCAAAGCAGTTTATTACTCCGTTGACAATGGCGACCCTGTCGAAGAACCCTATTCTCGTGGACTTTTTCAATCCGGAGAACGGGGAATGGAACAGTCATGTTTCTCTCGGCGAATGGGCGGATGCTTACCTTATTGCTCCTGCTACCGCGAACACTATCGGCAAAATGGCAGGAGGAATAGCGGACAACCTTTTGCTTACGACATATCTTTCAGCCAAATGTCCCGTATTCGTATCGCCTGCAATGGATCTGGATATGTTCGCGCACCCAACAACGCAAAACAATATTTCCAGACTTATTTCCTATGGCAACCATATAATAGAACCTGAAAGCGGAGAGTTGGCAAGCGGACTCATTGGCAAAGGACGAATGGCTGAACCTGCCACCATAGTTGAATATTTAAAAAAATATTTCAGCAGTAAATTTACGCTGGAAGGTAAAAAAATCATGGTTACAGCAGGCGGAACTATAGAACCCATCGATCCGGTAAGATACATTTCGAATTATTCCTCCGGGAAGATGGGCATTGCTTTAGCGGAAGAACTCGCAGACAGAGGAGCTGATGTGACTCTTATCAAAGCAAGCACTTCGGTTCCGGTTAAAAACGGACGCATAAAGATCGTCGATGCGGTTTCAGCAGAAAAAATGTACGTAGCATCCGTAAATGAATTTTCGAAAACGGACGCAGCTGTTATGTGCGCGGCGGTGGCGGATTATACTCCGACGGCAATAAGCAACTCCAAGATAAAGAAAAACGAAAACGAATGGAGCCTTTCTCTGAAACGCACCAAAGATATAGCGGCAGAATTAGGCAAAATGAAGAACAACCAGCTGCTGGTAGGATTCGCTCTCGAGACAAATGACGAAGAGACCAATGCCTTAAAAAAACTAAAAGAGAAAAATCTCGATTTTATAGTCTTGAATTCCCTCAATGACGAAGGCGCCGGATTCGGACATGATACTAACAAAATCAAGATCATATACCGTGACGGTACGAGTGTGGAATATCCCCTGAATACGAAAAAGAATCTTTCAAAGGATATTGCCGATGCAGTAGAACGAAATCTTCTTAACTCATAAATCTATAACATTATGCTGCGCAGTATAATGATACAGAATTATGCCTTGATCGACAGCCTCGAAGTGCGGTTCGAAAACGGGCTTAATATCATAACCGGAGAAACCGGTGCGGGTAAGTCCCTCATTTTAGGGGCCCTCTCGCTGGCTCTGGGTGAGAAGGGAAGTTCCCGTATAATGCGCGACGAGAATAAACCATGTATAATAGAGCTGGAGTTCCGGCTCGAGGGAAACGACATAAAAAATGTATTCGCCCAAAATGAAGTGGAGTATGACGAGGAAACAATTATAAGACGCGTTATCTCCCCTAACGGTAGAATAAGGAATTTTATAAATGATGTTCCGGTAACGGTATCGGATCTCAAGGCCATTGGTGCGGAGCTGATCGATATTCATTCACAGCACCAGACCCTTCTGCTACAGAATCCGGAATTCAGAAGAAGTGTCGTGGACACCATTGCGGGAAACTCTGGGCTTCTGGAAAAATACGGAAAATTATACAGAGAACTGCGCAAGGCGGAAAAAAACCTGGAGAAATTCGAGGAGAATCTTAAAAATTCAGAAAGGGAATTCGAATTCCTTAAATATCAATATGAGGAATTAAAGAACTTAAACCTGAAAGAATCCGAGTACGATGAATTGGAAAAAAATATTTCGATCCTTTCAAATGCTTCGGAAATAAAAGAAGCCCTGATTAATTCGGACACACTTTTATCAAACGATGAAGCCGGTATACTGACTTTTCTCAAACAAATCGATACGATTCTGAGTCGTATCCAAGAGTTCTTTCCATCGGCAAAAGAACTTTCCGAGCGTATAAAGAGCACTCGTTATGAATTGAAAGATATAAGCCAGGAGCTGTTCACTTTGGAAGAATCGGTAGATTCAGATCCGGAAAAACTGGAAAAATCAATTCAACGTCTCGACGTGCTTAATTCACTGATACAGAAATATAAGGTCAGCGGAATAAATGAACTTATCGAACTTAAACAAAATCTCGAAAAAAAACTGGCTCTTACCCTCGAACCGGAAGAAGAGATAATACGCCTGAAAGGGATCATATCGGGATTAAATACCAGCTGCAACTCTCTCGCCGAACAGATCAGCCGCAACAGGAAAAAAGCAGCGGAAGTAACTGGAAATTATGTCGTAACGACAGCATCGGGACTCGGGATGCCGAATATACGCTTCCATGTTGCCGTAGAAAAAACGGAGGGTCTTACTTCCACCGGTTATGACAACGTCCGTTATCTGTTCACTTCCAATAAAAATATCCCGGCGGGAGATGTCGAAAAAATAGCGTCGGGCGGAGAAATGTCCAGAATCATGCTTTGTATTAAATCGATAGTCGCTAAACACAGGAAATTACCTACGGTTATCTTCGACGAGATCGACACGGGAATATCCGGTGAAACAGCAGATAAGATGGGCGAAATAATCGAAAATCTCGCCGGTTATATGCAGGTATTGAACATAACCCATTTACCACAGGTGGCCTCTAAAGGAGAGGCACATTTTTCGGTTTACAAAGAAGATTCTGAAAATGCGACCAATACATGCATAAAAAAATTATCTAAGGACGAAAGGGTTCTGGAAATTGCTAAAATGCTTAGCGGAAGCGATATTACTAATACAGCGGTAGAGCAGGCAAAAACGCTCCTACATAAATAGCAGTTCACATCTTTTTAGTAAAAATTGTTAAAAACAAAATTAAAATATAACTTTATCGGTGCTAAAATTTAACGTCATGAATTCAATCAGACCATTATTTTTAATTTTAATAGTTTTACTTTCTGTTTTTCCTGATGCTTACGGACAGAATAATCAGGAAAATTCGTATTTCGAAGGCTACGTATTGCCGCGAACGGTTTTCAACGTAACCATAACTCAACAGAAAGAAACAGTTAAAAGCGGACCGTATGCCCGTTTTGCCCAGAAGTATCTCGGCGTTGCAGCTCCACTCTCGAACAGGGAAATTTACTCGATAAAAGAAGCATATATCTCTTCTTATGAGGAACCGGATTTTTCCGTGTTATATTCCGGAGATGCCGGGAATAAAATCTCTTTACCGACAGCGGGAACAGATATAACTAAAAATACAGAAAATACTCCCTATGTCAAATCACATACATACGATGCATACGGATTCCTCGATATAGGCCCTGATAAATATTCTACCGTAGATTATAGCCTGGAAGATATGGCATCGATGGCGGCAGACAGAATATTTACGATACGTAAAAGAAGGTTCGACCTCGTAACCGGCGAAGCTGGAGAAAATGTATTCGGAGCAGGAATTAAGGATGCTCTAGATGAAATGCAGCGTATGGAAGAAGAGTATCTCGCTCTGTTTCTTGGCAAAACCATAACGGAAGAGATAACTAAAACCTATACGGTGGCTCCTGAAAAAGGTCATCCGGCAACAATATTATGCCGTTTCACTGAAGCCAAGGGACTTGTTCCGGATACCGATCTCAGCGGCAGGCCGGTAACATTGGAAATAACCGTTAAAGGCGAAGGTGTCATTAAAACCGGACGCGATTCCAAGGACAACAAAATATTCCGCATCCCAGAATACGCACAGTGTACAGTGAAAGAAGGAAACAATTTATATGCTAACGAAATACTACCGGTATATCAATTCGGCAAAGACATTGAATTACCGGCGTCGACTAAAAAATAATAACTAAAAAGTTCTGATATGAAAAAACTTAAGACCCTTACTTTAGCGCTTACAGTACTTCTTGTCGTAGCTTGCGGAAGCGAAGAGAAGAAAGAAACCGGAATCGCTATCATCCCTGCTGAAAATTTCCAGAAGAACATTAACGGCAAAGAGATCGAACTTCTGACTATTAAAAACAGCAACGGACTTACGGCGCAGATAACAAACTACGGCGCACGTGTAGTCAGCTTATGGGTACCTGACAAGAACGGCAATTTCATAGACGTTGTTCAGGGACAGAATACCATCGACGGCTACCTCAACGCATTCGAAAAATTTTACGGTGCAACCGTGGGACGTTATGCGAACCGTATAGCAGACGGTAAATTTACAATCGACGGCGAAGAATATCAAGTGGATATAAATGACGGTAAGAACCATTTGCACGGAGGTACGAACGGATTTTTCCACGTAGTATGGAATGCCGAGCAAGTATCGGACAACACTGTAAAGCTTACTTATCTTTCGGTTGACGGCGAAGAGGGATATCCGGGCAATTTGAACGTTACCCTGAATTACATTTTAGACGACGACAATACTCTTCGTGTAACTTACGAAGCTGAAACGGATAAAGCGACTATAGTAAACTTATCCCACCATTCATATTTCAATCTCAGCGGTGCCGGGAAGCCGACTATCAACGACCATATGCTTAAAATATACGCATCTAATTTCACACCTACCGATTCGACGCTTATTCCTACCGGAGAAATTTGGTCGGTATTCGAGACACCTATGGACTTTACAGAATTCCATGCTATCGGAGAACGTGTTAAAGAGGATTATGAACCGCTTATAATAGCAGGCGGTTACGATCACAACTGGGTTCTGGATCAGGAAGAAGGTATCAAGATGGCAGCAGAAGTGTATTCTCCTGAGAGCGGTATCTACATGACAGTATACACAGACGAACCGGGAATACAATTCTATGGCGGTAACTTCATCAACGGTACCGACAGGACAAAAGACGGTAACGGAACACATGGCTTCCGCTCTGCATTCAGTCTCGAAACCCAGAATTTCCCTGATGCTCCTAACCATGAAAACTTCCCGTCGGCAGTATTGAGACCGGGAGAAAAATACGAAAGAGTTTGCTACTATTCTTTCAGTTTGAAAAAATAATAACAGATATAAAATAAAAGGAGGGCATCGCCCTCCTTTCTTATTTTATTCTAAATCATAAATTATATTACAACGTTTATAATTTTTCCCGGAACCACAATGATCTTCTTAGGTTCTTTTCCTTCAAGATATTTTCCCGCGGACGGATTCTGAAGTACCTTTTCTTTTATCTCGTCCGTTCCCATTCCGGCAGGCAGAGGCATTTTAAACCTCACCTTTCCGTTAAAGGAAACAGGATATTCCACCGTGCTTTCAACCAGAAATTTTCCATCGTAAACAGGGAAACCGGAATATACGATGGAATCATTATGTCCAAATAATGCCCATATCTCTTCGGTAATATGCGGGGCAAATGGAGAGAGAAGTATGGTCAACGGTTCGATAATCGCCCTCTTATTGCATTTCTGTTCAGTAAGTTCATTTACACATACCATAAACGCGCTTACGGAGGTATTGAACGAGAAGTTCTCGATATCTTCAGAAATTTTCTTTATTGTTTTATGGAGGGTTTTCAGTTCTTTTTCATCCGGTTGATCTTCCGACACTACGAAGTTACCTTCCCTGTCGAAGAAGAGCCTCCAGTATCTTCTTAAAAATTTATAAACTCCATCGATGCCGTTAGTGTCCCATGGCTTGGCCTGTTCGAGAGGCCCAAGAAACATTTCATACATTCTCAGAGTATCCGCTCCGTAATTATCCACTATATAATCGGGATTAACTACGTTGAACATAGATTTCGACATTTTTTCGACCGCCCATCCGCAGATATATTTTCCGTCTTCCAGAACGAATTCGGCATTAGAGAAGTCCGGTCTCCATTTACGGAACGCCTCGGTATCGAGGATATCGTTTTTCACTATGTTGACGTCCACATGTATTTCCTGGGTATCGTACTGATCCTTAAGCCCTAGAGAGACGAATTTGTTGGTCCCCTTGACACGGTAAACAAAATTCGAACGCCCCTGGATCATTCCCTGGTTAACAAGTTTTTTGAAAGGTTCTTCTTCACACACGTACCCTATGTCGTAAAGGAATTTATTCCAGTAACGCGAATACATAAGGTGACCTGTGGCATGCTCGATACCGCCCACGTATAGATCCACGTTTCTCCAATATTCATTCGCTTCCTTTGAGACGAGTTCTTTATTGTTGCACGGATCCATATAACGAAGATAATATGCGGAAGAACCGGCGAATCCGGGCATAGTACTTTTCTCATACTCATAACCATCGACCGTCCTCCACTCCTTCGCACGCGCCAAAGGCGGCTCTCCTTCTTCCGTCGGACCGTAATCCTGAATAGCGGGAAGCTCCAGCGGAAGCGACCGTTCGTCGATCATCCGGGGAATCCCGTCTTTATAATAGACCGGGAACGGCTCTCCCCAATACCTCTGTCGGCTGAAGATAGCATCCCTCAACCTGTAATTTACCTGCTTTTTTCCTATCCCCTTTTCTTCTATCTTTTCGAACATTTTCGGGATAGCCTCTTTTACATCCATTCCGTTAAGGAACTCGGAATTTATCATCTTTCCACTCTTCGCATCGTATGAATTCTCGGAGATATCCCCTCCCTCTACGACAGGAATTATAGGGAGATTAAAATGTTTTGCAAACGCATAATCGCGGCTGTCATGTGCAGGAACCGCCATAATAGCTCCTGTACCGTATCCATACAATACATAATCGCTCGTATAAATCGGAATCTGCGCACCGTTGAAAGGATTTACCGCATAAGCACCGGTAAACTGTCCGCTCACACGTTTAGTTTCGGTCATCCTTTCCCGTTCCGAACGCTTCTTGGTTTCGTCAAGATAATTTTCAACCTGTAGCCTGTACTCGTCCGTGACAATTTTTTCGATTACCGGATGTTCCGGAGCAAGAACCATAAATGTGGCTCCGAAGATAGTATCCGCACGGGTAGTGAATATTTCGAGTTGTTCGTCATATCCCTTTATATCGAAAAATATCTGCGCCCCTTCCGAACGTCCGATCCAGTTCTTCTGAATTTCTTTAAGGGATTCACTCCACTCGACCGTATCCAATCCGTCAAGAAGCCTTTGTCCGTAAGCTGAAACACGAAGAAGCCACTGCTTCATTTTCTTTTGAACCACAGGGAACCCTCCCCTTTCGGACAATCCGTCCTTAACTTCATCATTAGCCAGAACTGTCCCTAACTCGGCACACCAGTTAACCATAGTATCCGCACGGTAAGCCAGACGATAATTCTGAAGTACATTTTCTTTCGCCTGTTCATCCATTGCTCTCCACTCTTGCGCAGTGAAAGACAGAGTTTTAGTACATGAAGCATTTATGCCTGCTGTTCCCGAATTTTCGAAACTTTCGATAAGTTGTTCAATCGGCTGAGCCTTGTTAACAACTGTATCGTAATAATGGTTATACATTTGAATGAAGGCCCACTGCGTCCATTTATAATACTCTGGATCACAGGTTCTTATTTCACGATCCCAGTCGAACGAGAATCCGATCTTATCAAGCTGTTCACGATAACGCGTAATATTTTCTTCGGTCGTAACCGCTGGATGCTGGCCGGTCTGTATAGCATACTGTTCCGCAGGAAGTCCAAAGGCATCGTATCCCATAGTGTGAAGAACATTAAATCCCTTCAGTCTTTTATAACGGCTGTATATATCGGATGCTATATACCCTAAAGGATGTCCCACGTGAAGCCCGGCTCCCGAAGGATAAGGGAACATATCCAGAACATAAAATTTCGGTTTGGAGGGATCGATTACAGTTTTATAAACCTTGTCTTCCTGCCATTTATTCTGCCATTTATTCTCGATTCCCTTAAAGTTATATTCCATGGTCTTAATCTTTTTCCGACTTAATTCGCAAAGTTAATCTTTTTTATATTCCTAAAAAACGCATTTTATCCGCCTTATGCCGTATGGCTCTTAATTTGCGGTTCATAACGGGAAATAAACCGTAAAACCAAATATATGAACCCAGATCTTACATGTTCCATGACGGAACAAAATTTATTGAAGGCCTTTGCCGGTGAATCACAGGCAAGAGGTCGTTATACTTTTTTCGCAAAACAGGCAAAGAAGGAGGGATATGAAGAGATTGCAAAATATTTCGCCAAGACAGCTATAAACGAGGAGGAGCACAGTAAAATTTTCTTCAAATATCTGGAACGCAACGCCCTTCTGGAGATCACTGCAGCCTATCCGGCAGGAATAATCGGCAGTACCCTTGACAATCTCAAGCATGCAGCTGAGAGCGAATACGACGAATGGTTCAATATTTACCCTTATTTCGCACAGGTTGCAAAGGAAGAGGGGTTCGACGAGATATCGCGAACATTCAATTTAATAGTGGAAGTCGAAAAACACCACGAGAACCGTTATACCGAGCTTTTCGATCTGTTAAAGAAAGACCGGATATTCAATAAGGAAGAAAAAATATTATGGGAATGTATTAAATGCGGGTACCATTGCGAATTTACCCACCCCCCTGGGATATGTCCCATATGCAAACATCCGACGGCTTATTTCGAAGTATTCAACGACGCTTATTAAAATTAAAAGGAGACTTAAATAAGTCTCCTTTTTTTCGTAGCCCATAGGGGAGTCGAACCCCTCTTTCAAGAATGAAAATCTTGCGTCCTAACCGATAGACGAATGGGCCGTTTTGCCCTGACTCGTGCTACTTTTCGAGGTGCAAATATAGGGACAAAATATTATTATCCAAATTTTTTAGTTAAATTTTTATAATTATTTCAATTCAAAATAAACTGTAACATTCGAATCCAAAGTAATATCCTGAAATTCGATCTGCGGCATCGAGTCCTCCACCGCCATATCGAATGAAGCGGTACTCCTCAGCATTACTGTATTTGTATAAGGCGTGTACATTCTTTCGTTGTCGAGAATATATATCGCTTTACCGATATCCTGTCCGAGAGCCTGAGCAAGAGCCTGAGCTTTTTCTCGAGCGTTCTGCACAGCCTGCACCTTAGATTCAAGTTTGTAATTTAAAATATCGCTATGCTCGGCCCGTGAGATTCCGGCATTGGCCAATCCTATGCTTTCCATTGCAGTAAATACATCCGCAACGTTCTTAGCATCGTACACGACCAACTCATACTCTTTCGACTGTTTCACATCCTGTCTTTTAAGAACGTATTTTTTATAACTGCTCGACAAATCCTTTACGGTCAACTGTGTCGCAACATCTATACCCAAGCCCTGCAATGCCGAAATCATTCTTTTTTCGAGGTCAGCCAGGGAAGTGCGTCCCTTCGTATCGTTCTCATCAATCGTAAAATTTATATAGATACGGTTCGGCATCACCTTCATTTGGTTGTAACCGTTCACACTGATATAATTCTGGTCGATAAAATTCTTTTCCTGCGAATACCCTGTAGATACTGACATAATAATTACAACTAATGCCGTTAATAACTTTTTCATAACATAACGTTTAGGTTAATATTTTGATTATAACGCCTTCTTACCGGAATTGTTACCCGTACGAATAACTATAAATATACTTTCTTAAAAACAACAGTGCTGCCTTCCTCTATTCCCAACAGAACATCATTGACACGATCGAATGTAAGATGTTGTTTTGCAGCATGTTCCGCACCATCGAGCATTTCATATACCAGAACCAATTCCTTGTCGGATATACGCCCCCATCGTCCGGTGTAAATATCGGCTTTACTTTCATTTCCCGTATCGAAAACGGTATGTATAAATTCGTAATTACCGGTAAGTCTGAGGTTAGACCTCATTTTATTCATGTCGGTTTCATAGACTCCTGCAATAAGATTCTCGAAGTCGCAATTTTTATCCCGGTCGAATTCTATAAGAGAATCTATTTTCACTGTATAAGGCAGACCTTCTCCGTTTTCAAGAATACTCTCCGATACATTTCCCATAAACTCTACATATATATATTCACCCTGATAAGGTTCGAGAGAGTTGTATTCTCGTTCCGCCCTCAGATAATCCCTCTCCATGGCGACAGACAACGTGAAACCGGTAGCACAATCACGAAGTACCGGTGCATCGGCAAAATACATGAACATTCCGGAGAAATAGAACACGGTATCGGCAGAAGTGTCGATACCGGTTCTATTACCTGTACTGCGTCCGCATGATATATAAAACAATATACAGGACGCAATCAATACGTTAATAAAGACATTCTTTTTATTCATTTGTTTCGCTGTTAATTCCTTCTTCGAACTCGTCCATATCGAATTCCGAAGCAAGTATCGCCTTAGCTTTACTTTCATCTTCTTCCGGGACCTGAAGTTCGATAAATATATCTCCGCCTATCGGGAACACCTCGGTTATAAGATCACCGGCAAGGTATGCTCTTATTCCGTTGGTTTCCAGAATGGATTTATACATATTTGCCTCCTGCGGGGAGTAGAGTTTCATTATGGTTACAAATTCTTCCCTTTCCATGACACAAAATTTTTATTTAACAAATACCTTTTCAGGAGGCGGATTCTCCACTTAAGTAAATTTAAAAAAATTCAACGAAACATCCTTGATATTTCATATCAAATTTCGGGCTAAAAATTTTTAAAAAAATTTAAAATTGTATATTTGTAATATTCACTGAACTAAAACTTAAAACAAGATGAAACTACGATCCGGTACACACACGATTAAGTTATTTGCCGCGATATTTTTATCGTTATTTCTCATACATTCGGGAACGGCAAAGAAGAACGATAAAATGTCTGCTTATCTATTCTCTTATTTCTCCGGAGGCGACGGAGAACAGATAAGATTCGCTGTCAGTGCGGACGGTTATGAATGGTTCGCTCTTAACGGCAATGAGCCTATAATATCATCAGAAGAGATAAGTTCCTCAGGAGGTGTTAGAGATCCGCATATTTTGCGAGGAAACGACGGCAAAACTTTTTACATGGTAGTAACGGATATGAACACCAATGAAAACGGGTGGACCCCGAACACCGCATTAATATTGATGAAATCTAAAGACCTCATCAATTGGACGCATTCTATAATCGACATTCCGTCTCTATATCCCGAATATAAAGATATGGGTAATGTATGGGCTCCACAAACCATTTACGACAGGGAAACCGGGAAGTACATGGTTTATTTTTCGATGACAGACGGTAAAACATCGGCTGTATTCTATTACGCGTACGCTAATTCTGATTTCACAGGATTCGAAGAAGCACCGAAATATCTTTTGGGGAATCCAAACAAAAGGTCATCCATAGACGCGGATATCATTGAAAAAGACGGGCAGTATCATCTCTTCTTCAAAACCGAAGGCGAAACCAGGAAAGGTATCATGAAAGCCGTTTCCAATAATTTGACTTCAGGTTATGAAATGGTGGACAAATACCTCAATCCTACGGATAAAGCGGTTGAAGGGTCATGCGTGTTTCCTTTGATAAATTCAGACGAATGGATATTACTATATGATGTTTACAGGGACAGGGAATTCCAGTTCACGAAGAGCCGCGATCTTCTAAACTTCTCTGTTATCGACGACGAGATAAAAATGGATTTCAGGCCAAGACATGGCACTGTTATGCAAATTACCGATGAAGAGGCTAAAAGGGTTATAAACAAATGGGGAATAAACGGCAGGCCCACTATTTACGGTTTCAGATCCGAGAATGTAAAAAATATTAACCTTGAAATAGATCAGGACAACGGCACTATAAAAATCCCGGTAAAATACGGAACAAACCTTAAGAGATTCAATCCTGAACCGATAATAATGCCGGGCTATACCGTAACACCTTCGAAAGCGCAGGATTTCACAAAAGGCACCGTAAAATACACAATCTCTACTCCGGAAGGCAGTACCAAAACATATTCAGTAGAGGCATACATAGCCAATAATCCGGTAATCGAAGGATATTACGCGGATCCCGAAATACTTTATTCGGAAAAAACCGGTAAATTCTATCTATACCCGACAAGCGATGGATATCATGAATGGTCGGGAAATTATTTTAAAGTATTCTCTTCGGATAATCTTGTTGAATGGACAGACGAAGGAGTAATGCTCGATCTTCCGAAAGATGTTTCATGGGCGAACAGGAACGGATGGGCTCCGTGTATTATCGAGAAAAAAACAGATTCTGGATATAAATATTACTATTATTTCTCTGCAGAGAAGAAAGTAGGCGTGGCAGTTGCCGATAATCCGACGGGCCCCTTCGTAGATTCAGTCAAACCATTGGTAGCTGAAACACCTAAAGCTGTCGGACGCCAGATACAGGAGATAGATCCGGATGTATTTATGGACCCTGTTTCAGGCAAATATTATCTTTATTGGGGAAGCGGTTATCTGGCAGCTGCCGAACTTAACGACGATATGGTTTCTATCAAAGAAGAGACTGTTACGGTACTTACTCCGCGCACATTCCGCGAAGGAGCCTATGTAATCTACCGCAACGGAACATATTATATGATGTGGTCGGAGAATGACACCAGGGATGAAAATTACCGTGTACGCTACGCTATGATGGACTCTCCCCTGGGACCATTAAATATACCTGAAAATAATCTGATACTTTCGAAAGTTCCGGAAAAAGGAATTTATGGTCCGGGGCATCACTCGGTAATTCAGATTCCGGGCAGGGACGAATGGTATATAGTCTACCACAGATTCAATCGTCCAAAGGGAGTAAGCATGGGACGCTCGGCCGGTTATCACCGTGAAGTATGCATTGACAAAATGGAATTCGGAGTTAACGGTGAAATACTACCAGTAACACCTACCTTAGAAGGTATTCAACCTGTTAAGTTAAAATAAGAGTCTTACAAAAGAAGAGATTATCTTTCAGATAATCTCTTCTTTTTCGTTAAATGTATCGTAAAAAACTAATTCTTAACAGTAAAAGATATGGCTCCGCGAATTTCCGTCGACAGTTCTCCAAGATGGCCGGCCTGCTGATTCACTCCGGTATACACCTTGATAAAATCTATGGCCTTGAGATTTGCCTTACGTCCAAGAGCATCCACGGCATCGGATATATCGAACTTATTTGAGAGATAAGTGTCCTCGTCCCCGTTCACGACATACGTATATTCTTCCGAGAAATTATCCGCATAACCTTTACCGGCAGCAGCAAGATAATAATCCCCATTTTCGCGTTCTTCAACAAGATTACCGAGACAGGTTCCACTGAATATAAGATTTTCACCGCTTAGAAATAACGGCCAAAAGCTCTGTGAATGAAAACTTTCAAGG
>Ga0192242_10092_pt1 | contig 43800 bp, 36 predicted proteins | sample Koala_Koa27_J3_FD_131235 | JGI IMG/M metagenome (GOLD analysis project Ga0192242, IMG submission 131235) | Enriched cells from koala feces incubated with labeled cellulose particles, San Francisco Zoo, California, United States - Koala_Koa2-7_J3 ...
ACAAAAAGGCATTCCTACCATGGTCTATTATCCGGCTTCCTTAGAAAGACAACCTGCTTTTCGCGGATTGGCCCGTAAGGTAGATCACATGCCGGTAGCCCTGCAGTTACCGGAAAAAGTACTCTCGATCCCAATCCACACCGAACTGAAAGAGGAAATGGTGGATTATATTGTGGATCATATCAGACGATTCTTCAGATAAGGCTCATTCCCGTTACCTATGTCTGTATCAAAATCATTAAAGAAAAAAGATCTCCTTTGCCGGAACTGATTTTTTGTTTACTGCTTATTTTTTTCTAATATTGTGAATCCTACTAACTTTCAAAGAGACCGCATATGATAGGAAAGCATCTTTTTCAAAAAATAATCCGGAGTCTGGGACTTTTGTTATTAGTCATGACTCCCAGTAGCCTGGTCTGGGGAGAAACCCTGCCGGCAAAGAAAGTGAAAGTAGCTCTGATCTATACGATTACCACCCCTGAACTGAAAGAGGATGTCGTACGGGAGATAAGAAAGGAGTTAGGAGACCAGGTAGAGATCCTGAGTTATGAAGATCCTTCGGTTTTTAAGGAGTCTGAAGTACATGGATATGTAACAGCCAGGGCGGCTGCTAAATTGATAGGCATGTATATGAAAGCAGTGGAAGAGGGGGCAGAAGTGATCCTGAGTATTTGTTCTACTGTTGCGGATGCCACGTGTGCGATGCGGGATGCAGCGGCTTATATAGGAGTTCCTATGATCATGATCAATGAAGAGATGTGCCGGGAAGCTGTCCGGACGGGGAACCGGATTGCTGTCATGGCGACATTCCCAACAGCATTGGCTCCTACTAAAAATATCCTTCAGCGGGTAGCACGGGAAATGGGAAAACAGATAGAGATCATAGAAGTATTGGTTGAAAATGGCTTTGGCCTGGAACAGGAATCATTTAAAAAGCTGATGGCGGAAAAAGCAGGAGAGATTGTCAATCAGGCAGATGTCATCCTGTTTGCGCAGGGTTCTATGGCTTATTGTGAAGAATATATTGCCGGACTATATCACAAAGTGGTCCTTTCCAATCCCCGTTTTGGTGCCAAAGCAGTTAAATCCGCTTTAATGGAAAAAGGTTTGGTCCGATGAGATACAGAAAGCAGGTTTTGTAAAATTCCGTATATCTGTTTGACTGTTATAAAATGGATATAAAGTATCGTACCCACTATATATTATTTTCTCCCTTAGAAAGTTTTTTAGGTATTCACCTATTCACCTTTTACATAATCTGCTTGATAAGACCACTTTATGGTGAATACCCTGTGGTTTTTGGGTATTCACCAGGTATTCACTTTAAGAGGTAGGTATTCACCGGTCTGCCTAAACCAGTGCTCTTCTTTGTGCTTGCCCGGTTGATTTGCTCTACTTATAGGATTGGCATAAACAAAGGAGGAGTATAAATTAATCTTAATTCCACAGAAATTATCCGTACCCTCTACACCCTGGCTCCGTTATGTACCTACCTTTTCCCCCATAAGTACCTATATTATACCTGCTACCCTCTACACCCTACGGATAGTTTTTAGGAGGCCGGATAGGAAAGAGTGGAATTTTAATACAGGGATAGATAAGTTTTCCGCTTGTATAAAAGAAAGTTTCGTTTTACTCACTCAGGAAAAGAGTATAAATCCTATAAATGAATACCTGATTGAGAAGGTGAATACCGGGTGAATACCCAAAAACCGCTGGGTATTCACCGTGAATAGCTATTTTACAGTAGATTAACCAAAAGGTGAATAGGTGAATACCTAAAAAAAATCCCAGGAGAAAAAAGTTTTTTAATTAAATGGTTTACTCACTAATCGTAGGTACTCCATTATTTTTCTCCTGGGAATAAAAGAAATAAAAGCTAATTAGCTTTCTAATGTTTTCCGGGCTTCCCGGTCCGGGTCATTTTCTACAAAGCATTGATTATCCAGAATCATCACTTCGCCTTTTTCTTTGGTGTATTCCGGCCACTGGGGTAATTCACTGCCGTTAGGGTTGCCGGTGCGCATGAAACTCAATAAAGCATCGGACATTTTATTTGCCAGTTTACGTGGCGTGCTGCCACCTCCTGTATGGGTGACCATCCGGTCCGTATTACGGAACCAGAAACAGATATCCAGACAGTGGAAGGCACGCATGCGATTATTGAACAGGGGAGGGCACCATCCGAACCAGGCCATATAAACCGGTTGGTTTTGTTCCAGTTTGGCATTGGCTGTTTTGACTACCTGCACCCGGGAAGAAAGGATCATCACCCACAGATCCACGGGCCGGGCATCCGGGAAACTTTTTGCATAGGCATCTACAATAGCCTGTGCTTTTTCTCCCTGTTGAGGTTTAATCTTTTCCACTACATCCGCCAGGGTCATGTTTTCAAACGAACCATCCCCACGGGTAGGATTCCATTCATGGAAAGTAGTACACAGTAACATGGGTACCTGGGGACTGTTGGCACTGTTTGCTGACGAATAGAAAGTTCCTTTCGGGATATGAATACCATCTGCTACCGGACCGAAGGTTCTCCGGAGGTTAGATCCCAGGTCATTCAGGCATTTAGTACAGGCGCGGTCTGCGATATCGATGTATTCCCGCCAGGGTATTTCCTGTAATTTATCCGCCTGACCGGGAGATAGTCCGGCTTCTTTTAAAATATAGGTTCCGATTTGCCGGGTAATTTCCTGATTGGACGCTTCCACCGTGGAACCACTTAACGGAACCGCTTTATGAATCAGATTTTTGGCGGCCGGCATTGCGGCTACGGTACATACTTTGGAACCTCCGCCGGATTGTCCCATGATGGTTACATTCGATGGATCACCGCCAAAATTGGCAATGTTATGCTGAACCCATTCCAGGGCAGCAATAATATCTAACATCCCTACATTGCCGGAATCTTTGTATTTATCTCCTAAGGCTGAAAGGTCTGAGTAGCCGATAGAGCCTAACCGGTGATTCAGGGAACAGAACACCACATCTCCGTATTTACTCAAATTTTCTCCATGATAGCCGTCCTGCTCAATCGCATTTCCGTTGGTGAATCCGCCTCCGTGCATCCAGACCAATACCGGGCGCTTTTTACCGTCTGCCACACCGGGTGTCCAGACGTTCAGAAAAAGGCAATCTTCACTGACATCATAATAGTTCCAGTGGTCTACAAAGGTCCCGTAATTGTTGGGGAAACGGTTTTCCATCCGTTGGGGTGCCGTATTACCATAGAAAACGGCAGGTTGTATTCCCTCCCAGGGTTCCGGTTTCTGAGGAGGCATGAACCGGTTCTTACCGGAAGTGTCCGCTCCGTACCGGATTCCTAAAAAAGTATAGACCCCATTCATGATATATCCCTGCACTTTCCCGTATTGGGTCTGGGCAATAGCGATATAATCTCCGATGAAAAGGGCCTGGGAATCATTTTCACAACTATTGTTTTTACTCTCCGTTGCCTGGTTGCAGGAGGTGGCGGACATCAGCCCTCCCAGACTTAAAGAAACCGTACCGGCTCCTGCACTACTTAAGAAACTACGTCTGCTGATCTTCATGGTTTTTATTATTATGTAGGTTAATAGATTGTTCTTTTGGATATAAGACTGAAAAGTACAGGCAAGATATAAAAATTATTTCATAGCCTGTTCAATCACCCGGGCTGTTTTTTCATAACTTTTCCGTAGTACTTCCCTGACATCCATGGTTTCCCAGTAGGTTTTGTTAAATAGTTCAACAGATAGGGCTCCCCGGAAACCGGACTGGTAGAGGATGGGGAGAAGTTCGTCAAAAGGACAGATCCCATCTCCCGGCAATACACGGTCAGAATCGTTTAGCCGGGTTCTTTCCGGTGTAGTAGGATAGTCGTTGATATGGAATACAGGAAGTGCGGCCCCATGGATCAGCCTTAGACTATCGAAACTGTTTCCACCCCGGTAGAGATGATAAAAATCCAATAGCATGGTAGCATGCGGATGTCCGGTGCCTGTGGCGATATGGATGGTGTCTGAAAGTTGATTTAAATGTCCGGCACCCCATAATTCGAGAATAGGAGTAACTCCTGTCCGGTCTCCTGTTTCCAGTATTACTTTATATCGATCTGCATATTCGGATAACTTATTTCTGTCGAAAGAGATCAGGCCCTGGACCGGAGCGGCTATATATTTTCCCCCCAGCCGGGCGGTCAGCTCCATATCTTTCTGCATATTCCGGCAACCTTCTTCCCTTTTCTCCGGATCATCAGCGATCCAGTTGGAAAAGCTGATCATATTTTCAAGGATGAGATTTGAATCTTTTAGAAGCTGGGCGATCTCTTCCGGAGTGCCTCCCTCCTGCATATAAGTTTCCACATCCCGTACCCATAGTTCGATTCCGTCGAAACCGGCTTCTGCACATAGTTCGATCTGTTCCCGGACCGGGAGTTTATAGCCGGATATGGTGGACGTATTCAGACTGATGCGGAAAGGGCATTTATTATCCTGTGTTGGAACTATCTCTTCATTTGTGTTGGAAGAAGAGGTGCAACTCAGGAAAGAGAGTAGATTTCCGGCTAATAAAGTGGCTCCTGATCCCCGGATCATTTGCCGGCGGGTTATTTTTTCTTTTAACATATGGTGAAAGAATTTTGAATGATTTACTTCTTTTCCTCTCCGGAGCTACTCTGTGCATACCTCTTTTAATACCTAATCGAATCCCGGAGGGATCGCCTGTGACTAAGGGGGTGTCCCAAAAGTAAAACAAGAAATTGAAAAAGTTACGATTTATAAGTAATTACCCCGACAGGGGTTGCATGTGAATCGAAGATCGGCCTTAGCCAATAACCCCGGGTAGGCACCCGGGGGGGTGTAGGCGAAACCCTCTCCACAACAACCCTGAAAGGGTTGAACCCGCTTCGGGGTTCATAGCGTGTGACTGCTTTCCGCCACGGGTTTCACCCGCGGTTATTTACATTCAAGCCCTCCGGGCTTACAATCTGTAACTTTGTCAAAGAGCATATAGACTTTTGGCACACCCTCCTATAGAGGTCAGTAAGAATGAGCCCTGGTAGGGGTCAATAGGGTGATAGATAGTTCACCTCCTCCGGAGCTGATGTGTCAGTGTTATCTCTTCCGTGGGATATGCATCCCACGGTTAGTCACATGGAATCCCTTCGGGATAAAGGAGATATACACCGGGTAGCTCCAAAGATGAAGAGTGGTTAATAACCCGGATTTTGTTCCCAGGTGGTGTTTTTGGTGATCTGGTCGTAAGGGATCGGGAACAGGTCACGGGTGTTGTTTCCTTTATCTTCTTTAAATGTCCAGGAGCCTCTTGCGAACTGGTTCCAGCGGATCAGATCCTGTCTTCTCCACCCTTCCCAGGCAAATTCCCGTCCCCTTTCCCGGATCAGTTCGTCCAGCGTCAGGGTGGTAGGGGTGTAGACCGGCATATTGGCACGTTCACGGATTAACCGGAATTGGGGATCGTTGCATAGTTCGCTTAATGAACCGTTTCCTCCCCGCAGGATCGCTTCTGCTTTCATATAATAGATATCAGCCAGCCGGTAGATCACGAAGTCATTATTCATATTTCCGGACATCCCTTTTTCATATTCATATTTCTGAATACGGGCACCATCCCATTTATTGGCAGCCGTTAGGGAAGTCACTTCAATGGTCAGATCTAACTGATAACCATCCAGGTCCGGATTAGCGACCGGCACTCCTTCCGGTGTGTAGCAAAGTCCATACAGGAAAGTGGCACGTTTACGGATATCTTCGTCATCATACAGATCCATGAAGTCAGGGGTGGCACATCCACCATTCCAGCCACCAACATTAATCCCCCATATCTCGCGGCAGCTGTTGTGCCCTGAGAATTTGTGAAAGTGAAATTCGTAATCACCATTGGAATTGATTCCGTTTTGCATAGGAATCACAAAAATGTTCTCTGCACAATCCTTATTATATACTTTAAAAGGTTCACTGAAATTTGTAACGATTTCGTAGTGAGTAGAGTAAATAATTTCATCACAATATTCAATGACTTTATTCATATCTGCCGGATCGAAGGAAGAGAGGCCTTTGAATACATTCGCATTCAGATATAATTTTGCTAACATAGACTGAGCCATACGTTTCGTACATCTTCCGTAGTTTTCTGCGTCTGGCTTATCATCCAGATAATCCATGTTCTCTGTAATACATGTGATTAGCTTTTCATATATATCAGCTCTCCCGGATTGTGGATAGGATGTTACTTCATCTGTATAATCTTCAATATAGGGCACATTCCCGAACAGGTCCAGAATAAGTGAATAGTAGAAAGAGCGCAGAACAGCTGCTTCCGCTTTATATTTGTAATAAATATTCTCTTCCATATCCTCTTTATAGGTATCCAGATCATAAATTACACGGTTACAGGTGGTAATTCCTGAGAAGAGGGATACCCATACATCGTTTAACTTGTCTAAATTGACAGCCCACTCATGTTTATGAAGTGCCTGCCAGGTTCCCCCATCGTACCAGTCATTACTTGGAGCACGGGTCGGTACCACGCATTCGTCGGAAGAAACGGTTTGGAATCCCCAGACACCCCAGTGATTCTGGTAAGCCTGTAATTCCGCATAGGCAGCACCAACAGCCTGAGGGATTAAGGAGGGATCCGAATAGAAATCATCGGAAGTCATTTTTCCGCTTGTATCTTCATCCATATCCACACATGCAGGAAGGAATAATCCTAAAGATATGAAAGTGAATAATGTATATATTAAATGATATTTTTTCATGACTTTGAGTTTTTATAGTTGATCAAAATGTAACATTTAATCCTAAAATGAAAGCACGTATGGCAGGATAGTAACGTGTTCTTTCAATACCCATATTATCAATCCCTACCATATCTACCTCCGGATCAATCCCTTTATATTTAGTGATTGTAAAAAGATTCTGTCCTGAGAAATAGAGACGTAGATTGGAAAGATAAGGGATATTGGTAACCGGGAAGTTATAGCCCAGTGTCAGATTGTCCAGTTTCAGGAACGAGCCGTTCTCCAGGTAATAATCGGAAGGTTGTGCGGCATCATTCAGGGGAGTATCCAATACGGAGACCAGCATGTTCTTTTCCTCTCCGGCTACCGAACGGTTTTCTAATGCCATACGGCCGACATTGAACACGTCATTTCCAACCACTGCCCGCAGGGAGAAGGAAAGGTCAAAGTTTTTATAGCTGAATTCATTGGTCCATCCTGCGATGAAATCCGGTTGGGCATTTCCTACTATTTCCCGGTCGTCATCAAAGGTAAAAGTGCCATCATTGTTTACATCTTTGAATTTCCAGGTTCCATCTTCGTTGAAGCCTTCAAATACAGGCATATAGAAATCACCGACTCTGCCACCCGGAACCAAACGGATCAGTGGGGTGCTGTTCATTCCTCCTAAGTCACCATCCGACAGATATCCTTTTTCAATCCAGTCCGTTTGGAAATGGTCATTACTGAATTTATCAATCTTACTATCATTAAATGAGAAGTTAATAGAACTGGTCCATGAAAATTCCCGGTTTCGTACAGGAGTACCGGATATCGTAAATTCCAATCCTTTACTGGTTGCATCACCCACATTGGCTAACATATCTTTATATTGATAAGGGGGAGTGGGAACTTTATAGGTATACAGCAGGTCCGTCACTTTTCTTTTATATAGGTCTACAGTTACTGACAGGCGGTTATTTAAACCGACATAGTCCAGACCTAAATTCCATTCACCTTTCTTTTCCCATTTAATATCTTCATTCAGATTCTGGGTAGGGCCGTAGGCGTTTTGCCAGATCCCGGTAGAATGGTCATAATAACGGCCTACCACACCCATCATAGACAGAGATTTGTAGCTTTCTTCCGGCATATTACCTGTCACCCCATACCCCAGACGAAGTTTTAATTCATCAATCTGCGCGATGTCCTGCATAAAACCTTCATTACTGATGCGCCATCCTCCGCTGACTGCCGGGAAGGTTCCCTATTTGTGGTTAGCCCCTAAACGGGTGGAAGCTTCGTGACGTATGGAAGCAGATAGTAAATAGCGTTCGTCATAATTGTAGTTTACACGACCAAAGAAAGAGACCAGATTATCCTGTGAAATGTCACTTTCCATCATATCCTGTTTCGGATCATTTAACAGGTTGGTACCTGCTCCCATATTATAACAAGAGAATACATCCGAATCGAAGTTGGTATTATACATCTGGAAATGTTCTTTGAAGTTATGTTCATAGGAATATCCTCCCAGGACAACCAGATTGTGTTTACCAAATCCTTTTACATAATCCACGGTAGTCTCAATAGTCTCATTACGGCGGTTATCGTAACGGCGTTTGGCATATCCGTAATTGGAGGTATTATAAATTTCCCGGGATTGGTATTGTCCCAGGTTTTTGTCCATATAGTTTACAGATCCGAATACCTGCGCCCGTAATCCTTCAATAATATTCCACGTGATACGGGCAGAACCCTGGAAAAGGCCCCCTTTGGTTTCTTTGATACGTTGTTTCATATAAGCTACCGGATTGTCATAATTCTGAATAGCCAGGGCATAATATCCTCCGGATGACGTGTTTTCCGGGTCATAGACCGGAGCGGTGGGATTGTAATGTTGTGCATGTTTAAAGGCAGAATAGGCATTATAATCGTCCTCACTGTCTTTTACATTTTCCTGGTTGAAACGACGATATGTTGCATCATATGCGATCTGTATCCTGTTGTTGAGCAGGCTCTGATTAGCAACAAAGCGGGCAATCAGTTCATTATACCCTGAATTGATCGCTAATCCCGGATTATCTTTATAGGAAAGAGAAGCCCGGTAATTAAATTCATTGGTTCCTCCGGTCAGGGATAGATTGTGTGAGTGGATAAAGGGGGTACGGGTGATCTCTTTCATCCAGTCTGTGTCATATCCTCTGTCTATTCCTCCGTTGGCCAGAAATTGCTCCCGGTTCATCAGATCCAGTTGATTGGCAATCGTAGCAATGGAAGCATATCCACTGTAAGAGACTGTTGTTTTTCCCGCACTTCCCCGTTTGGTTGTTACCAGAATCACCCCGTTTGTACCACGGGTTCCATAGATCGCTGCAGCAGAACCATCCTTCAGGATATCAATACTTTCAATGTCATCCTGAGGAATAGCCGAAAGATCCCCCTGGGGTATTCCATCTATAATGATCAGGGGAGAGGTATTTCCGGTGAGGGAAGAGGCACCGCGTAACTGGAATTTGTAATCTGAATTGGGGTCGCCACCGTTTGGTTTGGAGATATTCAGCCCGGCTACTTTTCCCTGAAGCATCCCCATGGGATTGGTTTGTACTCCTTTGATCAGTTCACCCTCTTTTAATCCGGCAACAGATCCGGTTAATTCTTTCTTTTTCTGGGAACCATATCCAATAGCAACCACTTCACCTAACAGAAAGGCATCGTCTTCCAGTAAGATGGCAAGGGGAGAGTTGTTTCGTACCGTGACTTCTTTATCTACATACCCGATGTAACTAATCACTAAGGTACTGTTAAGGGGTACATTCAATTCAAAATGACCATTCATATCAGTGGCCGCTCCGATAGTGGTACCTTTAACCACTACATTGGCTCCGATAATCGGATCTTTATGTTCGGCATCAGAGACAGTTCCCCGGAGAAGAATATCCTGGGCAAAGAGCGGAAGAGCGAAACAAAAGGATAGGACTATACCTATTATCCTTTTTAACAGGCTACCGGTTGGCTTCAGACCGGGCAGTTGGCGATTTAGATAATGTTTCATAATATTGAAATTAAAGTTAACAATAAGGGAGTTTGATAGAGAAGTTCAAAAAGTTTAAGGAGTTCAAGAGGGTCAGGGAGTTAAGGAGTCAGCAATAATGATTGCTACCTGACTCCTTAACTTCTGAGGAGCAAAGCGAGTGTGGACTCCTTTGACTCCTTTCTTATATCAAATGCCGGGAAATTCCCAGCCGTTGTGGTATGGTGGTTTCACATAGGCATCTGCCTGTGGATTGTTGATAAACTTTTTAGTTTTGGGATCGTATACGACTTTAGTTTGGGTCAGATAGGAGATATTGCCCATGTGGGCTAATATGGTGGCAAAAGCACCTTTTTCGACCGGACTATTGGTTTGGATGGATTTATTCCGGATACATTCGCCCCAATTGGTTGCATGATCCCGTATACCTCCGTCTTCAAATGGTCCTACTAATTGTGCCCGGTGAGTGAGTTCAATCCCTTCTCTGTTTTTTACCGGTATTAATTCATATCCTTCCCGGTTACAGACTAAAGTTGCGTTGCTTCCGATCCATACTACCCCCTGGTCCCGGTTGTAGAGGTGAGCCACCTGTTGTGCCCATTCAATATGAAACTTTTCATACTGGAAAATGGTGGTCTGACAGCTGGGGGTTTCATTGAATGAAGTGGGGTCTTTGTATGCCGTTGAGAATACGGATAACGGATAGGAACGGTCGTTCATGCCTAATGCTTTTAATCCGTCGAAGGCTGAGTCGATCCAATGTACCCCCCCAGTCTGTCTGTTGTCCACCGCCATAGTCCCAGAAACCCCGCCATCCGCGTACGCGGCCATAATTGTAAGGTCTTTGCGGGGCCGGACCCAGCCACATGTTATAGTCTAAAGAATTGGGAATGGAACTGTCTTCTACAGGCGGACGGGGATTCGTACTCTGGCACAGGAAAATCTGTACTTTGTAGACATCACCCAAAACCCCTGTTTTTAATATTTCATTGGCGGCTTTGAAATACCGCTGGCTGGTTTGCCAGAGTCCGGTGGTTACTACACCTTTATATTTTTGTTGCAGATCTATCATCGCATTACACTCTGCGATGGAATTAGCTACTGGTTTTTCTACATAAATGGCTTTGCCTGCTTTCAGGGCCTCGCCGAATATATAGGTATGCCAGTGATCCGGAGTTGCGATAATCACACCATCAATGTCTTTATCTTCCAGTAGCTTCCGGAAATCACTGTAGAGTTTAATATTCGCTGCATTTTCCGGGAACCTCTTTTTGAAATCGGCAGCCTGGGATTCCAGTCTTTCTTTGTCTACGTCACACATGGCTACACAATGTACCCAGCTATTTGCCAGCATACCAGCCATATCCGCACATCCCATACCGACTCCGATCACTCCGATATTGACACGGTCACTGGGAGCACTTTGTTTCATGGAGTGAAGGGTTTCAGAGGAAAGCAGGGGGGATATCCCTAATCCGGCGGCTAACAAACCGGAGCTTTTTAAAAAGTTTCTTCTTGTTGTCATATTAATAATGGTATTAGATGAAATATTAGGTTCAATTTATAAATTCCGTATCCATATATTCCGGAAAGCTACTTCCGTCCCATGATCCTGGAGGGAGATTGGTAAACGGCCGTGTGCTGTATATTTAGGTAAACCTATATAGGGAGTATTTCCTTTCAGAACATAGTTATTCTGAACAACGATCCCGTTTAAGACAACGGTAACGATAGCCGGTGATTCCAGTTCATCGTTCGTTCCGAACCGGGGTCCTCTCCAGTAGATATCATACACCTGCCATTCCCCGTTTCGGGTATACGCATCTGCTAACGGAGCCTGCTGTTTATAAACACTTCCAACCATTCCGTTTACATAGGTCGGGTTGTTGTCCCCATCCAGTACCTGGATTTCATATCTGCCTTGCAGGAAGATTCCGCTGTTCCCTCTGTCCTGTCCGTTATGGTTTTCCGGTTGAGGGGATCTGAATTCGATATGTAACTGGCAATCTCCGAAATAGTCTTTGGTCTGGATCGTACCGGTGCCCGGCTTCACAAGTAACTCTCCATTCCTCACTGTCCAGGGAGCAGGTTCTCCTTTGGAAGTTTCCCAAAGGGAAAGGTCCGTACCATTAAACAAAATAATTGCATCAGACGGAGCATTCGTCCCAGGAGTTACTTTAGGTGGTACCGGATAGTGCCACTCGGTGCTTCTGGGATCCCACCGTTGCGCAGGTCTTTGCTGGGTAGCCGGTTGCTCATTCTGCGCATGGATAAAAACAGAGCTACATAGAAAACTGAAAAGGAGTACATTTTTCTTCATGGTATAGATGTATTAGATTAGTATTAAGAATTCATTGACGAAGATAAAAGAGAAATAAAGATTCATGATTTACTATTATATCGAAGTTTTTTTCATATTTTATCAATCTGTTTTTATCGGGTGAAATGTGGATGAAAACGGATAAAATTTGATATGATTTGAACAAAGGTTGAGACGATTGTTCAATAAAAAAATGACAGTAACTTTTAACTTGTTATCGAAAAAGTAACTTTATGAAAACAACCCTTTTATCCTGTATCCTATTCCTGTTTTTTCAATCTTACTCCCTGCTTGCTATCCCGGGTTCTTTCAGGCAGTACCAGGTGGGAGATGGGTTGAGTAACAACAACATCACTTGTTGTTTGCAGGACCGGCATGGGTTTATGTGGTTTGGTACCCGGGATGGACTGAACCGTTTTGATGGTTACTCTTTCCGTATATTCCGGAATGACCCGGACCGGGAAGGGTCGATCGGAAACAGTTGGGTATTGGCCATAGCCATGGATAGAAACGGTCAACTCTGGATTGGTACGCATATGGGAGTGTACAGATATAAAGAAAAAGAAGAATCCTTTGAGCTACTCCCGTTTACAGATGGAATGGCTGCCAGAAATCTTCAGGTCAGTCCTGAAGGAGAGCTTTGGTTTTTATTGGATGATAAGCTGGTCCGGTACAATGACGCGTTGGGCGTACATAAAGTCTATGCAGATCCGGACGACAGTACGTTAACCTCTTTTTGTATCTCTTCTACAGGTCAGTACTGGCTGACTACTTCTGCAGGACTGCTTTACCGGATGGATATCGAAAAGGGAGAATACCGGAAGTTTGATCTGTTTGAGCATTCTGCTGACATAAATTCCAAAGTCTTATTAACTGTTTATCCGGATAGGCAGGGGGATAAAATTTTTGTCGGTACACTCACTCACGGAGTGAAGGTTTTTGATATGCAGACAGGAAGGTATAGGGATCTGTTACGGTATGATCCGGAACAGGCAGAACTTTTAGTGAAAGATTTTGTTCAGGTATCTGCTGAAGAAATATGGATTGCTACAGAATCCGGCCTCTATGTTTACCATATGGATACGGAAGAGTATATCCATACTACGAAACGCAAATATGATCCTTACTCTCTATCTTCCAACTCATTGCATGCTTTTTGCTTAGACCGGGAAGGAGGGGTCTGGATCGGTACTTATTCCGGTGGAGTGAACTATTATTCCCCGTTACAACTTTTTACCCGGTATTATGCGGTAGCCGGTGAACATACGCTGAAAGGAGACCTTGTGCATGATATCTGTACGGATGAAAATGGTTATCTATGGGTTGCTACTGAGGATGCAGGACTGAACAGACTGGACCTGGTAAAGGGAGAGTTCCGGAATTATCATATCCGGAGTTTACCGGACGGATTGTCACAAAATAATATTCACGGATTGGTCCCGGATGGAGATCAACTTTGGGTGGGAACACTTTCGAATGGAATAGACCTTTTACATATTCCTACAGGAAGGATCCTGAAAAGATATACTGTCGGAAAAGCCCCGGAGAATAAAAATAACTATGTCGTGGTAATTATGAAAAAACTCCGGAATGGAGAATTGTTGGCAGGTACGGAAAAAGGGGTGTATATGTATCATCCGGATAAAGATCAGTTTTCTTTTTTATCCTGGTTTCCCTCTCAATATAAAGTCCAGGCTTTATTTGAAGATCATGCCGGAGTACTTTGGGCAGGTATGGTGAATGGAGGGGTTTACCGGTATGATCCGGTGCTGAAAGAAGGAGACTATTTTCAGCAGGATACCATTCATACCAGTAGTACGAATACGGTTAATGATATCTATGAAGACCGGAATCAGAATCTTTGGTTCGCCACTCTGGAAGGAGTAAAAAAGTATGACCGCCAAACCGGAAAGATCACACGGTATACCACCAAAAACGGGATGCCGGGAAATACAACCTTCCGGATATTGGAAGATCAGAGAGGGAACCTATGGATCAGTACCTCTCATGGTTTGGTCTGTCTGAACCCGGTGACGGAAGAGATGTTTACTTATACGGTGGATCATGGTCTGATCACAGATCAGTTCAACTATAATTCGGCCTGGAAAGATAATCAGGGAAGAATGTATTTCGGTATGATCCGCGGAATGATCAGTTTTCTGCCGGAAGAGATTCAGACCATTGAGCAGGCACCGGAAACTTTTATTACCCATATCCGGATCGACAATAGATTATATGAAGATCAGCGGACTGCCGGTCCGGGACAGAATCATAAAAAGTGGAATTAAAAAGTGGGAAATACAGTACGATCCGGTTTGATTTTTCCACATTAAGTTATCTGGCACCGAATGCAACCCAATATGCTTATTCTATGGAGGGATTGAATAATCGATGGACCATTGCGGAAGGTTCCCGTTCTGCTTATTTTTCTAAGTTACCTTCCGGAAACTATCTTTTTAAAGTGAAAGCCTCCAATCCGTCCGGCGTGTGGAATGAATCTTTTACCACTCTGCAAATTTCCGTTTTACCTCCCTGGTGGCTATCGGTATGGATGAAGATCTTTTATTTTATGTTGCTTATTACTATATGTTTGTTCTCTCTTCATCTGTTGAAAAGGCATGACCAGCGGAAAGTCTTACAGGCATTGAGGCGTTTTGAAGATAAAAAGGAAAAAGAATTGTATCAGGCAAAGATTGAATTTTTTATTACCATCGCTCATGAAATACGTACCCCGCTGACACTGATAAAGAGCCCTTTGGAGAAAGTTTTACTAAAAAAGAGTTGACGCAGGATATACGCCGCTCCCTGGATACGGTGAATAAGAATGCAGACCGGCTACTGGCGTTGGTCAATCAGTTGCTGGACTTCCGTAAAACAGAGATTGAAGGGTTTAGCCTGAATTTTGTGAAAACAGATATTCTGGCTACGCTGGAAAATATCTGTATCCGCTTTAAGGATGCCGCAGAGGAGAAAGGTTTGCTATTTAATATGCAGACTACTGTTTCCCGGTTACAGGCCTTTATTGATCAGGAAGCTTTTACCAAGATCGTAAGCAATTTGTTGTTGAATGCGGTGAAGTATGCGGAAACCCGGATCATCGTGGAACTCTCTTTTATAGCGTCAGAGGATATTTTTTTGATTGATGTGATCAATGATGGGGAAAGTATTCCGGAAGAAATGAAGGAGAAAGTATTTAAACCTTTTTTTCAGAGGAGAGAGTTCCCGGCATACTTCCGGTACGGGATTAGGGTTACCTTTGGCCCGTTCCCTGGCGGAAATGCACCGGGGATCGTTGATCATTGCAGAATCTAATGAACAGAGGATCCGGTTCCGGCTTTCTTTGCCGATCAATCAACCGAACTCCATCAAATGGGAACCGGAAGAAAATGTGCCGGTTCAGCCGGAGCAGCATTATTCCTATGATCCGGCTCGTCCGACCATCCTGATCGTGGAAGATCATGAGGAAATGAAGAATTTTGTAGGGGAAGAGATCAATGAATTATATAATGTGTTGACGGCCTGTAATGGAGTAGAGGGACTGGAGGTGTTAAAGCAGCAAAGTGTGCAGTTGATCATCAGTGATGTGATGATGCCGGTGATGGATGGTTTTTCTCTCCTTAAAACGGTCAAAAATAACCTGGAGTATAGCCATATTCCGGTTATTCTGCTGACGGCTAAAAATACGATCCAGTCCAGATTGGAAGGGTTGGAATCCGGAGCAGATGCTTATATTGCCAAACCTTTCTCTATGGAGATCCTGCTGGCACAGATTACCAATCTGCTAAATAACCGTTTGAAGATGCGGACCTATTATTTTAAGTCTCCGGTTGCACATATGAAATCCATGGCTTATACGAAAGAAGATGAGAATTTCTTAGAAAAACTCAATGATATTATCACTGAACATATTGCAGATACGGACCTGGATGTGGATCAGATCGCCGGATTGATGAACCTGAGCCGTCCCACCTTATACCGGAAGATCAAAGCGATCTCTGATCTGACTCCGAACGAACTGATTACCCTCAGCCGTTTAAAAAAGCCGCCGAACTGATTTTGCAGGGTGAAATGCGGATCTATGAAATAGCGGAAAGTGTAGGTTTCAGTTCGCAGTCCTATTTCAGCCGGGCTTTTTCCCGGCAATTTAATATGACTCCTTCGCAGTTCGCTAAAAAAACCATGTGATGTTGAGATAATTTTTACTACTTTTGGACACAATAAACTTAATCCTATCATGAAACACAAGTATACTTCTACGCTGGGCTTATTAGCCTCCTCTCTTTTGTGGGTCCATGCGCAAAAAGATTCCCGACCTAATATTATTGTGATCCTTGCGGACGACCTTGGTTATTCGGATCTGGGATGTTACGGAGGAGAAATACAAACTCCTAATCTGGATCGTCTGGCAGAGAATGGGGTCCGCTTCAGCCATTTTTATAATGCCAGCCGCAGTTGTCCCACCCGTGCTTCATTATTAACCGGTTTATACCCTCATCAGGCAGGTATCGGGCGGATGACTTTTGATGATCAGCAACCGGGTTACCGGGGAACCATGTCCCATCATGCCGTAACGATAGCGGAAGTGCTGCAACAAACCGGATACCGGACCGGAATGATCGGGAAGTGGCATGTGGCGGAAACTCCCCTGCGGCCGGACCAGAGACAATGGTTGGCTCATCAGGTACAGTATGACGAATTTGCTCCCAAAGATAACTACCCGGTCTACCGGGGATTCCAGGATTTTTACGGGACGATTTACGGGGTGGTGAATTATTTTGATCCGTTCAGCTTAGTCAATGGGGAAGAACCTGTGCGTTCGGTCCCGGAAAATTATTATAGTACAATCGCACTGACTGATAGTGCAGTAGCGTATGTAAACCGGTATTCCCAATCAGATCAGCCATTTTTTATGTATCTGTCTTATCACGCTCCTCACTGGCCTTTGCATGCACTGCCGGAAGATATCAAAAAATATGAGGATACCTATCAGGTGGGTTGGGATGCAATCCGGGAAAAACGCTATGAGCGGATGCGGCAGACTCCTTTGGTAAAGCAGGAAGGAAATTATTTTTCTCCGCGCCATTTTACAGATCGCTGGGAAGATAATCCTACCCGTGAATGGGATGCCCGGGCAATGGCTGTCCATGCTGCGATGGTAGACCGGATGGATCAGGAGATCGGTAAACTGTTGGTGGCTTTGGAACAAACCGGAGAGTTGGATAATACGTTAATCCTGTTCCTGTCTGACAATGGTTGTAGTAATGAAGATTGCCAGAATTATCCGGAAGGAGAAAATGACCGGCCCGCAGAAATGAGGAATGGTGAAAAGATTATTTATCCGCGTGAGAAAGAGGTATTGCCGGGACCGCAGAATACCTATGCTTCTATTGGTCCCCGCTGGGCCAATGTGGCTAATACTCCTTTCCGTTTCTGGAAAGCTAAATCCTATGAAGGAGGGATCTGTACCCCGATGATCGCTCACTGGCCGAAAGGAATTGCGCTGGAAAAAGGATCGGTTACTCATGAGATGGGACATGTAATGGATATCATGGCTACCTGTATGGAATTATCCGGGGCGGTGTATCCTGCGGAATATAATCAAAAAGAGATCATTCCTTTAGAGGGGAAAAGCCTGGTGCCTGTCTTCCGTACCGGAAAACGGGAAGGACATCGGGAACTTTGTTTTGAACATTTTGACCAGAGTGCCCTGATTGATGCTTCCGGATGGAAAATCGTTAAGCCTGGTAAAGAGGCGGAGTGGGAGCTTTATAACCTGAAAGAGGACCGGAGTGAGTTGATTAATCTGGCTATGCAATATCCGGAACGGGTAAAAGAACTGGCCGCCCGCTATGAAGCCTGGGAAAAGCGTGCCATGGTAGAACCCCGGCCCTAAATTATTCAATAAGAACTTATTTGGTGTCCGGTTTTATTTGTTTTGTGGCTGTATTTATTATCTTTGTAAAAAGGCCACACACATGGAACGGTTTGCTGCTATAGATTTTGAAAGGGCAAATGGAAAAGCCAGTAGTGTTTGTAGTATTGGTATTGCCATTGTTGAGAATGAGAAGATTATGGATCGTTTCTATAGTCTGATACGGCCTGTTCCTAATTATTATATCAAAAAAACAACGGCTATTCATGGATTGAAAAGGGCGGATACGTATGATTCGTTGCCTTTTCCGGAAGTATGGGATCTGGTGTCGCCCCGGTTGGAAGGATTGCCTTTAGTGGCTCATAATAGTTCCGCGGATGAAGAATTTTTGAAGGCTGTCTATCAGGAGTATGGATTATCATATCCGGATTACTCATTCTATTGTACCTTTCTTTTATCCTGCAAATATTACCCGGATTTGCCTAATCATAAACTGGATACGGTTGCAGCTCATTGCGGATATCATCTTGCGGATCATCATCATGCGCTGGCTGATGCAGAAGCCTGCGCGGCGATTGCTATCCGGTTATTAAAAGAAAATGAAAAAGAACATCTAAGTGAATTATAGCATAAAATTGCACACTTTTCTCATTTTTGTGTAAAAATTGATATGTATTAAAAGGGAATCCATTACTTTTGTGGCATCAAACAAAACGAAACGCAATGAATTATTACCATTTAGCTGAACTTGTACATCGTCAGGCAGATAAATATGAAGATCGTGTCGCCCTTAAACAACGGGATAGTGAAACCGGAAAATGGTCGGATATCTCCTGGCGGCAATTTTCTGATAAAGTGATGCAGACCGCCAAAGCAATGGCTGAATTTGGTATTAAGGAAGAGGATAAGATAGGGATCTATTCCCAGAATATGCCTAAGTATTTATATACGGATTTTGCAGCATATGCCAATCGTGCGGTGACTGTCCCAATGTATGCGACCAATTCTCCGGCACAAATTGAGTATATTATAAATGATGCGGCGATCCATACGGTTTTTGTGGGAGAGCAGTTGCAGTATAATAATGCTTTTTCGGTTCAGAAAACCTCAACGGTTTTAAAGCGGCTGATCGTTTTTGATAAGAATGTAAAGTTTAATCCGGATGATAAAAGTTCTGTCTATTTTGAGGATTTTCTTTGTCTGGGAGAAAGTGCTCATGCGGAAACAACGGTGAAAGTACGGATGCATGAGGCGAGTCTGGATGATATGGCAACCATTATTTACACATCCGGAACAACGGGTGAATCCAAAGGGGTTGTTCTTCATCATTATAACTTTAATGAAGTGTTGCGCATCCATGATATTCGTTTACCGATGGTGAATGATAAAGATGTTTCGATGTGCTTCCTGCCGCTTACTCATGTGTTTGAAAAAGCATGGACCTACTATATTACTCATAAAGGAGTGACCAATGCTATCAATCAGGATCCTAAGAAGATCCAGGAAACATTGAAAGAGGTTCGTCCTACCGTGATGTGTAATGTACCCCGTTTCTGGGAAAAGATTTATGTGGGAGTGCAGGATAAGATCAACAATTCTCCCGGTTTGATGAAGGCTATCTTTAAAGATGCCATTGAGACCGGAAGATTATATAATCTCGAATATAAAAGGAAAGGGATTCCGGCTCCAGCAGGACTGTCTGTGAAATTCAAATTCTATGATGCGACTGTCTTTAAGTTGCTGAAGAAGGTCATCGGATTGGAAAAGGGACGTTTATTCCCAACAGCAGGTGCTCCTTTGGCGGCAGCCGTAGATGCTTTTCTGCAATCAGTAAATATTCCGCTGGTGGTAGGATATGGTTTGAGTGAGACCTCTGCGACAGTTTGTTTTTATCCACCTACGAATTTTGTGATTGGTTCTATTGGCACGATCATGCCTAATTTAGAGGTAAAGATTGATCCGCAGAACGATGAGATCCTGATCAAAGGAAGAACGGTTACTTCCGGCTATTATAAGAAACCGGAAGAGAATGCGAAGTCATTTACGGAAGATGGCTTTTTCCGTACCGGTGATGCTGGCTGGTTTGAAGGGGATAACTTATTCTTTAAAGAACGTATCAAAGACCTTTATAAAACGTCAAACGGTAAGTATATTGCTCCACAGGCTATCGAAGGATTGATCAGCAGTGATAAATATATTCAACAGATCGCTGTGATCGGAGATGAGCGTAAATTTGTCGGTGCTTTAATCGTACCGGACTTTCAATTGCTGGAACAGTATGCCAAACGGAAAGGAATTGATTATACTGGTATAGAAGATCTGGTAAAGAATCCGGATATTATCCACATGATTGAAGCCCGGGTGGAAGAGCACCAGAAAGATCTGGCATCGTATGAAAAGATTAAAAAGTTTATTTTGCTTCCAAAAGCATTTACGATGGAAAGCCGTGAGATGACCGATACATTGAAACTGCGTCGTCCGGTAATTCTTCAAAATTATGCTCAGCAGATCGAAGAAATGTATGAAGAGAAAGATATACCGACAGGGGAAATCATCAAGACCCTTCTTTCATAGGAATTTTTAAAAGTCCGGTAAACAAAGTAAAGGACAGAAATGGAATATAGGCCATTGCTGTCCTTTACTTTTTGTGATGAGAGATGTAAAATTCCATATAATTGTCAATTCTGTATTGTCAATTGCTCTTTACAGCCTATCTTTGCACCTGAAAATTAAAAGAAAAAGCATATGATTACATCTGACCAACTACATAATGTGTTGGAGCGCGAGCAGGCGCTGAGGGGGTATCTTTGACATAGATGGTAAGACCATCCAGTTAGAAGAAGAAGAGCTGCGTACGCAGGACCCCGGATTCTGGGAAGATGCCAAACGGGCAGAGGCTCAGATGAAGAAAGTAAAAGAACTTAAAAAATGGATTGAACTTTACAATGAAGTAAAAGCGGCTACCGATGAACTGGAGCTGTCCTACGAATATGTAAAGGAAGAAGTGATAAGCGAGGAAGAAGTGGATGCCGCCTATGCAAAAGCATTGGAGCTGGTAGAGAGTCTGGAATTCCGTAATATGCTTCGTCAGGAGGCAGATCAGTTGGGATGTATCCTGAAGATCAACTCCGGAGCAGGAGGTACAGAAAGCCAGGATTGGTCGTCTATGCTGATGCGTATGTATATGCGCTGGGGAGAAGCGAATGGTTATAAGGTGACAATCAGTAACCTGCAGGAAGGAGATGAAGCGGGAATTAAAACCGTTACTATACAGATCGAAGGGGACTATGCCTATGGCTATCTGAAAGGAGAAAACGGGGTGCACCGTTTGGTGCGGGTATCCCCTTATAATGCGCAGGGTAAGCGTATGACCTCTTTCGCTTCTGTGTTCGTTACTCCGTTGGTGGATGATACCATCGAAATTGAAATTAATCCAGCCGATTATACATGGGATACTTTCCGTTCGGGAGGTGCCGGTGGACAGAACGTAAACAAGGTAGAAACCGGGGTACGTCTGCGCTATAATTATAAAGATCCGGATACCGGAGAAACCCGGGAGATCCTGATCGAAAATACGGAAAGCCGTTCACAGTTGGGTAACCGTGAGAATGCAATGCGTTTATTGCGCTCTATGTTATATGATATGGAGTTGCAGAAACGGATGGCAGAGCAGCAGAAGGTGGAAGCCGGTAAGAAAAAGATCGAGTGGGGATCCCAGATCCGTAGCTATGTCTTTGACGACCGCCGGGTAAAAGACCATCGTACCAATTTCCAGACCTCCGATGTCAATGGAGTAATGGATGGAAAGATCGATGGATTCATCAAAGCCTATCTGATGGAGTTTGCCGGGGAAGAGGCTTCTGAGAAGTAAGATTTTCCGAAAACACTTGCAAAAACCGATAAAATGTCGTAATATTGCAGCCGATTTCAGAGCATGCTCTGAATCAGGTCCTATAGCTCAGTTGGTTAGAGCACCTGACTCATAATCAGGGAGTCCTTGGTTCAAGCCCAAGTGGGACCACGCAATAAAAAAGCACTTACCGATTATTTGGGGAGTGCTTTTTTATTTATATATACTACTTTATTAGATATTTTTTATTCTTTGTGATGATCAGAAAATAAGCAGTTCTTATGAGATAGGTAAATATCTTATTTTCCTTTACAACTACCGCCACCGGAAACACTTACTTCCTGACGGGGACTTCCATAATAACGGATATCACTACCACCGGAGGCTTTGCCGGCCAGTAATTCTGTTACATGCAGATTCATATCACTACCACCACTGGCTGAGAACTCCACTTCTTTAGCTATAAAATCATACGCTTCGATATCACTACCACCGGATGCCTGGAAATTGGCTTTATCTGCTTCCCCTTTTAGTTTGATATCACTGCCTCCGGAAGCGATGGCGATGATTTCTTTGCAGTGCAGGTGATCAGCCTTGAGGTCTCCGCCGCCACCTAACCGGAAATTGCATACATCAATCTGTGCCGGACCCTGAATGTTGACATCACTTCCACCGCTTGAATGGACTTCCAGTTTTTCTCCTTTCAGAGAAGAAACAATATTAAAATCTGCTCCGTGACTTACTTTGACAGATTCTAATTTTTCAGAATGCCCGTCCACAGTAATTTTGGTGGGCGCTATGATTTGTCCATTTTTCGTTTTTACCTTTAATAAGCCATCCGATACTTCTATATCCAGGTAGGAAAACAGATTATCATCTATGGTTACTTCCACGCTGGCGGGACCAGTTTGTTGAGTATAATTAAACACCGGCGTGACAGAGCGATTCCAGGGTACAAAAAATAAGACCGTAAAGGATTGGTTGGAATGATTGATACCTTTGCCAAATTCAATCTCAGTATATTGAGAAAGAGGTATTTGCTTAGTGACTATCTTCCCATTACCCTTGATTGGTTTGGCTGAAACAAAACAAGTGGAGCATACCAGGAATGCAATAACTGATAAAAGTACTTTTGATCTCATATGAGTTTTTTTATTTATGGTTTAAAGATAAGACGCATCACCTGAAAAAAGTTACATTCCCCGGAAATTTATTCCGGATCAGACTCCCGCATAAATCAGTAACCCAAGGCCTGTAATAAACCAGATAAACATTCCTGCATTCAGATAATTAGATATCGGAGGAGCATTTTTGAACTCTTTCCAGATCAGAATACCCCACAAAGCAGAGACGAGGGTAGCCCCCTGTCCTAAACCATACGAAATAGCCGCACCGGCTTTTTCCGAAGCAATCAGGCTGAAAGATTGACCCATACACCAGATCACTCCTCCCAGTAGACCGACTAAATGAGTGCTGCTTTTCCCCTTAAAATATCCGGAGATAGGAATAGGATCACCTTCCACCGGCCTCTTCATGGCAATAGTATTAAAAATAAAATTACTCAGGCATATACCCAAAGCAAAAATGAAAACGGCCGTATAAGGAGTTAACTTGCCCACAGCGGGATGTGCAAAATTATCCAGATCCATAGAAGCGGCTACGAACCGGTAGAAAAAGGACATAATGATCCCGGCTGCAATAGCGATAGAAATACCTTTGCCGGTCACTTTCCGGGTCCCGGCTAAAGCCTTTTTATAAGCGATACTATTTAACAGGATTGCAATCGTTATACAGGCTATCCCCATAAAAATACATAGCGGATCTCCTTTGGCTGCACCAAAATAGTTGATCAGCACGCCTAATACTAACGCTAATCCGATTCCAACCGGAAAGGCTACCGACAACCCGCAAATGGAAATGGCTGCGGCAAGTAGAATATTGGCAGCATTAAAAACGACACCCCCTAAAAACGCACTTCCAAGATTAGACCAGTCCGCTTGTAAAAGATCCGGAATGAAACTGCGCCCTTCGTTACCCACGCTTCCCAGCGTGAAGGCTGAAATGAGGGAAAAAAGTAATACACCGATCACATAATCCCAGTAAAAATATTCATACCTCCATGTTTTTGAGGTCAGTTTTTGAGTATTCCCCCAGGAACCCCAGCAAAACATGGTAATAAAACAAAATAAAATAGCGATTGAATAATTATGTACGATAAACATAGGTTTTCTATCTAAGGATTAGACTATGGAAAATAAATGAAGATTTTCTCAGGAATGAGAAAGAAAAGAGAGTACTTCCTGTTCATAAGGAATGGAAGACTGAGCACCTAAACGAGTGACAGAAATAGCAGATGCATGACAGGCAAACTCTATAGCATCTATCCACTTTTCTCCTTTGGAAAGAGCTACTGCCAGTGTTCCATTAAATACATCCCCGGCAGCCGTTGTATCCACAGCCTGGACGTTCAGAGCCGGAAGAAACAGCGCTCTTGCCTGGTCATATAATAAAGCACCCTGATCACCTAACGTAATAATCACATGTTGTACACCCATACCGGAAATAACAGAAGCCGCTCGTAGGGCTGAATCCTGATCAGTGATCCGGATACCGGAGATCATTTCCGCCTCTGTTTCATTTGGAGTGATAAGATATAATCCATTCATCAGAGAAGAAGGTAACTGTTGAGCCGGTGCCGGATTCAGGATTAGTTTCTTCTCCTTTTGTAAAGCCAGTTCAGCAACATACAGCACTGTTTCCAGCGGGATCTCCAGTTGTATCAGGATAATTCCTGCTTCTTCAACCGCTTTTCCGGCAGAACGAATATCCTCCGGTGTAAGATAGGCATTGGCTCCGGAAGCTACTGTAATACAGTTTTCCGCCTCATCATCCACCACAATCAAAGCGACCCCGGAAGCATGTTCCGGATCAGAAAAAATATAGGAAGTATCAATGTTTTCTTTTTCAAACAGCAGATGAGCCTGTTGACCAAACAAATCATTCCCTATTTTACAGATAAAAGTCACATCCCCACCCAGACGGCTGGCTGCAACAGCCTGATTCGCTCCTTTTCCTCCGGGATTCATAAAAAACGGGAACCTAATACAGTCTCACCCGGTTGAGGAATATGAGAGGCTCTCACTACCATATCCGTATTACTGCTTCCTACCACTAAAATCTTTTCCCGGGCTACAGGTATATTGGGTTTATTCATATCGTGTATTGTTTTTATTTTCTGTTTTTTCCGGTCACGTACTCCCAGAAATCCCGGGTCATCCCTTCATGATCGATCTGAGTATAGACATTTACTTTCCGCTGTGTATTTTCAGGAGGTGCCATCACCTGTTCAAGCTGGCATAAGGCTGGCTTAAGATAAGCCTCTACTAAAGCCAGGTCCCATATAATACGGTTTTTATCACCGGGAAAAGTTTCTTCCCAGCGTTTTTTTATCAACATCGTGACCGGATCCGCAGGATCTATTTTTGCATACGTCTCATCCCGGTCGAAGACATATCCCAGGGCCGTAGAGATCGGCATAATATAAAATTCAAAATCTTCTTTGTTTAACAGATAATCAAACGCATTCAAATCGTTCCGGATATTGAACTCATTTTTATTCCATGCACCCGTTTGTGGATGATAGCCGGCCCCTAACGCATAGCAACGGATCTGAGGGATGATTTCCGGATAAAGGATGATCGCTGATGCTATATTAGTAAGGGCTCCCAGACAAAGGACATCCAGTTTGGCTCCGTTTGGTAAACTCTTCACAGTAGCAACTAACTGTTCCACCGCTTTCGATTCCTGTGGTTCATATCCTCCCCAGGCTCTTCCGATCTGCCTGTCTGCTCCTAAAGGACAAAGAATATCTCCACGCCCCATTGTTTGCAGAATCTCTTCGTTTAATTCCTGACTGATGCGGACAGTATGGATATCTTGGGTATCATACTGATTCCATTTTTCATATACCAGCAGGTCCGGATTATTAAAATGAGCGGAACTGAGCCCGGCCACCTCCACAGAGGGCTCACAGAGTAGCCGAATGATGGCAAACACATCGTCCAGCTCATTCCCTGTATCAGCATCCAGCCAGACTTTCTGTGGTTGGGCATACAGACTCATCCCTAAGAAAAGGAAAGTCCATGTAAAAAATAGTCTTTTCATATCAATATTATATTTTAGGAAAAGATCTTCCCTGGTGAGTATCTCATACAGGGAAGATCTCTCAATGAATTATTCGTTATACACCCGGTTTATATCAAAATTAGGATTTTCATACCAGCCTTCATTCTGTTTCAATACATGGTCAGACTTGATGATTTCCTGTTGTGGTATCTGCATAAACCCTTTCGTCTCAGGTCTGAACCGGACAGTCACATGTCCGGGACGGCCATCATTTAAACAAGGAACTTTCACTATTTTTGAATACGCTTCTTCTTCATCATGCCACCGGAGGATATCCCAGTACCTGACTCCTTCAAAAGCTAATTCATATCTCCGCTCCAACTTGATATTTTCTAAGGTTGCCGGAATGGAAGGAAGTCCGACCCGTTCCCTGACCCTATCCATATATTGCTGGGCATTAGGCCCCCTAATTCCGAACCCATCAGCAAAATATCAGAAAACCGTATTTCAATCTGGTCGTTTACATTATTGACCTCCATCCCGGTAGAGGCACCAAATAGACGGACACTGACATTGATTCCGTTTGTGGGAAAACCATTCGAATCAAACCGTGGTCCCTCTTCCGGCCACTCTGTGGCAGGCATCGTTTTTTTCGCCCACATACGGGTATCCTGCATAGAGTTCCACTGGTTTTCCTGATAATACAGTTCCCCTTCCGTTTCCACATCATCCACATAACAGATAGAAGCCTTCTTACGGATGTCGTCATCCGGCCATTGCTCATAGAGTTGAGGATTGACAGTCCCAAACCCCCAACCGGATCCAAACGGTACGCTATTCTGGTTTCTCCAGCCAAAAAATAACTGTTTGATATTGCTGAAAATCTGGCTTTCCGAGCCTAAGGTACTAAATTTTGTGGCAAATACTGTCTCCGGATTCCTTTTTCCGTCTCCCACCCAATCCAGGTTATGATCCTGCGTATATTTGTAATCTTTACTGGCAGCATACATCCAAAGGTTTCGAAAGTCCGGCACTAAAGCGTGTCCGCTATGGGCCACACAATCATCGATCCAGTGGATCACATCCTGTTTCGTGACACTACCCCCTTCCGGAAGAGCCATCTCCTCTTTATTATAAAATCCTGTGTAAAAAAGGAAAGCACGTGCCATCAGTCCTTCCGCTGCCCATTTAGTGGCGTGCCCAAAATCCGCTTCACTGATATCCTGGAATTTAACCGGCGGTAATAGTTCGATCGCTTTTTTTATATCGGAAGCAATCTGGCCATACAACGCTTCAGGAGCAACCTGCGGAAGATTCTCACTCACGGTCGTAAGAGGCATAGGAATATGGCCAAACATCCGGGCGAGATTCAGGTAAAAGAAGGCCCGCATAAAGTGAGCTTCCCCTAAATATTTCTTCCGGATTTCTTCACTGCTCCATACTACCCGGTCCAATGCATCCTGTTCAATGTAAAAATTGGCCCTGTAAACTCCCTGATATAGCCTACTCCATTGATTGGCATATTCATTTACATCATGAGTGGTAAAATCATTGATCGACAAAGCTGAATAATCACTGGAACCCCCCCGCCTCCAAAACGGTCATCAGATAACAATTCCGTAAAGATCTGCGTACATCCGATCTCACCCATCGTAGGGAAAAGTTTGTTATAAATAGCCACAACGGCCAGGTATATATCATTTTCTGTGTTCGGATAGTTATCCGTATTTTTTTGTGTATAACTATCTGTATTCAGGAAGTCACTACAGCTTAAACACAGTGTACTGATCAGAATGATAAAAAATATCTTTTTCATGACGATTCTCATTTAACAAATTAATAAGCAACTGAAACACCAAACATAAATACCCGTGATGAAGGATAAAATCCTATATCCACCCCTCTACCCCAGGAAGGATCACCAAACCCGACATCCGGATCCATGCCATTATATCCTGTGATCGTGAATAAATTATTAGCCGAGAGATAAAGCCGCAGTTGTTGTAAAGGAGCCTTTTTCCATAATTCTTTAAAATCATATCCCAGTGTCACATTACTAAGCCTCCAGTAATCCCCCTTCCTGATATAACGATCAGAAATATAGGTGTCATTAATAGAAGGCGTATAATAGAGCTTGGGAGCTACATTCGAAGTTCCCGGACCTGTCCAGCGGTTTTCATAATCATATAGGGTATAATTATCAGTAGAAGCCGTCCAGTTCCTGTAGGACTGGGCAATATCCACTCCCAGTACACCCGTAGAGGTAACGCTCAGGTCAAATCCTTTATATTCCATATGAAACGAAAATCCAAAAGTGATATTCGGGTTCGGGTCTCCGATCATCCCTTTATCTTCATCGCCGCCACTAAATTCACCATCCCCGTTCAGGTCCACGAAAATAAGGTCTCCCGGACGCGCATTCGGCATGATCTTTTCTCCCCGGGAATTGACATAATTATCGATTTCTTCCTGCGTCTGGAATACACCGGCAGTTTTGAAACCCCAGAAATAACCGATTGGTTTGCCCACCTCTACCCGTACAAATTCAGGAGTAGTTCCAAACAGGGAGTTGATAGGACCATGAATAATTCCTTCGGAATTGTCAATTCTCAACACCTTGTTCTTATTGGTACTTATATTCAGGTTAACTCCATAAGAAAGATCCTGTATATGATCCTTCCAGCTTAAACCGATCTCAAATCCCCGGTTTTGGATATCCCCGCCATTTATATAAGGCGGATTGGTTCCAAAACTTGTTAAAACAGGAGCTTCCACCAGCCAGTCCTTAGTTACTTTTTTATACCAGTCAAAAACAACGCCTAATCTTGAGTTTAAAAAGAAAAGATCCAATCCGGCATTCGTTTGCTCTGATCTTTCCCAGGTTACATCCGGGTTGGGTAGAATATTGGCATATCCACCGGTAACAGAGGTTTTCTTATCCTCATTAAAGACATATTTGGAGTTATTGTCAAAAGCGATCGTTGAAAGATATTGGAAAGGATTGATGGACTGATTCCCATTTACTCCCCAACTGGCTCTTATTTTCAGGAAATCAAGCCACGATATGTCTTTCTCTTTCAGGAACTCCTCATTTGTCAGGATCCAGCCCCCCGGAAAAAGAAGGAAAATACCCCCCCCACCGCTTGTCCGGTGCAAAATTGGAAGATCCGTCCGCACGAAGAATGGCAGTAAAGAGGTATCTGTCCCTGTAAGTATAATTGGCACGGCCAAAATAGGACATCAGGCGATACTCCTGTAACGGAGAACCTCCTAAGGAGGTTTTACCTTCTACCACATTTTTAATATTATCCAGGTAAGCATATTTCACCTCCCCAAATATGTTGTTTACATTTGAACCGTTCATGGTGGCACTCAACTTGCCTCCGCTTGACTCTAAGGAAATGCCAGCTAACGCATCTATTTTATGATCTCCCAGCTTAAAGTCATAGCGGATCGTATTCTCAAAAGTCCACCCCAATCCAATGCTCATATTTTGAGATGTTCCGTCTTCCGTACGGATCGTATTGGTAGATAAATTGTACGTAGGAGAAAAATTGTTATAGTGATAAGAGTTGAGGTTAATACCAAAATTAGAGCGGAAAACCAGATTCCTGACCGGTTCGATCGTAATATAGGCATTCCCGTCAAAATTATGATTGGCATGCCGGTTGTATCCCTGTGTTTTAACCATATATCCGACCGGATTCGGTTCCTGTGAATTCCAGGGTATGGCAAAATCATACTCCCCATCTGTCATCGAATTCTCCATAAAAGGATTCGTCCTGAAAAAGTGGTGATAGGATTACCGAAAAAGCCACCTGTACTGATACCATTCTTTGTGTAATAGGTATAGGTAATATTTTCTCCTACTTTCACCAGGGTCCGGTTCCGGTCATTTTTAATCAGGTCAATTTCTGAATTCGCATAGAACGTAGAACGGTCGTATTGAGCCTGGACCGGAGCACCAATCGTTCCTTCCTCTGAGAAATAGGAGTATCCCAGTGAATAAACAATCTGGTTATTTCCTCCCCGGATACTTAAGGAGTGTCGCTGGGTAGGTGCATTATGAACCTGCGCTTCCGAGAACCAGTCTGTCCCTTTAAACGTTCCGTTCCGGATCGACTCCCAGGTAGGAACCAATGAAGCAAAATCAGGAACATCCCTTTCTGAGTGCCTACTCCCTTCTTCTATCATTTCAGCATATTGCAAGGCATTTGTCATGGGGACTTTTTTATAGACATTCGCCCATCCCAGATAGCCGTTGTAAGTAATAGAAGGTTTACTTTCCCTCCCTTTTTTAGTGGTCACAAGGATCACGCCATTGGCAGCCCTGGCTCCGTATATCGCCGCAGAGGCCGCATCCTTCAGTACATCGATCGATTCAATAATCGTAGGATCCAGATCATTGATCGAATAACGGACAATACCGTCCACGACATATAAAGGAGAGGAATTTCCGATTGTTCCTACACCACGGATCGAGATCCTGGATGCTTCCCCTGGCTGTCCGGATGTTTTACTGGCATTGATACCAGGAGCCTGGCTCTGAAGAGCAGTCAGAATATTAGACGTATTTTGTTTTTCAATCACATTCCCTTTTACCTGTACGGTAGCTCCTGTCACTAACTTCTTTTGCTGTACCCCATAGCCAACTACTACCACTTCATCCAGCACACTGGCGTTTTCCAGTAGTTGAATGAGGATGTTGTTTTTCCCGGCCACCCGGATCTCCTGTGTTGTATATCCAATATAAGAGATCTGGATAACCGCATTTTCGTTTACGCCTAACGTGAAATATCCGTCCACATCGGTTATGATCCCATTGGTGGTACCCTTTTCCGATACATTCGCACCGATGATGGGCTCTCCGTCTTCACCGGTCACACGTCCCACCACCTTTTTCTTTGGTTGCCGGGTATCTGATAGTTCAATCAGGTCATGCCGTTTTTTCAGCAGGATATACTTATTTTCAAACTCAAAGCTGATATCTGTATTCTGAAAAGCCTCGGTCAACAGGTCGATCACTTTTCCGGTCGTATGACTGAGGTAGATGTTGTTTTCCGTATTCACATCCCGGTTCCTGTACAGTACTAAGTAGTCCGTTTGCTTCTCGATTTCCGTAAACAATTGTCCGACAGAAATCGTATGGGCCTCAAGCTGTATGGTTGCATTTTGTGCTTCGCTATTGGTTGCTATCAGATGGAAGGCACTGACAAATAGCATAAAAAGTGATAATCTCATCATTCTAAAATAATCTTTAATATATCTGTTCCGGACAATAAAGAGTCGTAACAAAGTTTTTATTTTCATATCTTTGCTCGTGTTAAGTGAATATTAAATTTATAGTCGATGTTTACTTTACATTGGATGGCAGATGTTCCAGCATCTGCCATTTTGTGTTTATTTGGGTATGATCATAGGCTTTTCATTTTAAAGGTTTAACATCTTATTTATTTAGTATAATCATGTTCTGTTCTTCATCTTTTTCTATATGGAAGGTATGGATCCGCTGGATCACCCGGAGAATTTCATCAATTCCATCTCTTTGCCGGAATTTACCGGTATATTCCCACTGGAAAATAGAAGGATCTTTCACGACAATACGAACATCATAATAGAGTTCCAGCTTTTTGAGTATATCAATCAGCAATTCATTTTCAAAACTGTAAAGTCCTTCCGTCCATAAGAAATAATCTATATGTGGTATTTTCTCCACATTCATCCGGTCGTCTTTGATAATGACCTGTTCATCCGGTTTCAGAAAAACACCGGTTTCCTGCCGGTTCGAAAAATAAACATGTAGCGCACCTTCTAAAAGACTGGTTTTTATATAGTCCTCACTTTCGTAACTGTAGACATTAAATTGAGTACCCAATACTTTCATTTCTACTCCCTGGCTCTCCACAATAAAGGGTTTTTCCCGGTCCTTTGCAATATCAAAAAAGGCTTCTCCTTCCATTTTGACCCTTCTTTCATTTGTTGAAAAAAAGGTAGGATAAGTTAACCTGGATTGGGAATTCAGCCAGACATTCGTTCCATCCTGTAAAGTAAGTTGTATCTGTTGTCCGGCCGGCACATGCACAGAAGTTTCCATTGCAGCCAAACCTATACCTGAGGTAGTTTTCAGGGTAATAAAATAAGTGGAGAGAATCAAAAATAGCACGGCAGCAGCATATCCGGAAGCGCGTATAACCAAATGACGTATGTTCCGTAACCGGGTCTTATGTATAAACTTCTGATAACTCTTTCGATTTTCTTCCCGGTTCTCGCGGGTTTCCGACAACCCCAAAATCGTGTTCATATTCTTATACGTAATGAACAGATTTTTCCATTCTTCCCGGTTCTGTATCTCTTTCAATAATTCAAACTTTTCTTTTTCCGAAAGAGTATTATCAAAATAGGCTCTTATTTTTTCCTCCATTGTGGACTCCTGTTTTAATTAAAACACATGAACAGGAAAAATCCGCCAAAAGAATATTACAAATACAATAAAAAAAGAAAAAGAGGTTGATAATCTTTCAATATTTCACGTAGCTTTTTATAAGCAATCCCCATTTGAGTTTCCACAGTATTTATAGAAATATGTAATTCGGAAGCGATCTCTTTTTGTTTTTTTCCCTTCCAGTTTATTCATAACAAAAATCTGGCGGGACTTTTCCGGTAAGGAGGCAATTGCATCAGAAATGATCTTTTCAATTGTATTCCCGGAAAATATCTTATCATCAAAAGCCTCTAACGAATCCAGGTTCATTTGAAAAGTAATCTGATATTCCTCCTGCAACCGGTTAACGGCCTGAGTTTTGATGGTTTGATGCCTCAGGAAATTCAGGCATCTGTTTTTGATACCGGTAAACAGGTAAGCCAGTAGATTCGGATGAAGGAAAAGAATCTCTTTTTTCTCCCACACTTCCATAAACACATCCTGCACAATATTTTCAGCTTCTTCCTCTGAAAGAATATATTCTTTGGCAAAATACTTTAACCGGGAAAAATAAGTAAGATATATCTCTTCAAAGTTTTTTTCTGTATGTCCTGCTTCCGATTTCATTCACTTTCTTCACTCATGTACAAACATATACAAAAAACGGATTCAGATAATGCATTCAATATAATTAGCTTTCCACACCACCAAAATAAAAATAATGAATATATTTGTGCGTTTTATTTTTCACAAACACTATTCAAAAACGACCTGATCTCTTAGACCTAAGATCGCAGAATAGATTATACAAGTAGTAAACTTAATCTTTAATCACTATTCCTATGGCAGTAAAAAGGAAAAGCAGTTCTTTTCGGGAAATGAGATCAGAGCGCACACTGGAATCCATCTTTTTATTTGTGACCGGACGTTGTAATGCTAAATGTGCTATGTGTTTCTATGCCGGCGACATGGATGATAAACTCGAAGAGCTCACATTTGACGAGATCCGGAAAATATCTGAAACAGCGGGCAATATCAACAAACTCTGGGTGTCCGGAGGGGAACCGACACTACGGGAAGATCTCCCGGAGATCATCGAAATGTTCTACCGGAACAATCATCTGAAAGATATCAACTGGCCGACTAACGGACTGAAGGCAGACCGGGTGATCGAATGGGTCAAGCGCATCCGTAAAAGCTGTCCCGATTGCAATATCTCGATCAGTGTTTCGATGGATGGCTTCGGAGACACACATGATAAACAAAGAGGTGTTCCGGGTAATTTCTATAAAGCCCTGGACCAGATCAAAAAGATCAATGACAATTTCGGGGATGATGGCTATGTACTACAAACACTGGCTACCGTCATAACCAAATACAATGTAGACCAGATTAACGATTTGATGTACTGGATCTATGGACGTTTCAATTCTTCCAACCATATCATAGAAGCTGCCCGTGGACAAACCCGTGAAGAGGGAGTCAAAGTCCTGACGGAAAAATCCCTGCGGGCGATCCAGGATGAAGTAGCTCCCATGTATTCTGCCTATGCCAAACGGATGGCAGAAGGGGTGAGTCTGCTACGCAAGCCCATCACCCGTTTTGTATATCAGGGATTCCTGCGCACTCTTTTCGATATCCGTGCGGCCAATCTGGAATCCCCGACCCCGTGGGGCATGGATTGTACGGCAGGTGAAACCACCTTAGTGATTGACTATGACGGCCGTTTCCGTGCCTGTGAATTACGTCCCGAATTAGGAAATATCCGCGACTACGGATGTGACGTGCAGGCCATCATGAACAGCGACGCCATGAAAGGCGAGATCGATGCTATCGGATGCGGATACAAAGCCAACTGCTGGTGTACACACGGCTGCTGGATCTCCGCCTCCTTAGCCTTTAACCCTAAACAGATGATGAAAAAAATCTGGAAAGGCTACCGGGAAACCAGAAAACTATATAAACCAGTCCAGGTAACCGAAGAAGCCCTCCAGACATTAGAAGTAAAATACAATCTCGACCGGGATAAACTGGCTGCTATCGGAGTGATATAATTTCGCTACAAAAACAGTAAAAAAATAAATATCAAATTCTTACGGCAGCCTATAGGTTGCCGTTTCTGTTTTAAAAGAATGTAAAATATTTAGACATCTATGTAAAATTATTGGACATACTATTTCCTTGCGGGAGATTTAACGGGTTGATTATTAGGGCTTATTTATGGATGACATGTTTTTGATATGCTATATACAACTATACTGGTTAAATTGATAAGAGTAAAATTCATGAATAATTTATTAAATCTCAGGTCCTTTCTGAAATTTCTGAGTAAAAATTGGTTTTATACGTTTGTAGAGGTATTTGGTTTGTCCGTATCGCTTATGTTTGTCATCCTGATAGCAGTGTATACCTATCAGGAGTTGTCCGTAGATCGCTTTCATGAGAAAGGTGACCGGTTGTATATGCTGACCAGTGAAGAATGTTTCGGTTCAGCCCAAAAATTAGGAGAACATCTGAAAGACCGGTATCCGGAAATTGAAGATGCCACCTCTTTATGTAGTTGGTTTAAGAAAATACCGGTTACTTCATCCACTCAAAAATCAAACGCCGATCTGCTTTTTTGTAGAATCTAACTTCTTTGACCTGTTTTCATTTCCCCTACTCCGGGGAGACCGGGAACAGGCATTAGTGACCCGGAGTTCCGCCGTTATATCCGAAAGCTTTGCCAACAGATTGTTTTCAGACAGAGATCCTGTCGGGCAGGTGATCGAAATAAATGATGAGGTGAGTGTGATAGTAGTGGCTATCATGCAAGACATTCATAATTCAGCTATTCCCTATGGGGATATATTATTGAGAATAGAGAATGCTACAAGTTGGCATGGGAATATACTGAGTGATACTTATTTGGATTATGCATCTGTTGCAGTTGCTTTTTTAGCAAAGGAAGGGGCAGACCTAAAGGCAAAAGAGAGTGAAATACTCAATTTCTTCCGTGAAAATGTATGGATTTACAGCGATGGGTTATGGTCGGATCTCTCTTTTATTCCGCTAAAAGAAGTCTACTTTCATAAAACTAACGGTTCGAACGATCATTTAGTTGTGCAGGGGGATAAGACATTTGTCCTGATATTATTATCCATCGGTATCCTGATTCTGGTGTTTGCAGTGATTAATTATGTTAACCTTACGGTTGCTCAGGCAGGTTTCCGGGCAAAAGAGATGTCCACACGCCGGCTGTTAGGCTCGTCGCGTGAAGAATTGTTTTCCCGGTTAATGATGGAATCCACTTTATTATGTATCCTCTCATTTGGGGTAGGTCTATTATTGGCATTTGCATTTTTACCATTTGCTGATAATTTGTTGGAAGCCCGGATAAATCTGAAAAGTGTATTTATTCCCCGGAGTTTCATCCTGATCATTGTATCTCTGTTGTTGATTGGTGGACTTGCGGGGTTCCTTCCTGCATTTGTTATCTCTAATGCTAAACCGATAGAAGTAGTGAAGGGAATTTTCCGGAGAGATACCAAAATGGTGTTTAGTAAATTCTTCATTACTTTCCAAAATATTATAACGATCGCATTGGCTACTGCTTCTCTGGTGATGATCTTCCAGGTGGATCATCTGATCAAAGCCCCGTTAGGATATAATACGGTCAATATTTTAGATGTAGAAGTGGGAGAACTAAATGATAAAGAATTAACACGCACACTGAAGGGAGAATTTGAACGATTAGCTGCTGTGAGACGAATCGGATTTAACCAGGGATTACCCTTTGGGCGGGGTGGTAATTACACCATGAAACATGAGAATAAAATGATTCAGTTTCAGTCTTTAGTGGGCGATTCCACGTTCTTTAATATCATGGGATTCGAGATCCTGAGGGAAAATCATGTGGGAACAAGCCACGCCTTTTATTTAAGTGAACAGGCTTTCCGTGAATTAGGTATTCCGGATGATGCAGCAACCTTTCCACTTACCCCTTTCTGGAATGAACCTCAACTGATTGCCGGGAAAGTGAAAGATTTCCAGCTAAGTAATATTATGTTTGAAAAGAGACCCATTTTGCTTCGTAAAATGAGAGTCGATGATTTTTATCCCACCCATCTGGCAATTGAGGTGGCCGGAGATCCATTTGTGGCCTATCAGGATATCAAGGAAATATATGAACAGATCACCGAATTGGAATTTCCCGGAACGTATGTCTCGCAACAAATTGAGGAATCCTTTAATCAACAACGGAAAACCTCCCGGATGGTGATTGTTTTTACGGGAATAGCGATTCTGCTTTCTATTTTAGGACTGATTGCTATGTGCACGTATTTTATTCAGCAGCGTTCCCTTGAAGTAGCTGTCCGGAAAGTCTTTGGATGTAGTAATCCGGAAATTCTGATCACGCTGGTTACCACCTTCCTGAGTTATGTAGTCATTGCCTTTTTTATCGTTACCCCTTTTATCTGGTATATCATGGGACAGTGGCTGTCTGATTACTCTTACCGTATCTCATTGAGTCCGTGGATATTTATCAGCTCAGGTCTCTTTTGTCTGATCACCTCTTTTATTACTGTGTTTTGGCAAAGTTACCAGGCTGCTAATACCAATCCGGTCCATATGATCAAAACCGAGTAAACTGAACGTACCCGGATAGTAAAAAAGGAGCCCTCTGTTTACATACATGAAACAGAGGGCTCCTTTCAGAATATAAAGGAAAAGTATTTATTTTTGTTTATAGCTACTACCGCCCGATACTCTTACATGCTGTTGCGGATTACCATAAAATCTTACATCACTCCCTCCGGAAGCAAGCGCTATTATGAGATGTAAGGTTGCACTTTCCCGGGATTTTTATTCAGATTTTTCCTACTGTCTTTTTATTAGTAAACTATCTCCTTTATATATAATTTGAAAACAGAAAACAATTATTTGTGATAAAATATAAATAAATATACTTTTGATTGATCTTTTTGGTTTTTATTTATTTGTTTTTTATACAATAAGATTATATTTGCATTGTAATGGTTACAAAATGAAAGAAAAAGTCGTGTTCTTATAGATTAGGTAAGTTTAGTCAGGTAAAAAGAATTTAGGTTATTATTTAGAATTAATTGGAAAATAGTATACGCCAGAAGAAAGATTTCCGGCCGGAAATTATAAATAAGGTGATGGAAGGCTATCGTTTATATATTCGCCTGTGAGTTTATGTAATCATATCTGTATTATCCCCATTGGGGATGGGTTTACAAATCGTAAATATGTAAGGAATAAAACATACTCCTTGAAATAAGCTTACTTACTAAATGCTATTAAAAAACTCTGTCACACCATAGGTGAATGTTTAACTCTTCTTAACTAGGCTTTTCACTTTCTGAAGTTCTATACTTTATAATACATTTATATACATAGAATGAAGAAGCCTGATTTGAATCATTTTTTTCTCCGGGAGTTGTTCAGAGAAAGAAAAGAACAATTTAAAGAGCTGGTTGGAAGAAAAGCCCAACCATTATGATATTTTTTTAAGAGAAAGGACTATTTATAACCTAACAATTCTGAACCCGGAGTTAGAGGGACTTCAAACAAATGAAAGTATACTATTCAGATTGAAAAAGATCATATTAAACCTATCAGCAGTAGCTGCCATTTTCCTACTCTCTTTCTTATGTTATCACCTGTGGAACAATCCTGGCACAAACGAAGAGGATCGCCGGATGGCATTTCAGGCTATCAGTGTGCCTCTGGGACAACGAGTCAATCTGAAACTGCCTGATGGGAGTCGTGTATGGCTCAATGGAGGAACTACCATTAAATATCCGGTGTCTTTTAATGAAAGCAAACGGGAAGTCCTGTTAGAAGGAGAAGCCTATTTTGAAATTGAAAAAAACGAAGAATTACCTTTTCATGTCGTAGCAGGAGACCATACGGTAGAAGTGTTAGGAACTAAATTTAGTGTGCAGGTCGATCCGGCAGGAGAAAGATTTGAGACTTTATTACTGGAAGGCTCAGTAAAAATCTTTCATTTCCTGACTCCCGGTAGGTCGGTCACATTAGAACCTAACACCGGAGCCTTTTTAGTAAATGGATGCCTACAGGTGAAACCTGTCACAAACTTTGATAATCTACTCTGGAGAGAAGGCTTTCTCTGCTTCGAAAAAAGCCGGTTCGGAGATATTATGAGCAATTTTGAAAAGTATTTCGGCTACCAAATAATCATCTCCAATCAGGAAGTTCATGAACATTTATATACAGGAAAATTCCGTCAGACGGATGGGATAGACTATGCACTGAATCTTTTACAAAAGAATATCTGCTTCACGTATTCCCGGATAAAAGATGAAAACACAATTGTGATCGAATAAATAAAGGGACTTCCGACACTACTTTATACATTTTCTAAAAGATCAGCACTATGTCCAACGAGATACATGATAAAAGAGATCTGGAAAAGTTGTATGAATTAATGCAGCTATATGAAAAACGTTTTACTCACTTCGCATTTTCTTATATCAGTGATTCGGAAGCGTCCAAAGATTATGTTTTAGAAGCATTTACAGATTATTGGAACCGTCGGCATTCCTTAGGAGAAGATCCAAATATCCCGGCGTTTATTCTGACCGTGGTTAAACATAAATGCCTCAATCATCTGAGAAATAAAAAAACGGGAACTTATCTCCAAAGAGATGCAGGATCTACAGACCTGGGAAATGAATTTGCAGATCAATTCGCTGGATTGTTGCGACCCGAGAGAACTGTTTGCTTCAGAAATCTTCCAGATAGTCGATAAAACCCTCGGTAAATTACCTATGGAAACGCGAAAAATCTTTCATCTGAGCCGTTTTGAAAATAAGACCCGTAAAGAGATCGCGGAATATATGAATATGACTCCTAAAGGAGTGGAATACCATATCGGAAAAGCATTGGTAGCCTTAAGGCGTAAACTAAAAGATTACCGCTATCTCACCTTTTAACATGGTTTAACTAGGCAGTTCCGCTATTGAAGTTCTATACATACAGATGCCTATAGGAATACAAAATGAAACGCTGATCCGGTAGCAAATAACCCATATCTAAAAATCTGTCTGGGTGTTACGGCTATTCTCTTGTTTGCTCTGCTTAGGCTGGAGCATAGATAAAAATACGATAAATGAAAAAGAAAAAATCGTGTAAATTAATCAGATGTTAAATCCTTAAAACAAATGCCTATTGAATAACAGACTCTTTGGTAAATAACTTATCCGGTCCGGTTTGGCTGACAGATTTTCCCGGATGGCGGAACAGAACCCTCCCAGTAATAATTTAAACTACGGCAACATGAGAAAAAAACTTTTACGGAGACACTATCTGAAAAGATCTCCGGGCCTTAAATCCATGCTGAAAATCATGGGGTATGGTATGATATTGCTTTTTACATGTGTATTCAACTCCTTCTCAGTACCTGTGAATTCCCCTATCCCGGCAGTGAGCCTCCATCAGGAAAATGTAAATCTGGAACAGGCTCTCAGGCTGATCGAGAAGCAAACAGGGTATATTTTTATTTATAACTCCCAGGTCAATTTAGACCGGCAGGTTTCTGTGGATGTACAGGATAAGCCGATCACAGAGGTACTGGACGAATTATTCACGGATACGGACGTAAAATATGTCATTCAGGACTCACACATCGTACTCTCAATCGAAAGAACAAATGAAAAACCGGTCTCTGATCAATCATCAGTTAAAAGGAAACTGGCCGGAACAGTTGTTGATGATAGGGGAGATCCGGTGGTCGGAGCTAATGTGGTCGTGAAAGGAACTACCACAGGTACAGTAACCGATTTTGACGGTACGTTTTCCCTCGCTGTCTCATCCGGTGATGTCATAGAGATCCGTTTTATCGGATATATCCGGCAGGAGATCACGATTGGTAATCAAACAACACTCAACATCCGGCTCGTAGAAGACCACACGGCCCTTGAAGAAGTCGTGGTAGTCGGTTACGGTACCCAGAAAAAAGAAAACTTAGTAGGAGCAGTGACCGCTATCCAGGGGAAAGAAATTGCCTCTGCAAATGCGTTTGATGTGACCAATGCCATTTCCGGAAGACTTCCCGGAGCCATCGTGATCCAGGGTTCCGGGGAACCGGGGAAAGATGAAGCTGAAATCCTGGTTCGTGGCCGGACTACGTTGGGTGACAGGGATAAAACCACAAAGCCGTTGATCGTAATCGACGGAATACCGGACAGAAGTCTCTATGAAATAGATCCAAACGATATCGAAAGTATTTCGGTCCTGAAAGATGCCTCCGCAGCTATTTACGGCTCCCGGGCTGCCAATGGGGTGATTCTGGTGACCACTAAAAGTGGAACCAATGAAAAAGCCACACTCAGTTACCAGTATTCCATCGGATTTAAGAACCCGACCATCCTTCCTAAAGTAGCGAATGCCGGAGAATATGCCCAGTATGTGAGTGACTACCAGACCTACGAAGGACTGACCCGGCTCTATTCAGACAGGGATATAGAATTATATAAAAGCGGAGTGGATCCCTGGGAACATCCGAATACTGACTGGATGGGAGACCTGGTGAAAAACTGGACAACGGAGTCACGGCATAGCCTGTCGTTGAGCGGAGGACATAATGATATGAGATATTATGTCTCGTTCGGCTATAAAGACAACAATTCCTTTTACCGGCAGGAATCCACAAAATATAAACAATACAATCTACGGGTGAAATTAGATATTCCAGTGACCGACTGGCTGGAAACATCTGTACAGTACGGAGGTTTTTTCACTGATAAAAAGTATCCGACAACTTCCACTTCACGGCTGGTAGGCTGGGCAACGATGGTGGTGCCGACAGTTCCCTCTTTCTGGCCTACAGGAGAACCCGGACCTGATTTTGAAGCAGGCGTAAACCCGGTGGTAAACACCAGTTTTCAGGCAGGATATGACCAGCAGGAAGATTACAAAAACGAAGTGACCTTCCGGGTTTCCATTAAACCTCCGATGATTGAAGGCCTGTCTATTGATGCCTTTTTCAACTATGACGTAAACAATCAGAATCAGAAGATTTTTAAGCAACCCTGGACATTATATTATGCCAACTATGAAACGGCTATCAGGAACTCAGATGGTTTCATTACGAGCATGGAACTGGAACCCCGTCAGCGTGGACTGGAAGCACCCGAACTCAAAGAAGCAAATGAACGAACCCGGTCCAAAATGTACAATATTAGTTTTAATTATGGCAGAACATTCGGAGACCATACCTTTTCTGTTTTCGGTGCCTTTGAACAATATGATAACGACCTTTCTGCCTTTGATGCCGAACGAAAGTATTTCATATCCGATATCGTACAAATATTGAATGCCGGAGGTGAAAAAGACAAAACGAACTCCGGAAAAATGGAGATTTATGCCAGACGCTCTTTAATAAGCCGTTTAAATTACAGCTTTAAAGATAAATATCTTGCTGAAATTATTTTCAGGAGGGATGGATCTTTCAAATTCCCACCATCCAATAGATGGGGTAACTTCCCGGCCTTCTTACTTGCCTGGCGGGCATCGGAAGAAGGATTCTGGAAAGAGCATCTTTCCTTTATTGATTACTTCAAGTTAAGAGCTACCTACGGAAAAATGGGGATGGACCCCGGAAATCCTTTCCAGTATATCAATAAATATAGTGTGGACGGAGGATCCACCCTGGGAATCGACAAAGATGTGGTGACCAAGATTTACCAGTCAGTAATCGCCAATCCAAACATAACCTGGGAAAAGCAAACCACTTATAACGTGGGTTTTGATTCTCAGTTCAATGATTATATGTTCCATCTGAACACGGAGTTCTTCTATAACAGACGTTCCGATATTCTCGCCCCCAGGAATACCTCTGTTCCATCCTTCACAGGTCTGACCCTGCCGGATGAGAATATGGCAAAAGTAGATAACCGCGGATTAGAGATAGATGCCGGCTACCATACCCATTTCGGTAAGGTGAGATTTGACCTCACCGGAAACATCAGTTGGGCACGTAACAAAGTGGTCTTTATGGATGAACCCGAACGGTCCGTTCCATGGCAACGGGAAACCGGGCATCCGTATGGAACCAAATTAGTCTACAACGCGATCGGGATCTTCCGGACACAGGCGGAAGTAGACGCCTATCCACACTGGTCAGGTGCGAAACCCGGAGATGTGATCTTTGAAGATGTGAACGGTGACGGAGTCATAGATGCGGATGACCAGATTCTGTTGGATAAGACAGATTCGCCGGAGCTCTTTTACGGAATTAAGCTGGACCTGGCCTATAAGAACTGGTCCCTGTCCATCCTTGCGCAGGGACAGGGCTCCTACTATGTCAGTACGATCGAAGGAAACAGAGGAGTCGGGCAAAATGTATTCCAATGGATGGCGCGGGATTACTGGACCCCGGAAAACATCCACTCCACCAATGCCAGACCGTTCCACAGAGCTGACCAGTATTGGTCCTACAATAGCAACGGGAATACTTACTGGTACGATAATATGGCCTATCTGCGCCTCAAGAATGTGGTAGTAAACTACACCATTCCTCAGCAACTGACCAAAAAAATAGGGGTGACAAGAGCAGATGTCTTTGCCTCCGGTTATAATCTTTTCCTTTTGTATTCCGCCCAACGGAACTATGATCCCGAAGTCGGTGATCCTCAGAAATATCCAGCTATGAGAACTTTCTCTTTTGGAGCAAAAGTAACCTTCTGATAAAAGAACCCTAAAAAATACATATATGAGAACGAATAAATCATTCCATACATTCTACATTTTCATAGCCCTGCTAATGACAGGAATGACATCCTGTGAAAATGTACTTGATAAAGATCCTGTGGATTCATTCAGCGAAGATGATATCTTTCAGCAGCTAACGCTGGTGGAAGCCTTCCTCTACCAATGCTATGACAATATCGGAGGAGACTATAAATTAGAAAATAACACAGATGACCGGAAAGAGGTGAAAGGGAATACCGGCATGCGGGAAGATCTGCTCTCTTCTTCGACCGATGAACTATTGAATATTCACCGGGCCGGGAACGTGACGTTTACCAAAGGTACATTGACTCCCAGCTACATGGGGCACTTCGGGGACTGGCGCTACAGTTGGATCACCTGGGACCATAACTATAAGAGTATCGACAACGTCAATACCCTGTTAGGCGGTATCGATAGAGTTCCGGTTGCAACCAGCGCAGAGGAAGCAAAAGTCAGACAGATTAAAGCAGAAGCCTATTTTATCCGGGCCTTTAATTATACCAATCTGTTGCGTTCTTATGGTGGAGTCGTGATCGTTGACAGAAAACTCACCCTGGCAGACGATATGTCTGTCTTTACCCGGTCCACTTTACAGGAAACAGTCGATTTTATACTGTCCGATCTGGAGAAAGCAATCGAAGATCTACCCTTAAAACCAATGCTGTTCAGGGAAGAGCAACAAAAGGAAGTGCT
>Ga0192242_10096_pt1 | contig 43188 bp, 46 predicted proteins | sample Koala_Koa27_J3_FD_131235 | JGI IMG/M metagenome (GOLD analysis project Ga0192242, IMG submission 131235) | Enriched cells from koala feces incubated with labeled cellulose particles, San Francisco Zoo, California, United States - Koala_Koa2-7_J3 ...
AACGACCTACACCCTTAGCAGGGGCGCCTCTTCAGCCACTTGAGTATTTCTCCATAATTTTATTCAATTGCTGTAACGCATTTATTAATATACTAAATGAATTTAGGTTTGTCAACTGAAAACGAAATTTTTCTGCTTCTTTTTTACTGCTTTTTTTGTTAGCGGTTTTTTAATCCGGCCATGAACAGTCATATTCTTTACCTTTGTTCATGGCCGGATTGCTGTTTTTATGAATTCCGTATTTCTCTACTCATATCTCAACGCGTCAATCACTTCCATTTTTGCCGCTTTTTTTGCCGGATATGAGCCGAAAAAGATTCCGATCAGCATAGAAAATCCGACAGACAAAATAATCGCAATTCCGGAAGGACGTACATTCAGTACAATGTAACTGGAGAAATCTGCGTAATAGGTGTTGATCAACATCATTGCCACCCGTCCCAGAAGAAATCCGAGCAGCAATCCCAGCAATATACCGATCACCCCGCCGATAACGCAAAGTACGATTGATTCAATCAGAAATTGTTGCCGAATGGTTTTATTTTTTGCTCCCAGTGCTTTTCGAATACCAATTTCTTTTGTCCGTTCCGTAATAGATACCAGCATGATGTTCATCACACCGATGCCTCCAACGACCAGAGAAATTGCGGCGATCACGGAAATTGCGATAGTAATCACATTGATAACCGTATCTATCATTTCCAGATCCGCCGATGAATTATAACTCCATATCTCCCATTCCTCATTGGTACTGTATATATCCTCAAAATAGTTGTTTATCTCTTCTTCCGCCAGCGTTGCGTCTGCTCCTACCTGCAGAAGAATTGTCACATATTCATATCCGTACACGTTCTCTGACGATAATGCATTCGCGGTCGTAACCGGAATGTAAACATAAGTCTGACGATCTTTTTCCGCAATGGAAGTATCCTGACCGAAAATAGCTACATCGTATTCATACACGCCGACAATCGTAAAACGATATGATACTCCATCGCTCGTCTCTACATCAATCTGCTGACCGATCGGATTCTCACCTCCGAAATAATAGTCCGCCATCAGATCTGAAACCAGACATACATGTTTTTCTTCTTCCATGTCCTGCCTTGTGATATTTCTTCCTCTGACAAGACTCAGCTTTTCATAGTCAAGCAAACTGTCTGTCACGCCTTCCACAATGACATTGGCATAGGTATCACTGTTTTCATATACCTGTCCTTCAGCCAGCCATGTACTGGCAAGATAACCGGCAACCTCATCCGGATATGTATCCTGCAATTCATTCATCATCGCGGGTGTGATATAATCCTCTTCATCCATATCCGGGTATTCCCAGGTATCCCATTCTTCCTCCTCTTCCGGCCAGACTGCCTCCACATAAACGTAAATTGTATTTCCACCCAGCGAATTCATGGTTGCACTCAGTGTACTGCGGATAGATGCGCCGATTGTCGTTATCGTAATAACCGCCGTAATACCGATAATAATACCAAGCATAGTGAGAAATGATCTCATTTTATTGGCCGATATACTCTGCAGAGCTTCTTTTATATTTTCTCCTAACATGACTGTCCGCCTCCTTTTTGATCTGAGGTAATAAGACCGTCATCCAATGTCACGATACGCTGCGTCTCCAGAGCAAGTTCTCTGGAGTGCGTGATTAAGACAATTGTTTTTCCCTGTTCTTCATGAAGTCTGTGGAAAATATCCATAATCAGATGTCCTGTTTTTGAATCCAGCGCACCCGTCGGTTCATCTGCCAGAATGATGGACGGATCATTAATCATCGCTCTGGCAATAGCAATTCTCTGGTTCTGGCCGCCGGAAAGTTCATTCGGCCGATGTGTGGCTCTGTCCTCCATGCCGACCATCCGCAGCATCTCCATGCCGCGTTCTTTTACATTTTTATTCTTTTCTTCACTGTATAAAAGGGGAAGCATCACATTTTTTAATGCATCCGCTCTGGCAATTAAATTAAAATTCTGAAACACAAATCCGATTTTTTTATTGCGGACATTACTCCGGACAACATCATTCATCTGATTGACATCCTGTCCGTCCAGATAATATTCTCCTTCCGTCTGACGGTCCAATACGCCGATGATATTCATCAGAGTGCTTTTCCCGGACCCGGATTCTCCTACAATGGATATAAACTCTCCATGGTATACGGACAAATTGATACCGTGCAGGATTTCAAGTTCATTGGGCTGTCCGATATAAAATCGTTTGATAATATGCTCCATTCTGATTATTTCATCCATATATTTCTCCTGATCACATGTCGCCGTTCACTATAAGTCTCATCAGCCTACGGTTATTGTGTCATCCCCGGATTCTTCCGAATCCTCTTCCATATAAATGCTGCCCTCAAAAATATCTCCTTCCATGACAGAGTAATCCATGATGATATAGTCGCCCTCTTCTAACTCTCCCCCGGTCACTTCAACATAATAATCCATTTCTTCCCCTGTTTCGATATCCTTGCGAACAGCTGTATATTCTATATCAACATCATTTTCTTCCGCAACCAGAATATAGGCCTGCCCATCCTCATCGTACTGCACCAGATCATAAGGAACACAGAGGGCTTCTGATTTATCCGTAATTATAATTTTCGCTTTCGCAGACATTCCGCTGAGTAGATCACACTCATCCAGACGAATCTCCACGGAAAATCCGCTGCTTGCCGCTCCATACTCATCCGTAGACTGGGAGACAACATTTACAACCCGTATAATTTCACCGTCAATCTCCTCATCCGGAAGAGCATCCGAAGTAATAATCGCCTGCATACCCTCCTTCAGACTTAAAATATCTTCCTCATCGACGGAAACTGTCATGATCAGCGTATCTACATTTTCCACCGTAACCATCGTGGCATTCGGCGTATTGACATCACCAACTGTCACATTAACCGCTGTAACTACACCGGAAGTCTGACTGACAATTTCACAATCATTTAATTCTGCATACAGAGTATCTAACTGCGTCCGTGTAGCTGTATCATCTGTCGTTGAATATTGTTCCATATCAATTGTATTTTGTGCGGCATAAATAGCCTCATCTGTCGATGATTTAACGGAATTATAGTTTGCTTTTGCTTCCTCCAGCGCGGATTCCGCGCTGCTCACGGAGCTTTTCAGTTCGGAAAGCTCTGCTTTTAATTCTGTAATCTGAGCAGAAAGAGATTCTTTCTCTGTCTCATCACCTGATGCATTCATTTGAGCTGTCAGTTCATTAATTTGATTATTTACATCATCATATGATGCTTTTGCTTCATTATAATCGGTCTGAGCATTTGAAATCGCCTGATTGGCTGACGCAAGCTGTGTCTCCTGATCTGTCTTCGCCTGCGCTAAAGCACGCTGGTTCTGTGCGGATTCATTTGCTGCCAGAGCTTCTGCATTTGAAATGGACTGTTCCAACATATCAATTTCAGATTGAATGGCTTCTGTATCCAACGTAGCAATCACATCCCCGGCTTCCACCTCATCACCGACTGCTACATTCACGCTTATAATCTGTGAAGACGCAGATGAAGAATAATTCATGGTGGACTCGCCGCTCACGGTTCCTGTTAAAGATATATACTCAGAGAGATCACGAACCTCAGCCGATTCTAATTCTACACTATAAGATTCCTCCATTATATTGTTCAGACTTCGACGCATAAATACAACAAATATGATAATTACAACAACAATAACAGCCAATACAATGAGCAATTTCTTTCTTCTTAAAATTTTTTTCAACTCAACCCCTCCCGACCTTCTGTATCATACTTCTTTGTCACTTATATCATTTGATATCAGATTTCAAAATCATAAATGAAACTGCCATCACTCCATTCAGGAACTTTTGAGCCTGATATCATCATATTGATTTAATTATAAGACAGGAAACAACAGAGAAACCCATATATTTTCTTAATTGCTTATTAATAAAGTGTAAGAGTATAAAAAAGAAACCGCCGGGAAGCAGTTTCTTTCTCTTTTATCTATTATATATGTTACTTTTTATTTTACATATCTTTCCGATTGATTATAAAGATCATTAATTCTTCTGTACATTTTCGTACAGATTATTTCCCTGTGAATCTATAACTACGATAACAGGAAAATCTTCCACCTCAATCCTTCGTATAGCCTCAGCACCCAAATCCTCATAGCAAACAATCTCAGAGTTTACAATGCGCTTCGATAAAAGAGCTCCCGCTCCGCCGACCGCAGCGAAATAAACGGCCTGATTGCGAATCATCGCATCGACTACTTCTTTTGAGCGCTTTCCTTTTCCGATCATGGCCTTTTCTCCCAGATCCAGAAGGCGGGGCGCATATTTATCCATCCGGCTTGCCGTTGTCGGTCCCGCGGAACCGATTGGGCGCCCTTCCCGTGCAGGAGACGGTCCCATATAGTAAATAGTACAATCCTTCACATCAATGGGAAGTTCTTCTCCCCGATCCAGAACCTCCATCATTCGCTTATGAGCCGCATCGCGTGCGACATACAATGTACCGGTAATATAAACATAATCGCCGGCTTTCAAGTCAGCCGTGATTTCTTTTGTAATCGGTGTATGTATATATTTATCCATTTATTCTCTTCCTTTTTCGGAATTTTATTTCCTGTGACGACATCCGGTAATCATGTTTTTTCACCGATTGTCATATTCTTGATGATTCAACGGTTTTGGTTCAATGATTATCATCAGATTTTATCACATGTATGTATGATTCAGATTACCCGCACCGCATGCCGATTCACATGGCAGCAAATATTCACTGCCACAGGCAAACCTGCAATATGTGTTGGATACGTATTGATATTTACCGCAAGTGCAGTTGTCGTACCTCCGAGTCCGCCGGGTCCGATGCCAAGCTGATTGATTTTTTCCAACATTTCCTTTTCCAACTCCCGAACATAAGAAATATCGGATGATTCATCCAGACTGCGGGTCAACGCTTTCTTTGCCAGAATCGCACATTTTTCAAATGTTCCGCCGATACCGACGCCGATCACCATCGGCGGACAGGCATTCGGCCCGGCATCTTTTACCGCTGTCAGAATCGCTTCCTTCACTCCTTCTATACCATCTGCCGGTTTTAACATGAAAATCCGGCTCATATTCTCACTGCCGAATCCCTTCGGTGCAACAGTAATTTTCACCTGATCACCCGGAACAATCTCTGTGTGCAGGATAGCCGGCGTATTATCCTTTGTATTTTCCCGAAGCAAAGGATCCTTCACCACGGATTTACGAAGAAAACCTTCCACATACCCTTCACGAACGCCTTCATTAACTGCTTCTGACAGACTTCCGCCGACAAAATGTACATCCTGGCCTATTTCCATAAATATAACTGTCATGCCGGTATCCTGACAGATCGGAATCATATCGTCCCCGGCAATCTTTAAGTTCTCCTGAAGCTGCTCCAGAATCTGTTTTCCGAGAGCAGATTGTTCCGTTTGAGCAGACTCTTTCAACACACGATCCATATCCGGAGAGAGAAAATGATTCGCCTCAATGCACATTTCTTTAATATTTCCTGTCAATTCATCTACGTGAATCTCTCTTATCATATTGTTACCCCATCTCAAATTTTCTCATCTGTCTGAGTATCTTCGTCTGCAAACACAGTCTTATCTGTCTGATCATGATCACTCTCCGAAGACACTTCATCTGCCATCACCTTTGTAAAGCTGGCAACTGCCGCCTGTTCCGGAATATTGATCACCTTCACGCCGGAGGCATATCTGCTGTGAACCGAGATATCGCTTACCTTCATGCGGATAATAATGCCTTCCGTAGTAATTACCATAATCTCATGATCATCATTTACCGCCTTCACGCCGACAAGATTTCCCGTTTTTTCGGTAATCTTATAGCACTTTACACCCTTGCCGCCGCGATATTGAGTGGAGAATTCATCCGTCCGGATACGGTTACCCATACCTTTCTCAGAAATGATCAGCAAATATTCTCCCTGAACATCCAGCTGCATACCAACAACCTCATCACCGTTTGAAAGCTGAATGCCCTTCACACCCATGGAAACTCTGCCTGTATTTCTTACATCTGTCTCGTGGAAACGAATACACTGTCCGAGTTTTGTAACAAGGAATATATCTTTTTCATCATTTGTAAATCTTACCTCAATCAGTTCATCATCATCCCGCAGAACGATCGCAGCCAGTCCCGTCTTTCTGACATTCGCATATTCAGAAAGAGTCGTCTTCTTAACCATTCCCTTACGTGTAGCCATGAACAGATACCATTCATTCGCTTTATCGTAATCCTTAATTGGGATGACTGCCGTAATTTTTTCTCCCGGCGCCAGCTGAAGCAGATTGATGATCGCAGTTCCCCTGGACGTTCGGCTTGCCTCCGGTATCTCATAAGCCTTCATCCGATAGACCTTTCCGGAATTCGTGAAAAACAGAATATAATGATGAGAGGTCGTCATAAACAGATCTTCAATATAATCATCATCAATTGTCTCCATACCTCGGATACCTCTGCCGCCGCGGTTCTGCGCACGGAAATTGTCCGCACTCATCCGCTTGATATATCCGAGTCTGGTCATTGCAATCACAGTATTTGTTACCGGAATCATATCTTCCATGGAAATATCATATTCATCAAAGCCGATAGCCGTACGGCGGTCATCACCGTACTTTTCAGCAATCAGAGTAATTTCTTCACGAATTACCCCAAGCAGCTTTTTCTCATCGGCGAGAATTGCCTTTAACTCACCGATTCTTTCCATCAATTCACGATATTCACTCTCCAGCTTCTCACGTTCCAGACCGGTCAATGCACGAAGACGCATATCGACGATTGCCTGTGCCTGCGCGTCGGAAAGGGCAAATCGTTCAATCAGTTTTTCTTTCGCTTCCTGAGTACTCCGGCTTCCGCGAATCAGAGCAATCACTTCATCAATATGATCCAGGGCAATCAGCAGACCCTGCAAAATATGAGCGCGCTCCTCCGCTTTATTTAATTCATATTTTGTACGTCTGGTAACGACATCTTCCTGATGCAGCAGATAATATTTCAGCATATCCGCAAGATTCAGCACCTTCGGTTCATTGTTTACCAGAGACAGCATGATCACACCAAATGTATCCTGCAGCTGTGTATGCTTATACAACTGATTCAGAATCACATTCGGATTCACATCCTTGCGCAGTTCAATACAGATTCGCATTCCCTGACGGTCAGACTCATCCCGCAGATCCGTAATTCCGTCTATTCTTTTATCTTTTACCAGATCCGCGATTTTTTCAATCAGTCGGGCTTTATTAACCATATAAGGAAGTTCTGTTACAACGATGCGGTTTTTTCCGTTCTGCATCGGTTCAATATCGGTAACTGCACGTACGCGGATTTTGCCGCGTCCGGTTCGATAAGTTTCTTCTATACCGGCAGTTCCCAAAATCACACCGCCTGTAGGAAAATCAGGACCTTTAACGATTTCCAGAACCTCTTCGATCGATGTCTCCCGATCCTCTTCCACCCGGTTGTCTATCATTTTCACTACACCCGCAATAACTTCACGAAGATTATGGGGAGGAATATTTGTAGCCATACCAACCGCAATGCCAGTTGTACCATTCACCAGAAGATTCGGATATCTGGACGGAAGAACAGAAGGCTCTTTTTCTGTCTCATCAAAGTTCGGTACAAAATCAACCGTATTTTTTTTAATGTCCGCCAACATCTCCATAGAGATTTTGCTCAGGCGGGCTTCCGTATAACGCATGGCAGCTGCACCGTCGCCGTCTACGGAACCGAAATTGCCATGACCATCTACCAACGGATAACGGGTTGACCATTCCTGCGCCATATTTACCAGAGCACCGTAAATAGAACTGTCTCCGTGCGGATGATATTTACCCATCGTATCACCGACGATACGGGCACATTTCCGATGTGGTTTATCCGGCCCGTTATTCAACTCTATCATCGAATAAAGAACCCTGCGCTGAACCGGTTTCAAACCGTCCCGTACATCGGGCAAAGCCCGGGATGCGATTACACTCATGGCATAATCAATATATGAGCTCTCCATCGTCTTTTTCAAATCCACATCATGAATCTGATCAAATATTTTGTCGTCCATATTTTTCCTCACTTACCAGATATTTAGCTGCGCGTGATTTTCACGCGCCATCCATTCAAATTCCGCTTCGCTTCATTCTCATGGATATTTCGTTCGTCTAATCATATTTTTTGTACAAGTACAAAAATATGATTTTCCTCACTTGCTAAATATCCAGGTTTGAAACATATTTCGCATTTTCCTCTATAAATTCTCTCCGCGGCTCTACCATATCACCCATCAGCGTTGTAAATGTCAGATCTATTTCCGCAGATTGCGCCTCATCCATGGTCACACGGCGAAGAATTCTCTTTTCCGGATCCATCGTCGTTTCCCAGAGCTGCTCTGCGTCCATTTCGCCGAGTCCCTTATAACGCTGTATTTTATTTCCGGAATCGCGTCCCACTTCCTTCAGAATCTGGTTAAGCTGCTCATCACTGTAGGCATACCAGATTTTTTTATTTTTTTCCAGTTTATACAGCGGCGGCTGAGCCAGATAAACATAACCCTGTTTAATCAATTCCGGCATAAACCTGTATATAAATGTCAGCATCAGAGTACTGATATGTGCGCCGTCCACATCGGCATCCGTCATAATGATTATTTTATGATAGCGCAGCTTTGTAATATCAAAATCATCATGAATTCCTGTACCGAACGCCGTGATCATCGCCTTGATCTCCGCATTTCCGTAAATACGATCCAGTCTGGCTTTTTCTACATTTAAAATCTTACCGCGCAGAGGAAGGATAGCCTGGGTCGCCCGGCTTCTCGCTGTCTTTGCAGAACCGCCGGCAGAATCTCCCTCAACGATAAATATCTCACAGTTTCTCGGATCCTTATCCGAACAGTCTGCCAGCTTGCCCGGCAGCGATGTCCCCTCCAGAGCCGTCTTTCTTCTCGTAAGCTCACGTGCTTTACGCGCAGCCTCCCGCGCCCGCTGTGCCAGCAGGGATTTTTCACAGATGATCTTCGCTACGGCCGGGTTCTGTTCCAGATAATATGTCAGCTGTTCGCTTACGACACTGTCTACTGCTCCTCTGGCCTCACTGTTGCCCAGCTTCTGCTTTGTCTGTCCCTCAAACTGAGGCTCACTGATTTTAATACTGATAATTGCAGTCAGTCCCTCCCGGATATCCTCTCCAGACAGCGCCGCCTCCGTATCCTTTAACAGTTTATTTGATCTCGCATAGGAATTGAATGTTTTCGTCAGGGTATTTCGAAAACCCGCCATATGTGTGCCGCCTTCCGGCGTCGTAATATTATTGACAAAACTGAACGTAGATTCATTGTAGGAATCATTATGCTGCATGGCCACTTCCACATATACACCATCCCTGCTTCCTTCGCAGTAAATAACATCATCATAGAGAGATTCCTTACTGTGATTCAGATACTGGACGAATTCCTTGATACCGCCCTCGTAATGAAATACATCTTCTCTCACAGAATCGATTCTTTGATCCTTCAGTTTTATTTTCAGGTTTTTTGTCAGAAATGCCATTTCACGGAGACGCTGTTTTAATACATCATAATCAAAAACCGTCTCCTCAAAAATACTGCCATCCGGAGAAAATGTTACAACAGTTCCCGTATGATCCGGATCACAGTCGCCGATGATTTTCAGATCATACATGGTATGTCCGCGCTCATATCGCTGCTGATATACATGTCCGTCCCTACAAACCTGAACCTCCAGCCAGTTAGACAAAGCATTTACAACAGAAGCCCCCACTCCGTGCAGACCGCCGGAAACCTTATATCCGCCGCCGCCGAATTTACCGCCGGCATGAAGTACGGTAAAAACTACCTCCACGGCCGGTTTACCTGCTTTGTGATTGATATCTACAGGTATACCGCGCCCGTCATCCGTAACCGTAATCGTATTATCTTCATTGATCACTACTTCAATTTCCGTACAATAGCCGGCCAGCGCCTCATCCACTGCGTTGTCTACAATCTCATAGACCAGATGATGAAGTCCCCGGGACGATGTACTTCCGATATACATACCCGGTCTTTTCCGAACCGCTTCCAGCCCCTCTAAAATCTGAATCTGGTCGCCGCCATATTTATTCTCATATTCCTGACTCATGAAAATCTCCATTCCTCCGCCGGTCAGCCGACGGTTCATATCGTGATGACTGCCGCTAAGCAGCCAGTTTTCGCACTAATCATTAAAAACGGTTTTCTTTATCCGAAACCGGTATACAGGTACCCTTTTCAACATAAAATACCTGATCTATCTGAAATCTGTTTTTTACAAACTCATCCAATCCCGTGCAGGTGATGATGGTCTGTATATCACAGATACTGTTCAACAGATAATTCTGTCTCTTACTGTCAAGCTCGGATAACACATCATCCAGAAGAAGAACCGGCGTATCATGGATTCGTTTTTTTACCAGCTCTATCTCAGCCAGCTTCAGTGACAAAGCGGCTGTCCTCTGTTGTCCCTGCGAGCCATATTTTCTGATATCCATATCATTGACGGAAAAACAGATATCATCTCTGTGCGGCCCGCATGACGTCATTCCCGTTCGGATATCTTTTTTTCTGTATCTAAGCAGTTCATCTTTCATCTGATCCGCTTCACAGGATGGTTCATATGAAAGATTCAGACACTCTGTTCCGCCGGATATTCTGCTGTGCACAGAAGAAATAATTTCATTTAATTCACCGATAAAACATTTCCTCTGTTTCATGATCTCTGTCCCGAAAAGAACCAGCTGCTCATCCCATGCAAACAGAGTTTCCTCCAGATCGGGACGAACATAGATATCCTTCAGAAGCTGATTTCTCTGTTTCAGGGCACGTTGATATTTCGAAAGGTGATTCAGATAAATCCGATCCATCTGACCCAGTTCCATATCAAGAAAACGTCTTCTCTCAGAAGGGCCTTCCTTTATAATATTCAGATCTTCCGGTGAAAAAAATATCGTATAAAGTAACCCAAACAGTTCACTTACCCTGTGAATTGGTATTTTGTCTACCGCAATTCCTTTGGAACGACTTTTTTTTAAATGAATATCTATCCTGTGATCTGTTTCTCTTCTCTCTACAACTGTGCGTATATGAGCCTCTTCCTCATCAAAATGAATCATTTCCCGGTCTTTACTTCCCTTATGAGACTTTGAAGTACCGCTCACATAGAGAGATTCCAGAATATTCGTTTTTCCCTGAGCATTGTCTCCGTAAAGGATATTGATTCCCTCATGAAAAGAAACACTCATATTTCTGTAATTACGAAAATTTTGAAGTTCCAGCGTCTTAATAATCATGTTCCGATCTGAAAGCTCTCTCCGTTGAAGGTTACAATATCGCCTTCCACTAATTTTCTGCCGCGGCGAGTATCAGTCTGACCATTTACCTCCACCTGTCCGTCCTGAATCACAAGCTTCGCATCTACACCCGAACCGACCAGACCCGCCAGTTTCAATGCCTGCCCGAGTTTGATATAATCATCTCTGATGGTAATTATTTCCATATCCTTTATTCCTTATCCAAACTTCCATGCGCTGCAACAGCAGCGCGCCAGCATAAATGATCCAATATCTTTTTTATCATCCCGTCATACGGAAGCCGCGTTAAAATTCACCGGAAGAATCAGATAAATATAACTTTCTTCATCATCACGGATAAAGCAGGGAGCCTTCGGACTCATCATATAAAGCGTTATTTCCTCATCATCGATCACACGCAGGGCATCCATAAAAAATTTCGGGTTAAATCCGATCATCAGATCCTTTCCTTCTTTTTCAATTTCAATTTCTTCATCCATAGAACCGATAAAAGAACGAATCTTCAGCATAACGGATCCATCCTTAATATCCATGATAATCGGTTTCTTATCTCCCTCTCTGACCAGAAGAAGTGCACGATCAATACAGTTTAAAAACTCTCTTTTATTAATCTTTACCCTAGTCTCATGATCGGACGATAGCATCTGATCAATATGAAAATATTCCCCCTCAATCAATCTCGAAACTACTTTTGTCTGCTCAAACTCAAACAGAATATGATTCTCCGTAAAGAAAATATCTACCATCCTGTCCGCTTCTCCCGGAAGAATTTTAATAATCTCCTGAAGTGTCTTGCCCGGAACAACAACCTTCCTTGAAGCATAATTTTCTTTCAGTTCTATATTGCGGATGGAAATACGATGACCGTCCAGAGAAGCTACCCTCAGCATATTTTCATTAATTTCAAATAATTCACCGGTCATCATACGATTGGATTCATTATCGGAAATAGAGAATATCGTCTGTCTTACAACATCCTTCAGCGTATATTCCGAAACGGAAATAGAATCATTCTTTTCAACATACGGAAGATAAGAAAAATCCTCTCCCGATCTGCCTATAATATTAAATACTGCTTTTTCACATGTGATTGTTGCACGGAAAGAAGTATCTGTCTCAATCACAACATCATTGTCAGGAAGCTTCCGAACAATCTCGGAAAAAAATCTGGCATCAAGAGCAACAATACCCTTTTCCTCAATCGTCCCTTCAATCACTGTTTCTATGCCGAGTTCCATATCATTGGCGGTCAGTTTAATTTCATTAGCAGATGCATCAATAAGAATACATTCCAGAATAGACATGGTTGTTTTGGAGGGAACTGCCTTCATGACTATGTTCACACCTTTTGCCAGTTCTGATTTGTGACATATGAATTTCATGTGAATAACTCCTTTCCGCTTTCGGATCGCCTGCAGCGTATAAATATATATAATAATATTCAACGTATTCTTCTTAGTGGATGTGAATAAGTGGAAAACTCTTTTATTGCCTGAAAACCGTGTATTTTCGTGAATAAATCAACTGTTTTTATCTGTGGAAATTCTGTTTTTCTTATCGGTAAAACAAATCAAAATCTGTGGATGATTCCGGTTATGGGTGAAGCATATGAAAATTATGATTGCATCTCCCGAAATAATTAATTTCACATCATGTAAAATTATGAACATATTCATCCACAGAATTTTCGTGAAATAAACAGAATAGAAACAGGTTATCAACAAAAAATAAAAAATCATGTTGATAACTGATCTGTTTGTCTGAACATACTTTATATAAGGAAGTAATCTGTTCAGAATACGTTTTATCCGCCGTAAAAATGATGAGAAAATCAGTTCGGGTTTATCTTTTTGCGGATCGTTTCTACGGTATTTTTAAACTCAGGATCCGTACTCATCTCATCCGTTACTTTTTTAATGCCGTGAATGATAGTGGTATGATCGCGTCCTCCCAGCAGCTGGCCGATGGAATTCAACGGATGGTCTGTCATATCCTTGCAGAGATACATGGCAATCTGACGCGGTTTTGCTACGTTGCTGCTCCTTGATTTGGACATAATCTGATCAACAGTGATGCCGCAGTGTTCAGATACGACTTCAATGATCAGCTGAGGAGTGATCTCACGCGGTATTTCCGGTGAGATGAGGTTCTGCAGTTCTTTGACGGCTATATCCATCGTAATTTCAGTCTGTACAAGATTGGAGTAAGCAATCAGTTTATTTAAGGCGCCTTCCAGTTCCCGGATGTTGGATTTGATGTTGATGGCTATGTAGTTTAAAATATCATCGCTTAACGTAAATCCTTCCAGTTCTTCTTTTTTACGAAGAATGGCCATGCGGGTTTCATAATCCGGTGATCCAATGTCTGCCAGAAGTCCCCACTCAAAGCGGGAGCGGATTCGCTCTTCAAGTGTCTCCATCTCCTTTGGCGGCCGGTCGCTGGAGATAATAATCTGTTTTTTGGCGACGTGAAGGTCATTGAAGGTGTGAAAAAACTCTTCCTGCGTACTTTCTTTTCCTATGATAAACTGAACGTCGTCAATGAGCAGTACGTCGATGTTTCTGTATTTTTCACGGAATTTTTTCATAGCCGTATTGTTGCTGTTCCGGATGGCTTCGATGACTTCGTTTGTGAAAGTCTCTGATGTCACATACAGCACTTTCAGATTCGGATATTCAGAAAGAATAAAATGTGCGATCGAGTGCATCAGATGTGTCTTTCCGAGTCCGACTCCGCCGTAAATAAACAGAGGATTGTATGCCTGTCCCGGTGACTCCGCAACCGCAAGGGCAGCTGAGTGGGCAAAACGATTATTATTGCCTACGACAAAAGAGTCAAATGTGTAATAAGGGTTCAGGTTGGATTTTTCGGCTTCCTCTGTAATTGCAGGCTTTTTGCGTCTGGGTGTAAGAATCTTCTTAGCGTCTTCCGGAAGAATAAATTCAATGTCATATTCTATCCCTGTTACTTCCGCTATGACTACTTTCAGAGGAAGATAATATTTTTTATGAATATAGGAAAGAGCCATCTGATCATTGGAAATCAGGATATAGACGCGTCCGTTTTGAATCGTATAAATCTCCAGTGGTTTCAGCCAGGTGGTGAATGCAATATCTGACACGCTGTATTCTTCTTTGATGGTTGTAAGTATTTCTTCCCATTTCTGCTCAAGTAATTCCATATATAATCTCCATAGATAATCCTGATAACCTGTTTTCTATCATACCTCAATTTGTTTCTGTTTTCAATGAAAATATGATTTGTATGCAAAGTAATTCAGGTTTTTTGTAATTTTTCTTGACTTGGATAGTAATTTTTGCTATTATCGGAAATGATGCTATAAAACGGCGGAATTTATGATGAGTATCGCTGAAAGATGGGAGGTGTATTCGGAATGAAAATGACATATCAGCCGAAGAAGAGACATAGATCTAAAGTTCATGGTTTTCGGAAAAGAATGAGCACAGCAAACGGAAGAAAAGTGTTGGCTGCACGAAGAGCAAAAGGAAGAAAGAGATTGTCAGCATAGGCCACATTTATTGTGGTCTTTTCTTTTATGTAATGAATTTAAAATGACTGAAATAAAGAGGTTTATGTATGCTTTTCTCGGAGTCATTGAAGAAGACAGGGGATTTTCAGCGTGTTTACAGAAACGGAAAATCTTATGCAAACAGACTGTTGGTCATGTATGTTTTAAAAAATGGTTCGGAACGAAACAGATTAGGTATTTCGGTCAGTAAGAAAGTGGGTAACAGTGTTGTAAGGCACCACATTACCAGATTGGTAAGAGAAAGTTACAGACTGCATGAAGAGAGATTCCATAGTGGTTGGGATATCGTAGTCGTCGCGAGGGTCAATGCAAAAGAAGCATCATATCATCAAATAGAATCCGCGCTGCTTCACCTGGCGAATCTTCAGAAAATTATAATTAATATAGAAAAGAAGATGGAATCTGATTGAAGAAAATATTGATATTTTTAATAAAATTTTATCAGAAATGTATTTCTCCGACGAGAATGGCGACATGTCCTTATTTTCCCAGCTGTTCCTGTTACGGTCTTGAAGCTGTGCAGAAATACGGTGCATTAAAGGGAGGTGCGCTTGCCGCGTGGAGAATATTGAGGTGCAATCCGTTTTCAAAAGGCGGATATGATCCGGTTCCGTAGTAGTTTCAGGAGGAAGTTTTATGAATTCTTTATTCCTTTTGACACAGAATACCAATGCTCTTTTAAGACCGATCGCCAAGGTACTCGGTTGGATCATGAACGGTATTTATGTCATTCTGGATGATTTTCTGAATATCCAGAATATTGCTCTGACAATTATTATATTTACAATAATTATTTATCTTTGTCTGCTGCCGCTTACATACCAGCAACAGAAGTTTACAAAGATGTCGCAGATCATGAATCCTGAGATTCAGGCCATTCAGAAGAAGTACAGAAGCAGGAAAGATTCCGCTTCCATGCAGGCCATGCAGGAGGAGACGCAGGCGGTTTATAAAAAATACGGTGTAAATCCTCAGGGAAGTTGTATCTTTATGGTAATCCAGTTGTTGATTCTGTTTCCTCTCTATCGGGTTATTTATAATGTGCCGGCCTATGTTACGAGGGTAAAGGATACCTTTGCTGACGTAGTAAATAACATTATGGGTACATCCGGATATCAGGATACGATGACGGATTTTCTGACCACGATTTCCGATAAAAATTCCGTTATGAGAAATGTCAGCCTTAATTTTGACGGAACAACGACGGAAGCATATGATTCAATCATTGATGTTCTCTATAAATGTACATCGGACAACTGGCAGCTGCTGGCGGAGAAGTTCAGCGGTTTTTCGGATATTATTGCATCAACACAGGCTACGGTAGAGCATTTTAATAATTTTCTCAGTGTCAGTATTGTATATGCACCAAGAACGCTGATTTCGACGAGTTTTCAGGAAGGACATGTTCTTCCAATTATTATAGCCATCCTGATTCCCCTTCTTTCTGCAGGAACTCAGTTTTTGAATGTGTTACTGATGAATCAGCGCAATAATAAAAGTAACAGCCAGCAGGATGCGATGGGTGCTCAAATGAAGATGATGAATTATTTTATGCCTATTTACTCATTCTTCATTGTATTTTTCCTTCCGGTCGGCGTTGGTATTTACTGGATTGCGGGTGCTGTGATTCGTCTGGTTCAGATGGTTGTGATTAACCGGCGTTTGGATCGCATTGATCTGGCGGAGCTTGTAGAAAAAAATGCGAAAAAGAACGAAGAAAAAAATAAGAAAAAAATAGAGAAAAAAGGCGTTTCCGGTGATAAAATCGCCAATGCGGCCAGAATCAATACGCGTCAGATAGATACGAATACTACAAAGAAAAAAACAATGTCGGAAAAAGCTGCTTCCGTTTCCAAAGCTTCCTCCGCGGATACTTCAAAGCAGCATTATAAAGAAGGAAGTATGGCCGCCCTTGCGAACAAGGTGAGGGAATATAACGAGAAGAACTCGAGATAGGAGGAATAATTGTGAACGATTACATTGAAGTTTCGGCGAAGACAGTAGAAGATGCTATCACAGATGCATTGATTCAGCTCGGTACGACAAGCGACCAGATCGAATACGAAGTGATCGAAAAGGGCAGTACAGGTTTTTTGGGATTTAACAGTAAACCCGCAAAAATTAAGGTACGGCGCAAATTTACATCACAGGATAGAATACGTGATTTCTTATCTAAAGTTTTTACGGCAATGGGCCTTGATGTGGAAATACTTATTACGGAATCAGATGAAGAGAATGTGTTCGATGTCGAATTAAAGGGTGAAGAGATGGGTGTCCTGATCGGTAAAAGAGGACAGACGCTTGATTCCCTGCAGTATCTGACAAATCTGGCAATCAACAGAGGACAGGAAACATACATTAAGGTAAAGCTTGATACGGAGGATTATCGCAATCGCCGGATTGAGACGCTCGAAAATCTGGCCAGAAATGTCGCCTATAAGGTGAAGCGTACCAAGAAGCCTGTTTCTCTGGAACCGATGAATCCTTTTGAGAGAAGAGTGATTCATTCCGCGCTTCAGAATGACCGTTATGTGACAACACACAGTGAGGGAGAAAATCCTTACCGGCATGTAGTGGTTACCTTAAAGAAGGAACCCCGGTACAATGATCGCAACAGACGGCGCAGCTAAAAAAAGACAGGCAGTAAAAATTCATGCGCTGCTGACACAGCGCGCTAACATTCATAAAAGAGAAAAAGCTTCGGAAATCCGGGGCTTTTTTTCATCATAATCTTTATTGTGGTTATTACGTCTTGAATAAGAAAAAAAGAAATGGTATAGTAATGGCGTTGTCTATATTGAAGCAGGAGAAAGCATATGATTACAGATACAATTGCAGCGATTGCAACTTCAGTTTCGGATTCGGGAATAGGTATCATTCGTATAAGCGGAGATGATGCTTTTGAGGTTGCCGATCATATTTTTCATCCGAAAAAAGGAAACAAAAAGGTTTCAGAGATGGAATCTCATACAATTCACTATGGTTATATTTCTGATGGAAGTGAGATTATTGATGAAGTCCTGCTTTTGGTTATGCGCGCTCCAAAGACCTATACCTGTGAAGATGTCGTTGAAATTGATTGTCATGGGGGTGTTCTTGTTGTAAAGCGTTTGCTTGAGACTGTATTTAAATACGGAGCAAGGCCGGCGGAGCCTGGTGAGTTTACAAAAAGAGCTTTTTTAAATGGCAGAATTGATTTGTCACAGGCGGAATCCGTGATTGATGTGATCAATGCGAAAAATGATCTTGCTCTGAAAAGCTCGGTAAGTCAGCTTCGAGGGGCAGTTTTGAAGCAGATTACAGGTGTCCGGTCTGTGATTCTTCATGAAATGGCATATATTGAGTCTGCCCTGGATGATCCCGAACATTATACCCTGGATGGGTATTATGGTCAATTAAAAGAAACAATACAGGATGTTTATAATAAAGTTCATAGTCTTCTGGTATCCGCTGATAACGGGAAGATGATGAAAGAAGGTATTCGGACGGTGATTGTCGGAAAACCAAATGCAGGTAAATCATCGTTATTAAATCTGTTAGTCGGGGAGGAAAGGGCGATTGTTACAGATGTTGCCGGAACTACGAGAGATATTCTGGAAGAACAGATACAGATCGGGGGAATCGGTTTAAACATAACGGATACAGCAGGAATTCGAGATACGGATGATATTGTAGAAAAAATCGGTGTTTCAAGATCCAGAGAACAAATAGAAAAAGCAGATATGATTATCTATGTAGTTGATTCTTCTACCGGACTTGATAATAATGATATGGATATTATCCGTTCAATACAGGATAAAAAATCAATTGTTTTGCTGAATAAATCCGATCTTGAAATAAGAACGACTGAAGAAGATATATGTAATTATCTTGACTGTCCGATCATTCCTTTTTCAGCGAAAGAAAATGTGGGAATTCAGAAATTGGAAAATGTAATCACTTCCATGTTTTTTAACGGAAAGATATCATTTAATGATGAAGTGTATATTACAAATGCCAGGCAGAAGAATGCGTTAAATGAGGCCGAAAAAAGTATACGGATGGTTTTGCAAAGCTTAGAGGCTGGAATGGCAGAGGATTTTATTACCATTGATTTAATGAGCGCTTATACAGAATTAGGAAAAATTATCGGAGAATCCGTGGAAGATGACCTTGTGAATGAAATTTTTTCAAAATTCTGTATGGGAAAATAAGATAGAGAACAGCAATTTTCGGTATAAAACCCTATATTTGATTAAACCATTAAATATTTTGGAGAGTAGAAGATGTCAATTGTGAAAGAAAGCTATGATATTTGTGTCGTCGGCGCGGGTCATGCAGGTTGCGAGGCTGCTCTTGCCTGTGCGAGAATGGGATTGGAGACAATTCTTTTTACAATCAGTATGGAAAGTATTGCGATGATGCCCTGTAATCCGAATATTGGCGGAAGTTCAAAGGGGCACCTGGTTCGCGAAGTAGATGCTCTTGGCGGCGAGATGGGCGTGAATATTGATCATACATTTATTCAGTCAAAAATGCTGAATAAATCGAAAGGACCGGCTGTCCATTCACTGCGCGCTCAGGCGGATAAAATTGAATACACGATGCGTATGAGGGAAGTTCTCCAAAATACAGATCATCTCACGCTCCGTCAGGCCGAAGTGTCTGAATTAATGGTAGATAATCATGAAATTCGCGGAGTTAAAACATTTTCCGGAGCGGAATATGCCTGCAGAGCGGTAGTTTTGTGTACCGGTACTTATTTACGGGCCAGATGCCTTTATGGAGATGTTGTAAACTATACCGGTCCGAATGGTTTACAGGCAGCGAATCATCTGACGGATTCTCTGATTGAGAATGGTGTTGAAATGTTTCGCTTTAAAACCGGTACACCGGCCAGAATTGATAGAAGATCCATTGATTTTTCAAAAATGCAGGAACAGTTCGGTGATGAGAGAGTTGTGCCTTTTTCTTTTACAACTGATCCGGAATCGGTACAGATTGATCAGGTCAGTTGTTGGCTTACTTATACGAATGAGAAAACACATGAGATTATTCGAAAAAATCTGGATCGTTCGCCTCTGTTTTCCGGTATGATTGAGGGAACAGGCCCCAGATATTGTCCTTCCATTGAGGATAAGGTTGTCAAGTTTGCTGATAAAGATAAACATCAGCTCTTTATTGAGCCGGAGGGGAATCATACCACGGAAATGTATATCAGTGGTGCATCCAGTTCTCTGCCGGAGGATGTACAGTATGAAATGTATCGAACCGTACCGGGTCTGGAACACGCGAAAATCGTCAGAAATGCATATGCCATCGAATATGATTGCATTAATCCGCGGCAGTTATATCCGTCGTTGGAGTTTAAAGCTATTTCCGGATTATTCAGTGCCGGTCAGTTTAACGGGAGTTCCGGATATGAGGAGGCCGCCGGACAGGGATTGATTGCCGGAATTAATGCGGCAAGAAAGGTACAGGGCAAAGAGCCTTTGATTTTAGATCGCTCTGAGTCTTATATCGGTGTTTTGATTGATGATCTTGTTACGAAAGATAATCATGAACCTTATCGAATGATGACATCCAGGGCGGAATATCGCCTTCTTTTACGACAGGACAACGCAGATCTCAGATTAACAAAAAAGGGTTATGAGATCGGGTTGATATCTCAGGAACGTTATGATCATGTGGTTCGAAAAGAACAGTTGATCGAAAAGGAAATTCTCAGAGTAAAAAGTGTTAATATAGGTGCAAATCAGAATGTTCAGTGTTTGTTGGAAAAATATGGCAGTCAGAAGCTGAGTAATGGAATAAAATTGACAGAACTGATTCGAAGACCCGAATTGGATTACGATAAGCTTTCGACAATTGATCCGGACAGGCCGGTGCTTCCGGATGAAGTGCGGGAACAGGTCAATATTAATATTAAATATGAGGGTTATATTCAGAGACAGAACAAACAGGTACAGCAGTTTAAGAAGCTTGAAAATAAGAAACTGCCGCAGAAATTTGATTATACTGAGATTAAGGGCCTCCGGCTTGAGGCACAGCAGAAATTGAACTTATATCAGCCGATTTCAATCGGGCAGGCATCCCACATTTCCGGTGTTTCTCCTGCTGATATATCAGTTATACTGGTTTATCTGGAGCAAATGAAGAAGTGATGTCTGACCTTTTGACCCTGGTATCATCATTTTATCATGAGGTGTCATACAATTATGAATGAAATTTCTAAAAACAATCTGGATGTAATAAATCATTCGAATCACTTTCAGACTGATGAAAAAGTAACAGATAAGATTTTGATAAAATTTCAGTCAGAACTGAAAAAAATGAATATATTTCTCACAGAAAATCAGGTTCATCAGTTTCTTCAATATTATAATTTACTTAACGAATGGAATAAAGTCATGAATCTTACCGCTATTACAGAATTCGAAGAAGTAGTGGAAAAACATTTTATCGACAGCCTTTGCCTGGTAAAATTTGATTCGAATTTATCCGGTCGAAAAATTCTTGATTTGGGAACAGGAGCCGGTTTTCCGGGTATCCCTTTAAAAATCACATTTCCGGATGCTGATATTGTACTGATGGATTCTTTGAATAAAAGAATAAAATTTTTAAATGAGGTAATTCAAACGCTGAATTTAAATAATATTGCCGCAGTTCATGGCCGTGCAGAAGATATGGCTCATAAAAAGGAATATCGTCAGCAATTTGATTTCTGTGTTTCCCGTGCTGTATCAAATCTTTCAGTTTTATCGGAGTATTGTCTTCCTTTTGTGAAAGTAAAAGGTTTTTTTATTTCATATAAATCTGCGGAAATCTCTTATGAATTGAATACAGCTGAAAGAGCAATCCGTGACCTTGGGGGCAGAGTGGAACGGGTGATTACCTATTCTTTGCCTGATTCAAATAGCGGCAGGTCTTTAGTTTGTATAAAAAAGGATAAGGGTACTTCGAGAATGTATCCGCGTAAGGCAGGTATACCAGCAAAAAAACCAATTCAGTAATATGAATGTTTCACGTGAAACATTTTTATATAGCTACATATGAAAAACTATGGTAAACTATATAAAACGAAATGTAAATGGAGAAGATAAATATGGGAAGAATTATTGCGGTTGCCAATCAAAAAGGCGGTGTCGGCAAAACTACAACGGCAATTAATTTGTCGGCATGTCTGGCTGAAATGGGAAAAAAGGTCTTGACCATAGATCTGGATCCTCAGGGAAATACAAGCAGCGGACTCGGCATAGATAAAAATGAGTGTGAAAATACAGTCTATGAGTTGATTTTAGGTGAATGTTCCATTTCTGAAGCAGTACAGCATACCGATATTGAAAATTTACATTTAATTACTTCAAATGTGAATCTGGCAGGTGCAGAAATAGAATTGCTGGATATTGATGAAAGGGAGTATGTGCTGAGAAATGAAATTGACTATATCAGCGATGACTACGATTTTATTTTAATTGACTGTCCGCCTTCTCTGAATATGCTGACAATTAATGCAATGACAACGGCGGACACAATTCTTGTGCCGATTCAGTGTGAGTATTACGCACTGGAAGGACTGAGTCAGTTGATGTATACGATCAATCTGGTTCAAAAGCGGCTGAATCCGAAGCTGAAAATGGAAGGCGTTGTCTTTACCATGTATGATGCCAGAACAAATCTGTCTTTGCAGGTTGTGGAAAATGTAAAGAATAATCTGGATACGACTATTTATAAGACTATCATACCGAGAAATGTAAGACTGGCGGAGGCACCGAGTCACGGATTGCCGATCAATTTGTATGACTCTAAATCAGCAGGGGCAGAGAGCTACAGATTGCTTGCCAAAGAAGTGATAGAGCGTATGGAAACAGTGAATCAAAATGATTGATATATTTCTATTTAAATGATGTGCGTTCAAAATATGGATAATCGTAAAAATGTACAGTAAATGAGTGAAAGGAATATAAAAACAGGTATGGCAGCAAAAAAAGGCGGGCTAGGCAGGGGGTTGGATACCCTTTTTCCGGATAAAGTGAATACGGAACAGTTAAATGGAGGAATAAAAGCTGATTCAGAGACAAAAGAACCTGTTTCAACTCTTAAAATTTCTCTTGTAGAACCGAATCGGGAACAGCCGAGAAAACAGTTTGATGAGGAAGGTATTGCCGAACTGGCTGATTCCATTCGACAGCATGGCGTCATACAACCGCTGATTGTTCAGAATAAAGGCAGTTATTATGAAATCGTTGCCGGAGAAAGAAGGTGGCGGGCAGCCCGGGAAGCGGGATTGAAAGAAATTCCGGTGATCATCAGGGATTACACGGATCAGGAGAGAATGGAGGTTTCTCTTATTGAAAATATTCAGAGAGAAGACTTAAATCCGATCGAAGAGGCAAAGGCTTATAAAAGGCTGTTGGAGGAATTTCATTTAAAGCAGGATGATGTGGCAAAACGGGTGTCAAAAAGCCGGACGGCGGTGACAAATTCCATGCGTTTGCTGAAACTTTGTGAGGAAGTACAGCAAATGGTGATTGACGGGAAGCTGACAAACGGACATGCCAGATGTCTGATTACTATTGATGATACTGAATTACAGATTTCTGTTGCCTTGCAGATTGCAGAAAAAAAACTGAGTGTTCGTGAGGCGGAAAAGCTGGTGAAAAAACTGCAAAATCAGCAGAAAAAGACGAAACAAAAGACAGAACAGGAGAAGGACGAAGCTTTGGCTGTCATTTATGAACAGATTGCCGATCAGATGAAACAGGTTTTCGGAACAAAAGTCTCTATACATCAAAAAAACAGTGATGCCGGTAAAATTGAAATAGAGTATTATTCCCAGGATGAGTTGGATCGGATACTTCAGATGGTACAGCGTATCACACAAGAATAAAAATAACTGTGAAGGTACTGAAAAGTTATGAGTAAAACAGGAAAGAGGAACATACAAAAATGATGGATATTTTATATAATCTGGATTTAGAACAGCTGACAGGAATACCGTCGGATATATTTGTGATCGGGCTGGCACTGATTGTAGTAATTTTGATCATAATTGTTATCATTAATGCTGTAAAAACAACGAAAATGAGAAAAAGTTATCGTATTTTCATGGAAGGAAAAAATGGTCAGTCATTGGAGAATATTCTTCTTGAGCGTTTAAAACAGATGGAGCGGGTTATTTCTACCGAGGAAGAAAACAGAAAACAGGTCAAAGAGGTTATGGATCATCTGGATCATACATATCAGAAAGTCGGTCTGGTAAAATATAATGCATTTAATGAGATGGGCGGAAAGCTTTCATTTTCTCTGGCACTTTTGAATCGAAAAAATGATGGTTTTATTTTAAATGCCATGCACAGTCGGGAAGGCTGCTTTACCTATATTAAAGAAGTGATTAACGGCAACGCAGTTATTTTGCTGGCAGATGAAGAAAAAGAAGCTCTGGAAATGGCATTAAAGGATGAATAGAAGGATAAAAAATGATTCACTTTTTTTTAAAATCAATCGGGTTTCGACAAATACAGAAAAATGAGGATTTATACGAAATACTGGATGAGGTTGTGTATCACCCGGATGAACGGTTTATGGACAGAGATTCCCATGGAAATGATTTTGCGTGTTTTTCCAAATATGTGGGAAATGACATGGGTATATCCGTCTGCGGCAGTTTTATGGAAGGCAACAAATTTCGGATGGAATATTATTATCCATTTTTTATCGGATCTAATGTTACGACAGATGAAGAGGTGGAAATTGAACACCATGTTTCTAATGAATCATGTTACGGAATCTGTGATGAACTGAAGATGGGTATTCCGCTTGTTTTTTATATAAATAATATACAGGATATCAGATCTGCGGCCAAAAGTGAAGAAGAAAGTGTTTTTGCCGGACATACAATTATTTCCGGACTCGCAGAAAAAGGAAAAATTCTTTTCCCCATTATGAAAAACAGGGAACTTTCTAAAATAAAGCAAAAATCTTCCGATAAGAGAATGAATCTGATGATGCAGGCACGGGATGGTGATCGGTCTGCTATGGAAAATCTGACATTGAGAGATATGGATACCTATGCTGCCATATCCCGTCGCGTGGTAAAAGAAGATATATTGAGTATTGTAGAGAGCAGTATCATTCCCTACGGAGTGGAAAGTGATCAGTACACGGTGATCGGTGAGATACAAAAGTTTCGCACGATGAGAAACCCTGCTACGGGGGAAGATATCTATATATTAAAGTTGCTTTGTAATGGTCTTATATTTGATATTTGCATTAATGCACTGGATCTCTACGGAGAACCGGAAGTAGGACGTCGGTTTAAAGGAAGAATCTGGATGCAGGGGCATGTGAGTGTGGAGTGATTTTTTTGCCGCTCAAATCATAGTATACAGGATGGGAAGATAAATGAGATATGAACCAGAAATGACTATATAAATAAATATTTAAATTATATGCAAGCAGTTTTCTCGGCTGATTAATTTATATAAATGAGGAATTGACAAAAGAGAAAACAGCAAGTAGAATATAATAGTTATATAAAAGTCTGCGTAGCTCAGTTGGATAGAGCGACCGCCTCCTAAGCGGTAGGTCGGGTGTTCGAGTCACCTCGCGGACGCCAGCGCATTATCGCGGAAGATTTTACGAAGTCTTCCGCGTTTTTTTTTCTAAAAAAATCCAATTGAATTGATGAAATGCTAAAAAAATGGGCCTTTTTTCTAATGGCCAAAATCGATGAAAATCGGGAATCTGCTAAAACTGGCGGGTGTTTCCGTGTTTCTGAATGTATTTGGGTGTTCATCTGTTTAAAAACGGACGAAATTTCATGAAAATGGATGACGGAAGCGTTGATTCCGAAATACTCTTTACAGTGCTCAAAAAGCACTTTTCTAAAAGCGTTAGAAAATCAGAAGGCGGAATTTTAGATTTCTAAAAACACCCGCCTGGATTAGAAACAATTGAATAACGATACCTTACATGGAGCGGCAGGTCGAGCAGGATATTGACCGAAAGTTTGAAACAATCAAAGGCGATTTTGCACAGCAGACGCAGGTTGCCAAGACCGAGCTGGAACGCCGTCGTCGTGAGGCAAAAACCGATGAGCAGGTTACCGCGGCCGAGACAGATTACAAATCTACCATCGAAGATGCTATGAAAGCTTTTGTGGAATCAGCACAGCAGGCAGTTGACCAGACCATACAGGAAAAACCGCAGGAGATTGTTGAAAATCTGGAAAGGCACAAAGCTGAGCAGGAAAAGCGGACCATTGAGGAGGATATCCGGGCACACTTGTGTGACTTTTCCCACACTATCCCCAGCTTCATCATGGCTTATGGCGATGGGCACCTGACCCTTGCTAATTTTGACGATTATACAGAAGATGATGTGTTCCTGGAAGTGACCGGCATCACTGAGGATGAGTTCCGCTTTTTGAGAGACGGTGGAGATTATCAAGATCCGGAAACCGGAGAGACGAAGCATTTTGACGGGCATCTGTTTGACGAGGTTGTTTTTGATGATTCTGTCGAAGAATTCTGGCACAAGAAACAAGAGCTGGCGAATTATTTTGATGAAACGCACGATGAAGATATTTTCGATTACATACCGCCTCAGAAAACCAATCAGATTTTCACTCCCAAGTGGATTGTTGAAAAAATGGTAGATGATCTAGAAGCCAACAATCCGGGATGCTTCGATGACCCGGCCAAGATTTTTGCTGATCTCTATATGAAATCCGGACTTTATATTACTGAGATTGTGAAGCGTCTATTTCGCAGTGAAAAAATGAAGAAGCTTTACCCGAACGATGATGAACGTATCTGTCACATTCTCCGGGAACAGGTTTACGGTATGGCACCGACAAGAATCATTTATCTGATCGCTACAAATTATATTTTTGGATTTGATGAATCTTTGAAACAGGAAACCACACATTTTGTGCAAGCGGATAGTGCGAAAGCTGCAAAAGAAGATAGACTGGAGGAACTGATTACCGAATGTTTTGGTTGAAATCAATGTATCCTCTGGCTTTGAAGACTTTTGCTCTAACGTTGATTGTTGCGGACTGTTGACGGTAGCAAAATTTTTCTTGAACTGCCTTGAAATCCATGTTATAGTAGCCATAGAGAAAGACACCTGCTGGAACAGGTGCCTTCTGGGAGCTACCGATAGACGGTTAGCCGCAAATTAAATTGGTTTATAGAAATAACCGCTCGCGTTTGCAGACACTTGGGCGGTTATTTCTGTGTTTTATGATTATCCTTGTCGAATGTATATCCGGCACAAAAGCAGCCGATGCCGAAGCTCAGCACTGCAATTAAGTCTGCGATACTCATTGGCTCAGCCCTCCTTTCCTCAGATTCCCTTGCAGGTTTCTATGTAATCAGAGGGTCACAGTCCCTCTTCGAGGGCTAACCGCCTACCATCTTGGTAGCTCTTGCCAGTTATCCTACCATAGTCTGACATGATTTTCCATAATAAAATATAATTTTTCGGAAGACGTAGCTTCCATTTACATACCGAGTGCATACACGTACTCGGTTATTTTTTTGCTCAAAAACGCAGGAAGGAGACGATGTAAATGGGACGAAGAAAAAAACCAGAAACCAAAGAAGAAATCCGGACAGAACTCACATACGCCGAGGATCAGATCCGGAAGCTGAAAAACCAAGAGAAAATCTATGCCAATGCTTACAGGAATGAGGAACGCCGTCAGCGTACCCATCGGCTCTGCACAGAGGCTGGAATCCTGGAACGCTATGTGCCGGAACTGAAAGAAATGTCTGAGCAGGATGCCGCGGAATTTATTCAAATCGCGGCAACCTGTCCGGAAGCCACAGATTTTTTACGAAAGCGAGGGATACGACAGGATGAAAACGAGACTGCCCCGGATTTTTGAAATATGAACGGTTTTATATGTCAATCCGTCGGTTTTCATTGCCCCAGTCGCATAATTTATCTAATACGCTGACCAGGGAATGCCCTCTTTCTGTAAGAGAATATTCCACTTTGGGAGGAATCTGAGGATACTCATGGCGTTCGATCAAATCGTCTGCCTCTAGTTCCTTAAGATTCTGACTTAGTGTTTTATCGGCTACATTCTTCAGATACCTCCGCATTTGATTGAAACGTACCGGTTCATATTCCATCAGGCAGTAAAGGATAATCGGTTTATATTTTCCGGAGATCAGTGACAGGGTATAGCTGTAGCCAGTCTCCTCAAAATTTGCTGTTTCTATGTTTTTCAACATACGCTTACCTCCATGTAAGTACCTAATAAAAATGTTGGTACTTGTTTTAAAACTGACGTTATGATAGCATATGTCCAACTGAAAGGCAACAAAAAAACAGGAGGTTCATAGCAATGAGAAAAGACATTAAAACGACAGAAGCTATTTTCCCAATGCCAGTGTTAATGGTTGCAACCTACAATGAAGATGGAAGCATTGATGTCATGAATGCCGCCTGGGGAACGATGCTGTCCCGGAATCAGGTAATCCTGAATCTGACGGAGACCCACAAGACAGTTAAAAATGTCAAGGCGAGAAAAGCATTTACTGTCAGCATTGCAGATACGGCTCATATAACAGAGGCAGATTATTTCGGGGTTGTGTCTGGCAACAGCACACCGGATAAATTCGCAAAAAGTGGCCTGACTGCAGAAAAATCAGGCAAAGTGGATGCGCCGGTTATCAATGAATTTCCCCTTTGTATGGAATGTGAATTTATCAGATATCTTGGTGGTGAATATTGATGCGGAGTTATCGGCAGAGTTGTGAATACGACCGCTGATGAATCCGTTATGGATGGTGACAATGTAGACATTTCAACCAACGGTTTGATAATAATATGATGGAGTTCTATGAATCCACAGGCTATATCTATTTTGAAAAAAATACAACCGCCACAACAGAACAGCTCCGCTCCACATATCTCAGATGGTGCAGGGATAATGTTGAAAAGCCGCTTGCAGAAAAAACCTTCACGCGGGTGATAAAAAAGGATGCGGATCGTCTGGGAATAAGATATGACAAAAATCTGAATATCGGCGGCGGTAAACGTGCCCGAGGTTACCATGGAATCCATGTAATGGTCAGGACAGATGATTTTAGAAAATAGCAAAGCTTTACAGATACGCTGGTGGTGGACATTTTGTCCACCACCACTGCCCGGAAAGAATAAAATATAGGCTTGACCATTTTTGGCAGGCCTATAATTCAAATCAATTTAGGCGGATAGGCGTTTAAAAACGGAGTTACTTCTTATATATAAAAGAACTCTTATATTTTTGTTTTTTACAATTAATATAAAAAATAAATGCCTAAGTGCCTAAATGCTGAATTTACAAGGAAAAGATAAGAATCTATCCGCCTGATTTCGTGCCGCAAATATGCCTATGAAGCGCCTCAGAGGAGAGAATCTTATTCGTTCCATTGCAATTCCGAGCATTAATATCCAGGCAAAGAGGAATTTAGGCGAGAAAAAAGGCTCATTAGGAAGGAACTTATCTGCCTACAGATTATTTTATGTAAAGGAGCAAGTGACTGTGATTGCATCGCCTGCTCCTATCCGTTTTAGGGAGGAATATTATTTTATGCAAGAAAATGAAACCGTAGAAACAGAAATTCAGAACAGACCTGACGGAAGTTTTACGATGAAAATCGGCAGAACAACATATGAAGTTGTCCTGCATTTTAGCAAGACCAGTAAGGCGACGCTGGACGACAAAGTAAAAAATCTTATTCGACAGGACATCAAGGATGGGAACTACTAAAAAGTATTCGGAGAGGCAGATTTTGCCTCTCCGGACTGTAATACTTTCTTATGCGGTGATCAGATTATCAGATTAGATGATTATTAAATACCTCAAGAAAAAACAATTCTTCTTTCGTTTCATTTTTTCTTTATATCATTGATACCCCTCAGATATTGGAAATATCCTGCTACGAATGACTGCGTCTGTTACACAGGTATCCGAAAAGATAAAGTAGTGCTCCGAATACAGTCATAATCATCAATACCGTCATAATTGGGTGTTTCCTGCGCGACATAGTTATCATCTCCTTTCTAACGTCCACTCTGTATGCCGGATCCGGTAATATGGAGTCCCTATACACTTACATGGTGGAACAATCACAGCAACCAGTGAAAATGAAATCATATCCTTTGTGATTATGCTGCCTGTTTTATTTTAGGAAAAACAGAACATAATCTTAGGAATTACTTAGGAAATTTTATATCCTATCTTTAAGATTGAATTACCCTTGTCCGGTACAATAGTTACGGAACAAGGGCAATTTTTATCTGGTAGAAGGAGTAAATTTATGAAATTAAAAATCGAACATGTAAGTAAGCATTTTAAGGATAAGACTGCGGTTGATGATGTTAGCCTTTCGCTCACATCTGGCGTATGGGAATTGCTTGGGGCCAATGGAGCCGGTAAGACTACTCTCATGCGTATGATTGCGGATATTATGATGCCGAGCAGCGGGACTATTTATTTTGACGGAAAAGATATTCATAAGATGGGCAAGACATATCGCAGCCTTTTTGGATTTCTGCCGCAGGATTTTGGGCATTCCCGTGATTTTACGTTGTACCAAACAAGGGCGTACCAAACTGGCTGTTACGAAAATAGCGGCTTCCTGTGCGATTTTTATTGTTTCCTTCGCTATGGGAATGACACTCCATTTATTGATTTGTAATCTTTCTTTTGGAACCGACTGCCTTAAAACATCCATGCAGATGCTGTTCTCTATTATTAACTTGCCAAATATTAATTTGGGACAATTACAGCTTGTGCTTGTTATAGGAGGCTTGCTGTCAGTGTTAGCCTGCGTTAGTTGTACACTTTTTCTGTCTGCAAGATGCAGGGAACCTCTTACCGTGATGCTTATTTCAATGTTAATAGTTTTTATTCCATTTTTTGCGTATGTTGCATTAGGTGTTAACTGGATATCTGCCGTTTTGCCATCGGCGGGCATAGGTATGCAAAATAATTTCTTGTATCAGCTTATCAATTTTAATTATTTGCATATTGGAGAAATGAGTTTCTGGACACCATATATAATTTTAATTTCAGCAATAGTAGAAATACCAGTTTTTATATGCATGGCAATACATTCGTATTCTAAACATCAAATATAATTTGAGTGGGAGACTTTATTTAATTGGTTTTATGATTTTGTGAAATTAACTGATATAATGAATTCTAAGAAAAAAACTAAGGACAGGAGAAAAAGAGATGAGCGAAAATAAAATAGAGTTTTTATGTAATGTAAAAACAGCGATGGAAGCAGAGCAAATTGTTTTGCTCTTAGAAAAAAAATGGGATAATAGCCAGCTCAAGAAAAGGATTAATGTACATTTACGGTGGGAATAGTGCCATTTCTGATACAGAGATATTTGTAAGCAAAGAAGACTTTGCCAAAGCAAAAGAATTGATTGAGCAATATCAACCAATCAAATCATATGTACAAAAAGATTCGGCCGCAAGGGCATATGGAATTATGCCAAAAGCTGTTACAATAGGCCTTCTGATAATTTTTGTTTTGACAGGTATCGTGATTTTTATAGGTGGGTTGGTATAAAAGAATATCATGGGTAGACAAAAAGTTATTATCAAGCCCTCTTTTATTATTAAGGGGCGGGTTGCCCGAAACCTAGCTAATTAATTATTTTTTAGCAGGTTGAGGGCGGCAGCCCCATCGGATCAAGGGTGAAACGCCTTGGCGGGTCGAGGGCGGCTGGCCCCGTCGGGTCAAGGGCGAAGCGCCTTGCCCAATAGGATTGATGCCCTGCGTCAATCCGTATTGGGTAGTATCTGTCGCAAAAAGGCTCAGAACTTTAGGCTTGTTGCAACGATTTTGGCAGCACCGCTGCCCTGCCCTTTAAAAAAATGAAGCAAGATCGCCCTGCACCGGCAATTTTTTCTTGAACAGTTTTGAAAATCATGCTATAGTAAGCATAAAGAAAGACACCTGCGCCAACAGGTGCCTTCCGGGAGCTACCGATAGACGGTTAGCCACAATTCAAATTTTTAGATCAGAATGACCGTTCAACTTGATAGGCTGGGGCGGTCATTTCTGCGTTTTATGATTATCCTTGCCGAATGTATATCCGGCACAAAAGCAGCCGATGCCGAAACTCAGAACTGCAATTAAGTCTGCGATACTCATTGGCTCAGTCCTCCTTTCCTCAGATTCCCGTGTGGGTTTCTATGTAATCAGAGGGTCACAGTCCCTCTGTCGAGGGCTAACCGCCTACCATCCGGATGGTAGCTCTTGCCCATTATCCTATCATAGATCGACATGGTTTTCCATCATAAAATATATTTTTTCGGAAGCTGCAGCTTCCACTTTCAGACCGAGTACATGACTGTACCCGGTTATTTTTTTACCCAAAATCACGAAAGGAGATTTGAATTTTATGAGAATGACACGACACAACGGGCGCTCCGGCAAGAACGGGATGTACAATCCAAAACACAATGACCGACGTTTCGACATCGGGAACAGGAGGATACGGAGATCTGTGAGGTCACCCGCACCTACCGTCTGGCACCGGATGAGTTGGCAAAGCTTTTGTCCATGGTAAAAAATAACCTGCCGGAAACAGCCCCGATCCAGGAGGCATTCAATAATTCAGGAACAGAAACGGAGGACAATGGATATGAGGAATAAGATCATTACGGCAATGCTGGCGGCAACACTCGTCTTTGGCTCATTTGCTGCCCCGGCATACGCTTATGTGGAGAACGATGTCAACGCGGAGGAAACCACGGAGACTGCAGAGGATGAATCGGCAGATGTAGAAAGTGATACGGAGGAATCCGCCTCAGAAAACACGGATGCGGATACCGGTGATAGTGATGACAGTACGGAGGATGAAAGCAATTCTTCCGCTCTCACTCCGGACGGCAACCTGACCCTGGTGGACGACATCGGGACTGATTTAGAATCCGGTAAGCAGTTCATCACAGTCGTTACCAAAAGCGGGAACTACTTCTATATCATCATCGACCGGGATGACGATGGTGAAAGCACTGTCCACTTCTTAAACCAGGTGGATGAGGAAGACCTGCTTGCATTGATGGATGAGGAGGATGTGGAGGAATATGAAACCATTCTCTCGGAGACAGAAGATGAGGATGAATCTGTGGACACTGATGACACAGGGGCTAACGAGATTGATTCCAAAACGGATGATACCGAAGCGGAAGTATCAGATACCGATGAGACAGATGCCGAAACAGAGGAAAGTTCCGGGCGGAATATGTGGCCGCTAGTTCTTTTACTTCTGGTGTTGGGCGGTATCGGCGGATATTTCGCCTATACCAGACTGAAAGACAGGAAAAAGGATGCAGAGCAGACAGATCCGGATGATGAGTATATCACTGACGACGATGATGCCGAAGCAGATGATTACCTCGATGATGAGTATGAGGAAGATGAGGGCGATGACTCCGAAGAGGAACCGGTTTGTCCATACCGGCATTAATGTGTAATGCCGGGGAGCAGCTTTCGGGCTGCTCTTACATAATAAAGGTTTGATTATAAATTTATGCATTGAAGCGAGGGTATCTGATTGGTATAATATCAATTACAAATGATATTATTGAATAGTTATTTGATAGCGAGGGAAAATATGATTCTCTGGACAATCCAGCATGAACATGCGTATGGAAAAATGGAAAAAACCGGCGTATTGCGTGCAGATAAAAATTATATTTTCTCTGAATTCTTTGAGAAGTCTTATTTATGGATGTCAAATCAAATGGAAAAACGCATAGGCCATGCACCAGAAGGTGTCATATTTCCGGTATGGGCATGGTATCAATGGGAAGGTAAAAGGAAAAGACCTGATATGAGAATTCATGGTCGCAACTGGGGAGAAAAGGGAACGCCGATTGTTTTATTAACAATAGATGTACCAGAGGATTGTGTATTACTTTCTGATTTTGATTACTGGCATTGCGTATTAAATGATGGTGATATCATATTTCCATATGATGAAACGGCTGTTTATTCCGAAGCAGAAAAACGAAGAAGTTGGGAAAATATATTTTACATTGACTGTTCTTTTGACGGAGAAGAGCATCATATTTTGACAACGCAAGCAACACTGTGGGAAATAAAACGTGAATGGGTAAAAAAAGCTGAGCATTTTATATCTCGATAAAATTTGTAACAAAGACGTATCTCAAAGGTAATTCCAGTTATTGAAGTATTATACAGATTGAAACATTGGAATTCGCGAATCAAAAGGAGGAACATTTAATGGCAGAAAATACTCCAAGGATTGTAAAAACTCATGATGTCCACTTGGATACTGAATACGTGCAATGGGTTCATGATATAAAGGAACGTTATAGAGGGACACAAATAAAAGCTGCTGTAAAAGTTAATTCGGAACAACTGTTGTTTAATTGGGAGCTTGGACGTGATTTGGTCACACGAAAGTCGGAAGAAAAATGGGGAAAAGGGATTGTAGAGCAGTTGAGCCTGGATTTGCAGAATGAATTTCCAAAAATCAAGGGGTTTTCTGCAAGAAATCTCTGGAATATGAAAAAATGGTATGCGTTCTACGCAAATGAGGAGAATATAAGCAACATATTCAGCAGTTTTGAAAAACAAATTAATTTCAGCAGTATAAAACTGCACCAGGTTGGTGCAGAAATACGAGCTAATAATCGAACGGAATAAATGCACCAAAATGGTGCAGAAATTGATTTTCCTGCATTTTTCAGTTATGTGCCATGGAGACATCATGTTGAGATTGTTACCAAATGTCATTCTGTAGATGAGGCTTTGTTCTATATACGAAAAACAATCGAGGAAGGTTTAAGCAGAAATGCGCTCATTGACTATATGAAAGCAGATTTGTACCACAGAGCCGGTACAGCAATTACCAATTTTGCAGAAATGCTTCCGGGAATTCAGGGTACAATCGCACAAGAAATTGTAAAAGATACGTATGATCTTAATTTTATTACATTACAAAGCGGATACAATGAAGAAGATCTTGAAAACGCATTGGAACAAAATATAACCAGCTTCTTGCTGGAGCTTGGTACAGGCTTTGCATTTGTTGGAAGGCAAAAAGAAATTATTGTAGGAAATCTTATTTATACAAGTCGGGACTATAAACAGAATAAATTGAATGTTGTAACTGTCAAACACTTTTTGACTCGCCCAGGGAGGAAATATAAAAAATGTCTTCCAGTAAAAATATACTTTACCACTATACCGATTTTGCTGCTCTGGATGGCATCCTGAGCAATTCAGAGCTTCGGCTGAACAACATCCTGAATATGAATGATGCGTCAGAAATGATCCTGTTTATGAACGGCCTGTGCAAAGCAGTATCCGGGATGTTCCGGGAGAACGGCGACCGGGAAAGGGCAGAATGGACAGAAAAGATTTTTTCAGAGGAAAAAGAGCAGGAATTTGTTTACTCTGCGTATGCCGCCTGCTTTTCCCGTTATCGGGATGATGCTGCTCAGTGGGAACGTTATGCAAACAGGGGACACGGCGTATGTATTGCGTTCCGGGAAGATTTGCTTCGTAAAATGGCCATTGAGCCATTGTCACTGCAGACCGTATTCTATCAGGATGAAGTAGGCAGTCATAAGTTGGTAGATACTTTATATCAATTAATTAGCCAGAATGAATGCCCTTTAAAGATGACGCAGGAAATCAGGGAAACACTGAACCATGCGTGGGCTGCATCCGCTGCGTTCAAGCATCCGTCCTTTGCCAGTGAAAATGAAGTCCGCCTGGTAGTGTCACCATTTGAACACGGGTATTTTGATGTACAGCCGCGGTATCATATCACAAAGGAACGGATTAAAAAATATTATCCTGTGAATATGAAAGAATTATGCCGGATTGCCAATACGAATCTGGAGGATGTAATCGTTGAACTGATCATTGGGCCGGAATCCACACAGTCGGTTCCTATTCTGCAGGATTATCTGACGGATCTTGGTTATGCCGCTATGGCGAAGCAGGTTACTCATTCTGCGTGTCCGCTGAGGCAGAGGATTTAAACAAATCGGAATTTGCATACTTCGTGCAGCGATGGCGGGACCTACATGTGCGAATAAGCGGGACTGGAGCTTTCTTGTCGTTCGTGACAAAGCAATGCTGGACAAAATGGCGGATGCTAATGGCAGACCGGCGGAACCTCTCCGCCACTGTGATGTTGGAGTTCTTATTCTTGGTGATTTGGATCGTGCGTTTCCGCCCGCGAAAGATTACTGGGTGATTGATGGGGCAATTGCCGGACAGAATATGATACTTGCAGCTGAGGGACTCGGTATTGGTTCTGTATGGCTGGGAACCTGGCCGCAGATGGATCGAGTGGAGAATCAGAGAATGCTTTTCTCATTGCCGGATTCGGTTACCCCACATTCTGTCATTGCGTTCGGATATCCCGCAGAAGATAAGAATGACGAACACCCGGATTATGAAGAAAGCCAAGTGCATTTTGAAAAATGGTGATTCATTAAATTGTAAAACTTGTCAACATCTTCGAGATGAAGTCCCTGTATCGGAGCGTTGCAAAAGAGCGAAAATCGGCATATGGAGGGTACTAAGTATGGAGTTAGAAGAATTATTTTCATACAGGAGAAGCACAAGAAAGTATGAAAAGCAACAGATTACAGAAGAACAGCTGCAGCAAATTCTGGAAGCAGCTCAAAATGCACCTTTGGCAGTAGGCAATCGACCGAAAGCACGTTTGACTGTCGTTCAAGACGTGGAATTATTAAATGAGATTCGTGAGTGTTGCCAAACAGAATCGCGAAAACATCCCGGTATGATTCTTGATTCTCTTTATGGTGCGCCAACGCTGATTTTGGTATCAGAGTCGACTTTATCTGAAGACCGGATCGAATTATGTGATGCTGCCTGTATCATTGAAAATATGATGATAGAGGCAACGAATCTTGGGCTTGGCTGCTGTTATATCTGGGGTTGCCTGCCCAAGCTCCGTGCAAACAGTGAACTACTTAAGAAATTGGATTTGGGAAAAGAACAGGTGATCCTTTCCGGCTTCATATGCGGAACACCGGTAAAGCCGCTCTATGCTAAGAAAAGAGAACCGATTTCCGTAACAAGGCTATAATTATTGCCGAAAATGTTTATGCAGGCTGACAGCCTTTTACCTGTGATGATATGAACAAGAGCAAAGCATTCAGCAAAATACTGATTCAAAAAGGGTAGACAGGAGTGATATTAATGGCAAAGAAAATTATAGCCGTTGTTCCATTGTGGGACGATGAAAAAGAGAGTATCTGGATGCTTCCCGGATATATGAACGGGATAAAAGAAGCCGGCGCGATTCCTGTAATCCTGCCGCTTGCGAGTGATATCGAGGATGCGTTTGAAATATTTGAGCGGTGCGACGGGTTGCTGATGACTGGCGGCCATGATGTTTCGCCATCCCTGTATAAAGAGCCGCAGAAAGAGAATTGCGGCGTTTCATGTAATGACAGGGATTTGTTGGAATCTGCTTTATACGCAGCAGCGCTGGCACAGGATAAACCTGTATTGGGAATCTGCCGGGGCATTCAGCTTATCAATGTTTTGCAGGGCGGAACATTATATCATGAATCTTTGATTCATGATCGCATTTCGCCGCTCGCCGAATGCACCAGTGCATTCTTCTCGCTTGCGCTCATTTTATCAGGATCTGCCGACGGAATACGCCAGTGGTATCGAGCATCATATGAAGCCGCCTTACACGAATGAAGCCCATTATGTCAGTATAAGAAGACAGACCCCTTTATATGAATTGTTTAGGACAGAGCAGCTGGGTGTAAACAGTTACCATCATCAGGCTATCAAAAGACTGGGGGAGGATCTGGAAATCATGGCAGAATCGGAAGACGGGCTGGCGGAAGCAGTCAGGCATATAGGAAAGAAGTTTGTCTGGGCGTTCCAATGGCATCCGGAATTTGATTTTCATATCAATCCGAACAGCAGAAAGATTTTTGAAACATTCATAAATGCGTGCCAGTAAGGTATCATGTAAATTTTACCGCTTGTTTACTGCCGCATCTCACCAACCAGACAGAGAGCTGTTATAATCAGCCCATCCGATATTTTAAAAGTGATGAGGCTGATTTATTTATGTCAGATATGCTTCATCAGCAATTATGGAAGGAGCTGCAGAAGTAATTGCATATGGAACAGCGGTGAAATTTGTTTTGTGACACGAAAGAGGGATTTCACAAATTCTTCAAATCCGTATCAAAATATCTTCACAATGAACGTTTATGATACAAATCAAACAACAGGAAAAACCTCCGAAAACATCCTGCTGTTATTAAAATAAAAATTCTTTTTCATGTTACGCCGGGCTGTATTGTCCGGCACTCCTTTTTTAGCAATAATTTCCATAATATTTTATAAAAAATGTATTGCGTAATGCGATACAGATATCTATAATGGAAGCAGGAAAGGCATACCATATTCCCTGACGTTGCCAACGCAGCCTAAGGCAGTATCGGAAATGACAAAAGAAGAGTTTGACCAGATGATCGGGACAGGGCTTGCGCAGGCAAAACGCGGAGAATCATTACCCAGTGATGAGGTATTTGATGAATTAAAGAGATAAAATAATCTTTGCCATATTATATAAATATTTTTACATAGCTCACACAATTACGTGTGGGCTTTTTTTATGGAAAAGAGGTGATGAAATTGGAACATGGTTCAAGGTATGGGCCGCCTATGGAACGAAAATCAGACGGGTCATTGTATCAGATGACGGCTGCACAGAAACGATTGGCGGTGCAACTGATTGAAAAAAATTGCTGCAATTATTGGAACGGCACTTGCATTCTGCTTGATGATGGGGAGAGGCACACTTGCCCGCAGCGGATTTCCTATTCTGTCTGCTGCAAGTGGTTTCGTAACGCAGTGCTTCCGATCGAAAAAGAGTTGGAGGCAGAAAGATCGGGAACGGAAGTGGAAAATGCGGCATTGATGTCCGCATTTAGGATTGAAAAAAACTAAGGAAATCAAGGGGTTTCAAGACAAATTTTTGGCATCTGCGTAGAGTTGATCGCGGATGCTTATTTTGATGTTTTGAAATGCAGACAAAGGAGGAGATGAACTTGGAACAAACATTAGTGATAACCGAAAAACCCTCGGTCGCACAGAACATCGCCAAGGTGCTGGGTGCGAACAAACGGCATGACGGATACTTGTTCGGAAATGGGTGGATAGTAAGCTGGTGTGTCGGCCATCTGGTCGAACTGGCGGAGCCGGAAGACTATGACAGCACTTATAAAAAGTGGGCAAAGGAAGACCTGCCCATTCTGCTGTCAAAGTGGAAATATAATGTTTTCACAGCTACGAAGAAGCAGTTTACAGTGATAAAAAAATTGATGGCTAAAGATGATATCTCAGATTTGGTATACCGGGTGCTTGTTTTTGCCTGCTGTGATGAGGTGGTATCGGGGGAACTGCCAAAAGGAAAGATTACGCCGCTTGCATATATTCTCCTGTCTAATCCTGTGCGGGTGTCAGCAGCCGGAACTTTTGCGTATTTTGAACGGAACGGTGTGGAAGTCAAAGTGATTTCCGGAGACACACCGCTTACGGTTTCGGAGGCGGCACAGGAAGCCGGAATTAAAAACGCGGAACGGTGCGTGGATGCCCGGATGTTGAACACATCGGAAGACATTGACCAGGTCATGCGGGAATATACCGTTTTCGGACGTGTGACACCGGAACAGAAACGCGAGTTTGTCCGTTCACTGAAAGCGCAGGGGCATACCGTGGCCATGACCGGCGACGGGGTGAATGATATCCTGGCTTTAAAAGATGCAGATTGCAGTGTTGCCATGGCGTCCGGCAGCGAGGCAGCGGCCCATGTCGCTCAGATGGTTCTGCTGGATTCAGATTTTTCCTGTATGCCGGATGTGGTGATGGAAGGGCGGCGGGTGGTCAACAATATACAGAATTCATCCAGTCTGTTCCTTGTAAAAAATATATTTTCCTTTTTCCTGGCGTTGTTTTCCGCGCTGCTTTCCATTACCTATCCGTTGGAGCCGAAACAGCTTTTCCTCATTAGCTTTTTCCTGATCGGCGTGCCGGCATTCTTTCTGGCGTTTTTGCGCAATAAAGCAGAGATTAAGGAGCATTTCTTATCCAATATCCTGTTCCGGTCATTGCCTGCAGGCGTGACAGATGTTATTGTTGTTCTGGCAGTCGTGTTTCTGGGAAAATGGCAGAATATTTCATCGGATGAAATCGCGACAGCGGCAACCGCCTTGCTTGTTATGGTAAGTGCTATCGTATTGATTCAGGTATGCCGCCCGTTTCGGCCGGTCAAAGTGGGAATCTGTATCCTGTGTTTTGCCGGTGTGGCAGCCGGGAGCTATTATTTTCCGACACTTTTTGGCCTGGTGAAAATGTCTGGCTCCTGCCTGCTCCTGTTGATCCCTGTCATGGGGGGCAGTGATACCGCTGTTGTGGATCCTGACAAAAGGCGTGAAATGGCTGGGCGGCTGGTATCAAAGGCGGTATTCGCAAAAATAGCATGGTTGAATTGTGCAAAAAGCATAACTTAATTCTGATAAAAACAAATCGCTTTAGGCACGGAGCATAATCCGCAGTTCTTTCTATGTGTTATAATTATTCCTGTATCAACTAATACACGTGAAACGGGGACAGGGAAAATGGATAAAACAAAAGTAGGAGTAAGTCAGGAAGAGAAAAGATTGTCTTATTACAAGTATTTTGAGCAGGATCTGGCACCTATTCCGGTGGAGAAGCTGGCTTTTTTGAATGAGCAGTCGAAAGCGAGATGTATACCTTTTGAGGAGAAAAACAGTTTTCTGGCAGGTACAGATACGGATTGCTGTCAGCTTGGTTATGGTGTAAACCCAGATGGCATGGGTTTCGTCTGCAACGAGACATATATGCCGGGGGTGACAGTGGAAATGATGGACTGGTGGTTTCCGTGGCATAGCGTGGGCTCGGATTTACGATATAAAATCTGGGATCCGGCGGATTATGGATATGACAAATCGCTGATTGGGACGGAAAAGTGTGCTTCTATGGTCTGATTGACGGTGAGATGAAGCGAGGTTTGCCGGAAAGTGCAAGTGTACCGGAGTTTATTCCGAAGGGATTGTATGCGCACAATATTAAGGAATTTACAAATTTGGCTTCAATATTGCCGTCATTATACGAAGAAGAGAAGGGGGTATTCTAAAAGAGTATGATACTGTCATTGGAAGTAATCACATATAAACTCAGAGAAAAGATACCACAAAGTATGGTATATGCGGGAGCCGGTCGAGAAGTTCGGGGCGTTCGGCATTATTATGCAGACAGAACGAAACCGTCTGAGTACCTGTATGTTCTGTACTCAAGCAGGATGAAACAATCTGTTGGAAAGAACGATAGGAAAAATCTTACGTTTCTCGTCATTAATGATGAAGGAGAGAATGAGGAAGCCCCGGAGGGCTGATCAGGCATTTATATTACAGAAAAATATGACCATGGTTACGTGGCAGATATGGTATATGAAATTTTTGATAGTATCAAGGAACTGGATCGGACAATGCATACGATTATGCTCACCGGAGGAAGTCTTCAGGATATGGTGACTGCTGCGGAACCATGGTTTCAGTATCCCTTTATCCTTTTTGATACCGGTTTTAATGTTCTGGCGTACACTAAAAATATCCCTTGCAATTATTCTGAGTATCAGGAAACGATCAAAAACGGGTACAGCCATCATGTGATACTGGAAAAGGCTAAGAAGCTGCATATCTTCCAGAAAGTGCGATATATGGACAAACCTGTTCTGGAAAAAGCTATGAAAGGGGAGGAACGGTGGAATCTTTATTTTAAATTATATGATGAGCACAATGCCTACGCCCATGCGGCGGTTTTTCTGGAGCAATCGGAACTGGAGGATGGATATTACGGGATACTTCAGCTTATCGCGGACAATCTGATGCTGTACTTCCAGAGTATGAAGACGGAATATAAATATGGGAATTACGCATATGAAAGCCTGCTCCTGCACTTGCTTCGAACCCCGCAGCCTTCACAGGAACAGTTGGAGGATCAGCTGGCTTTCGTGCAGGATCTTTCCCTGCAGGGGATATATTATCTGGCAGTTATCGAGGTGGGAGAGAAGGAGACTGCGCCATATAAACTGATTATGAGGGAATGTGTATCACTGCTGAGCCAGACGAAAACAATCATCTACGAAAATCGGATTCTGCTGCTGCGAAGACGGGAAAAGGATTCCCTTTTGCAGCGTTTTTGGGATCCGGAAGAGAGAAAGCTGTTTGAGCGTGTCACGGAGTGTTATGATTATCGTATGGGAATCAGCAGGCAGTTTTCTGATATACGAAAAATCGTGTATTCATATATGCAGGGGTGCGCGGCTCTGGAAGTGGATCAGCAGGTGGGAAAGAAACAGCGTATCTGTAACTATGAAGATTATTATATCCGGCATATGTTGTTAAAGCAGAATGAAACGCTTCCCATAGAGACTATGCAGGCGGAAATATACCTTGCCCTGAAAGATTATGACAGGCGAAAAAATACGAACTATCGGGAGATTATTGTGGCATATGTAAAAAACAACTGCAATGCTACAGAAATCAGTCAGGCAATGTTTATTCACAGAAATACGGTGATTTACGCCGTAAAGAAAATGGAGGAGTATCTTCAGGTCGATTTCAGGGACAGTTCAGTGCAGAGGGATCTGATTGTTTCCGATGAGATTGAACAACTGCTGGCGTTGTGTGAATGACGTTTTAATCCTATCTTATGGAATGCAGATTGCATAATTCTGGGAACTTTTTCTAAATGATTTTTGGAGAAAGTTACGGAATATGCAATCTGCTTTTTTGTTACCCTTGAGATATCAAAAAATTAAGGAGGATACTATGAGCAGAACCATTAAAACGGATGTAGCGATTATGGGAAGCGGTCTGGCTGGGCTTTCGGCTGCGTACCGTCTGCTGAAGACCACGGACCTGAAGGTGGCGATATTTGAGAAACGCCCCTATCAGGGAGGTGTTGTTTCCAACTGCCCCATGGCATTTATGTCATTGCCGGATACGCCGGAGCACATGGCATCGGCGCTGCGTGTTATGGGAGAGTTTACGAATTATGCGGGTGACCTGGGGCTGGCGAGGACAATTTTCCATTATTCTTCGTTGCTTCCGGACATTGTATTGGGGGAACTCGGCATTGAAGTAGAGGATATGATTG